>Ga0056128_1011497_pt1 | contig 10918 bp, 6 predicted proteins | sample WorMetLIZISLAND2_FD_71113 | JGI IMG/M metagenome (GOLD analysis project Ga0056128, IMG submission 71113) | Marine gutless worms symbiont microbial communities from Max Planck institute for Marine Microbiology, Germany - Olavius geniculatus... ... | reverse complement strand
CGGTTAAGTCGCACCAGGACACTGCCGGGTAACGACCTTAGGCAAGTTGTTCACACATGTGCCTCTGTCACCAAGCAGTATAATTTGATAACACCGGCTTCACCGCTGGGACGTAAACAGGCACACTGCGGTGTAAAAACTGGTGTCTGGCTGAGGGCTAAGGAATTAACGGAGATCAGCACCGCCCTATGGGCCTTAAGGCTTGGGAAGGACTTTGCGTTTTACGTTTTTAGTCGTGTTGTTATTATTTGCGATTGTACCGTAATGAGATGGCTATTAGTAGGGCCCATAGTTGTAAGCACTTCAGGTTGATTTTTTTCCGTCATGTAGGCCTAGTTAGTCTATTTAACTGGGTTTTAGCAATCAGTGCCTATGTAAGCAGATTTGCAAATTTGAATAGTTTTGTTCAGCCTGTCTGTTTTTATCATCAACATTATGCCTCTGGCTGCTGTTAACCAAACAGATTTACAGTGTACATGCAAATTGTGTAATTCAATGGCAGTTTGTTTTCCTGCGGTAAAGTAACTACACTAAATATGTGTGGTGAGCAGCACAACATAAATATGTTGCACATTTCCTCAGCTCCGTTGCTGCCAAATATTGTAACGTTTGGTCAGCATTTGGCCAATTTATTCGCCAAAGTAGAAATACGTTCTGTGGAACAAGGTATCTGTCCCATTGCCACACTATATAGTCTAGCAGCTGCGTTACAGCGTTTGACGCTCTTGTGAGCCTGCAGCCAATTTTGTCTTTGGTTGCCATGACAGCAGAGGTCTTCAGGAAAAAAATTTATATGACAGCATTGCATAGCCCGGGCCCAAAAATAGGGGGTAGGTGAAAACAGCGTGCAATTATTATTGGTGGGAGCCGAGTTATAGTCAATTTTGTCCCAAAATTCGTTGCCATGGTAACAGGGGTCGGCAGGGAAGAAATTTAAATGACACCATCAGATAGCCCGTGCACAAAAATCATTGGGATAGGTGCAAACGGTGCGCAATTATCTTTTACGGGGACCCAGTTATACCGCTTTGAAATTTCCATTGGCTGTAATGCAAAATTTTGCAACTTTTGAATGGTTGCTATGGCAACAGGGGTGGATAGGGAGTAAATTTAAATAACACCGTTAGACTGCCCGACCCTGAAAATAGGGGGTAGGTAAGCACAACTCGCAGTTATCTTTTACAGGGACCGAGTTATACCACTTTGAAATCCCCATAGACCATAATGCATTTTTTAAAATTGGGGTAAAATAGGGGAAGGAGTTATTAGATTTTTATCCCAATCTCGATCTTACTTTTCGGGCCCCAAATCACTGTGCAAAATTTCATCAAAATCGAATCAAAATTGCGGCCGTAGGAGTTTTACAGACAGACTGACAGACAGACACAAGTGATTTTATAATCTCATGCTATGCTATAGCAATGGGACAGATAATAAAAAGTAGAGCTGTCAAGGCGTTAATTTTTGTTTGTTTTGTTTGCATTAATTAACGCGTAAATTAACGCACTCAGTCCCGTCGAGAGGGAGAGTAGGGAGATAAGTTATCACAGGCCTCGCGACGTTTGAGGGGCCCTGCCTGTCTAATATAGAAAGTTAGAAACACATTTTTAAATGTGTAATGAACAATAACTGACGTTATAGGTGGCATAGAAATCTATTAGCTTGTCATCGAAAATCGAAATAATTATTTATTTACAGTAGTGATGGAACGAAAACTACAGTTTAGTTATACTCGAATTCATTTGATTGTCAAATAACGGAATATTTCAACTTTTGCTTCACAAAATTTACTAAATCAACATAAATTTACGTATGTGCGTTAATTTTTTTAAAACGCGTTAATTTTTTTAACGCGCGTTAATTTATTAACGCGTTAATTAACACGTCAATTGTGACAGCTCTAATAAAAAGGGTACGTTTTATTGTTCAGAGTGGAGATCTAAGCCGAGCGCTACCAGAATGATCGAGATTCCGAAGGAGTTAGACCCCTATTACAACTGCAATAACACATGCAACATGCAACTTGCAACAAAAGCTATTACAACTGCAATAAAACTTGCAACACTGCAACAAAATGGGCGAAGTATCACCTGCACGATGTACACTGGTAGGCCTAATGAACACGTTTATTCGTCATAAAGACAGAAACAGACAGCAAGAAAAGACAGATATGTATGCCTACAGATAAAAAGAACACCGCTATATATCTAATAAAATCGTCCAGCGCACATTGTGCTAAAGAGAAGAAAAAAGCTATGGCGAAACAGGCGATAAGCTATTTCCGTGGCGACAATGTAGCATGAGGCCTAGTGAAATCTCAGCCTATTTTTTACTATTCTGACTCTTGTGTCGAAATAAAATGGTCATATCCTACAGTTTTAGACACTATAGCCTAGGCTATAGGAATTCAAAAACTGCGCTGCGACTGTGACACAGCCACGCAGGCGTGAGTCAGCAGCCGTGGGCCGGTCAGACGCTACGCTGTGATTGGCTGCAACTTGCAACTTCATGAATAAAATTATGCGCGCACAATATTATGCTAATGAGGTCTGCAACGTTGTGCAACGCAGCGTTTGTTGCAAGTTTTATTGCAGTTGTATTAGGGGTCTTACGCAGATGTTCAAGTGAACATTGTTGTGATAAAACATTCTGCCTAGTCACTGATAAAAGCCAACTGTTCACCTAAATATCGGTGTCCTCTGATGCATTTGTCACAAATCGCAGGAAGCTTTAAAATATGTACCCCTTAATTAAAATATCTTGACATTAATTTTGTTGCGCGTTTACTTGGCGTATACAGGCGTAAAAAAGCAGCAGAATTGTTCTATGAAAATTTGTTCAGAATGTTGGCTACGAAAGTATCGCCACCTGGCGAAAGCGACGTTATTATTAACTTTGCCGTCGAAATTCGTACGACGTGTCGTGTCGGGTGGGCTGCCTATAGATTATCGTTATTGCGCTAAATCGTTATTAATTAATTATTCGTCAAATTGTTGTTTAAATACTTTACGTTGAAGGAAATGGAGCACAGGGAGTAGGCATTTTTAATTATTTCAGGCTCTGTTCTACTCGGGGCTTGCCATTTTAGGCGATCGATCGCTTATTCATTGGCCCCGCTCAGTGATTTTTCGTTGATTGATGCAAAATTGCGGCGCATTTTCACTTTACTAATTGAGAAGCGAACTTCAGCAAAAACTCTTTAAAAAGATACTCGGTTTTTACGCGCAACAGCAGCTACTGCTGTAGCGCGTCTTAGCAATCGCAATTCTGTCTTGTCTGTCTGTCCGTCCCTCTGTCCGTCTGTCTGTCACACGGGTGGATCAGTCAAAAACATAAATGTAAAAAAACGTTTCAGATAAAATTTTTAAAAAAACGTTAAAAACGTAAAAAACGTGGCAAAAATTTAAAAAAAACGTTTAAACGTTCGACTTCTTGCCTAAAACCTAATGCTGTAATTGCAGTACAGCTAGAACTAAAGAAAGAGATAAAATTTTATTCAATTTCAATTCAACCGTGTAGTCATAAGACCACGTATCACTGGACTAAGTAAGTAAACTACCACCACTATAGCATATTAATTCATTTGTGTGGCTTTAAAAGCCCTTCTTGACGTTCTCGGTAGAATTTTCAAATTTTGATAAACGTTTTTTAAAAAAAACTAGAAATATGGGACAGAGCCCAATGTGAGGCCGCCCGGCGCCGTAAGTCAGATTGGGGGACAGTTGAAAGGTTGAAATTTCTTTCGCAGCAAATTCACGTGGCCCCAAAGCAATTAACTGCATTATCATAATAATACCTGTATTTGCAAGCGCGATGTTAAACTTGGGTGGTTCAGAATGAGACAACAGAACTTTGTTTATGGACACGAGTTCATCATTTTTGCTGCGTTCGACGTGTAATCGATTGTAGTTGTAAACGCCGTTTTTCGTTTATCGACAGCACTATCCCTTTTCCAGATATATGCGATCAAAGTCTTAAGTTCTTCGAAAACGCGCAAACTGTCGATGATGGGTAGGTCGGAATGAGCAAACACAACTTTGTGATTAGTAAACCCGAATCCTCCAATTTTTTGGCATTTAACGTGAAATAGATAAACTTAGTGATTCAAAACGCTGTTAACCGCTTGCCGATATCTTTTTGCATTCTAGAGATATTTGTGCTCAAATTCGAAAGTTGTCTTAAATCGCGCGGAATTTTTGGACGTTTTTTGTCTTCCCAAATTTTAAAAGGGCGGTGCCCCCACAATTTTGTACACGGATTAACACCCCATCTATAGCGGCACATCACGTGGTAAAGTTTCATTTGGCTAATTGTCTTAGCGCCAAAGTTCTAGTGGCTCATACGCTACATTTTAAGCCAATTTTTACCCCCCCCTTGAAAAAAATTGTTGGGAGAGCCCTTATCCCCAGCACGGTATAGGCTAGCAAAACTTGGATATTTTATAGCGCGTGTAAAAATTTTGGGGTGCAGCACCCCCTAGGAACCGAAATATGGTATTCCGAAAAAAATCGATTTTCGGTGTATAATTGCACTTCTAAATCTCCATAATTAGTGGACCAAAGTTTATCGAACTTTATTCGTTCAACGTGGGAGGGAACGCTGTAGTGCACCAGGTTTTCAAATTTTAAATATCTCTAGCCATTTCAAAGATATTCGCGCTCAAAGTGGGAAGCTGTCCGATATCGCGCCAAATTTAGCGTGTTTTTCGCCACCAAATTTTTTTGGGGGCAGACCCCCAAATTTTTGGACCGGCATTTATAAATTGAACTTGCTTCCGAACGTGTGGCACAATTTCGCGGAGATCGGCCCACGGACCTCGGAGATCTCGCGATGAAAAAAAGAAGAAGAAAGAACTGTTGTAAAACATAAGGCCTTCCGTGAACTACCATTCCGGGCGGCCTAATAAAAAAAGTCGAGAAAATAAAAAAAATGCCAAAAAGGTTAAAAAAAACGTGGCAAGAATAAAAGAACGTTAAAAAAGCGTTTTTAACATCTATGGTCAAAAACGATGCAAGCTAGGATCACCAAATCTTCACCGTCGGCTGTCCGGGAGACTCTAGTTTCAGGAACCGTAAAGCTTTTCCATAAATTCGAAGAGGGTGAGTTAATTGAGAGGTGGGTAGGCAAAATTTGCTATATCCAGCCGATACGACGTTAGCAGAGCGATAAGTGGCGACCTCTGGTGAGTACAAGTAAATAAAACACTACAGACACTATAGCCGCGGGTCGTCTGGCGCCTGGCGCCCTCTTTTGAATGACTTAGACTTTGTATTACTGTGTTTCAAACATGCACCGCAGCTGTTGCGCGTTTCTGTTTGCGTTAGCAGATGACTTGTTTACAATTCGGTCATTAATTTTTATATTTGCTGCTCTGTTGTTTTGTTCGTTTTTTTTCGCTTTTGTATCTGTGTAAGCGCTTACTGAGCATGAAGAGTTTCGTTGGTGGACCTTAGTCTCAGCCAGGGACGTCCACTGACTCATCCACTCTATCGACAGGTGAAAGCAGGATGCTTTATGTGTGGAAACAGTTGGGGACAAAGCTGGGAAGGGGGCGGAATTTTTGCATTGCACATGCATGACTTGAAAATAATGTTATTCATACGTGGCTGTGTAGTGTGCATGGTGTCAGAACTATACAAGAGCAGCAACAACTAGGCCTACTACTGTTACTACTACTACTACTACAGCTACCACTACACTGTGTGTTTTAGTGGTCATGTGGCTGTGTACGCAGAAACGCACTGGAAAGTATCATTTTAGCCTAATGGCAAAGAATCCTGGTAGCCTAAATGGTGCGGTGTGAACACTATTACAACAACAACAACTACTACTACTACTTCTACTACAACCATACTACTGCAGTGTGTGTTGTAGTGGTCGCGTGGCTGTGTACGGTATGGACGGCCAATGAGAAAGGGGCCGGTACAGACGCTAACGTTCAGCTGGTCATTTACGGCAAGAACGACCAGGGAGAATCAGTCAAGTCAGATGACGTCAAGCTTGATAATAAGGGTTAGCATCAAACTTGTTGTTCGGTCGATCGGTCATTACTTGACACATTGTTAATTTGAATGGTTTTGTTCGACCCATAGATGTAAAAAAACGGTCCAGAGAAAAATATTAAAAAACGTTAAAAACGTACAAAAACGTGGCAAGAATTAAAACAACGTTTTAAAACGATGAATAAAAAACGTTGGCCATAATTTGTTCAAATTTTTGTCTAATGCCTAATGCTGTAGGTGCAGTATAGTTGGAACTATAGTTTAGTTTAAAAACCTTTATTTAATTTCAATTCAACAGTGCACTAGACTAACCAATTATACTATTTTTAAAGCTTTTTTTCTGTAATATATTTGGACTAACCAACTAAAGTACCTTTACCATGACCTATTAATTTGTTTCTGTGGTTCCAAAAGTGCCTCTCGAAGTTCTTGATTGCATTTTTAATGCACGTTTTTAGAAAAAAAATTTTTAAAAAAACGTTGAGAAAATAACAAAAACGTTAAAAACATGAAAAACGTGGCAAAAATAAAAACGTAAAAAACGTTTTTTTACAACGTAGAGAACGTTTTTCACATCTGTGGTTCAGCCTGTACGTATTTAACCGACCGTGCTTAAGAGAAGGTCAAGCTATTGGTATGCGCTGCTGTCCGTCCGTCCGTCTGTCTGTCTGTCCGTGGGCTCGTCTGTCACGGATATATTGTGGCTAAGCTTTAGGTCGTGGGTGAAAACTTTTTATACGAATAATTAGCCACGTGTGTTAGACCGGTTCATGCAAAATTTCAGCCATTTAGTCCACGGCAAACATTTTCAAATTGGGGGATGAAAGGATGGGGGTGGGGTAGGAAATTCAACGGAAAACTGTCCATATCTCAAAATCGGTGAAAGATATGGTCAAGGTTACTATTAATCACTAACTTCACTACTACTGCTGCTACTACTACTGCTACTGCTACTACTACTGCTGTTGCTACTACTACTGCTGCTGCTACTACTACTGCTGCTGCTACTACTACTGCTACTACTACTACTACCGCTACTACTACTACTGCTGCTACTGCTACTACTACTGCTGCTACTACTACTGCTACTGCTACTACTACTGCTGTTGCTACTGCTACTACTGCTACTGCTACTACTACTGCTGCTGCTACTACTACTGCTGCTGCTACTACTACTGCTACTGCTGCTGCTACTGCTGCTACTGCTACTGCTACCACTACTGCTACTGCTACTACTGCTACTGCTACTACTACTGCTGCTGCTACTACTGCTGCTACTACTACTACTGCTACTGCTGCTACTACTACTGCTACTGCTACTACTACTGCTGCTGCTACTGCTACTACTGCTACTAATGCTGCTACTGCTATTGCTACTGCTACTACTGCTACTGCTACTACTACGACTGTGGTGTAACTTGCAGGTGACAGTTTTGAGGCGGGAAGTGAAGATCAGTTTAAGATTGAAACGACGGACATCGGACGACCGTACAAGATGCGCATCTGGCATGACAACAGCGGCTTATTCGCTGCTTGGAAACTCGACCGTGTCAGTTGCAGCTTTAAACAATGTTGTCCGCCAAATCAGCCCCCAAACGTTACCTGTTAAACGTGGTGTTTAGCTCTCTATAAGAAACCCATGATCTCAGGGCTACGGAGCGTCATCTGCCGTATGGGTTCACACAGTGTTACCTGCCACTAAACATAGGTAAACTTGACTTTATTTTAGTCAGATCGGTCGGTACTCGGTTTACCTACCCCGGAGGGATGGAAGGCTGAGCTGACCTTGGTGCTGGTTGTATGCTAAGATGGTTCACCTGTTTACTGGCAATCACCCATTCAAGTATGAAATTTATAGCAACCCGATCGGGAGTTAAACCCGCAACATTTCGATTGTGAGTCTGACACGCTCACCCTATAGCATTGCACTACAAATCCACTAAGCTGATACTCATTTTGCAAGCACCAGTTCCGCCAAACTACGACTTTTGCATTTTTCATGGTAGTGTAGCACCGGCCAGTACTAAGGTGAGGTGGGCAAAACTACATTCATTAACGTCAAGTTTTGTCATAATGTTGCGTGTCAAAAAAATCAAAATCGGCCAATGTTTCACGGAGTTATTCAACGAATCATACCGGCACGGTTTTTATTCTGAGTCAGATGTAATTACTAATAAGGTAATATATTTGCAGCTTTAAACAATATTGTCTGACGAATTGGTTCAAGCTGCCCCTACATAGGGTTAATCCACACATTGATAGGAACGTCGGTGACTGGTGTCATTAGTCCAAAATTGGTTATAACTTGGTCCGCCGTAGCCATGGGCTGCTTTATCTAAGGGCTATCATAGCCCTTAGATAAAGCTGCAAATTTATCGATATTCTTATGCACCGTTACCAAACCTAACACTATCGCTATCTCTCACTCTGTTTGGACTATAGTGTCCAGTACGATCAAACTATAGTCAACTGTTCCCTAGAACAGTGGCTTTTATCCCCCAAATCTTAAATCAAATCGGGTTTAAGTTCCCCGCTTTCGAGCTTTTTTCTCTCCAGGGGAGAGGAACTTTTGTGAAGAGTGTAGAACTCTAGATTATCCGATAAAAAATGGCAAATTTTTATTGATCGTGTAGATTGCCCAGTGACAGTAAAGGGGACGTTTTTTTACAACTTTTCTTTCTGTTTTTCACAGAGTCCCAAGCTGCACACACGAGGTATAGGGATACAGGCCCCTGTCCCAGAAGGTTTCGTGAGCATTAGCTCAAGTTTCCTGTTATCATAGGTCCATCTGGAGAATTTGTCAACAACGAAGCTCTACACGTTTTACTGCGGTCGCTGGCTGGCTACCAGTGAAGACGATGGAAGCTCCGTCAGAGAACTGCCAGCAGATGGAGATGAAATCAAGAAACCACAGCCGGGTAGCACATCTTTGAACTACATACATTGTGTCTCAAAAAATTCCACTTTGTAATTGCACAGCTGGGGTTCTTGGGGAGTTTTGATATGTTATTCCTAGTGCTCCACGCTAACTATTTTGAAAAAAATCAGCTTGATACTAATTTTTTCCTCAGTTGACCCCAATATGGACTAGACTATAGGACAACGTGGCAAGAACTCTTAAAAAGAGCTAGTGATTTTCTCTCTTGCCGCCTATTTATGACCCCGTCTGATTGCTTTAAAATGGTGTGCAGTTCAAGTTATTACTATACAATACAATAATCGTTCAGTAAACGCTGTGTCAAAATACACAGCAGAGCAATTGGCTAGTGATAAAAAGACATAAAACGCAATAAAATACTACACATCTCATGGTTCACAATATGCAATAATGTATGAAAACATTAGTTGGAGTAGCGATGATCACGTCAATTCGCTAGGTGGCAGATCTTTTTTTCTGTTACGCCAAATGCTACTCAGCTATTTATTTATCCATTCATTATATGTCTGTCAATTAGACCAGTGATTTGAAACCTGGTTAGTGTAATGCGTTGACAGACTGTACAAGAAATTCGAGCTAATGCTCACGAGACGCACGAAAACCTATAGCAGTTTCTGTTCGCAAACTGTCAGTCTGTCTCCAGTCATTTCGTCACAGTTCATTCGTAAGGTGTGCGCTGCAGCCGAAGATCACAGAAATCAATCAAACCCTTTATTTTGGAAGCTCAGGGTCTTTCAAAGTCATCGATGTTGATACAACTGAAAAGACTTACGGGGGTACCGCTCTTTAATGCCCTCATGCGCAAGTTTCCTTGAACCTAAAAAATCGAGTCTTGGACCATCGAACAACGTTCAATGCTGAAAATTTTGTGCGCTGCTTCTCCGTGTCTATCTCAAATGATTCGGCGCAATTCGCTCTTGAAATGTGTCTCGGTTGCAATCGAGAGCCAGTGTCCTATGACTTCTTATTAGTGATTAATAATAACCTAGGCCCTATCTCGAACCGTTACTGAGATACAGCGACTTATTGGCCAAAAATCGCAAATTTTGCTCACCCCCTCTCATGTAGCGCCCTCGTTTAGGGTCACCCTTTCGAATTTATGGAAAAACTTTACGGTTCCTCAACTAGAGTCTTTCAGGTAGCCAGGTAGCCGACAGTGAAGATTTGATGATCCCTATTTTGGCGTTCAAGGTCATCCAAGGTCATTGAATTCGGTGGCAATTGAGAGCTAGTGTACGACTTCCTATTAGTGATTAATAGTAATCTAGGCCCTATCTCACACCGTTACTGAGATACAGTGACTTTTTGGCTGAAAATCACAAATTTTCATTTCATTTCCTCTCATTCAACGCCATCGTTCGGGGTGACCCCCTTTGAATTTATGCAAAAGCTTTACGGTTCCTGAAACTAGAGTTTTGGGCAGCCAGCGGAGAAGATTTGGTGATCGTAGATTGCACCGTTTTTGACTGATCCACCCGTGTGACAAACAGACAGATGGACAGAATTGCGATGGCTAAGACGCGCTGAAAGCAGTAGCTGCTTTTGCGCCTAAAACACAATAAAATACGACAAATCTCATGGCTCATTATATAAAAAATAAGTATATTTTCATTAGTGTACAGTTAGGCCTAGGCCTATATGTGATGTATTGCGTCCCATCAAACTTCATTTTTTTGCAAAGACAACACATACTGTAGGCTATCTTGCGTTTTTGCGTTTCAAATGTTTGAAAAGTAGGCAACTTTGTGGCTTTCATTGAACGTCCAAAAACCAAAAGTGTTTCAGCTTCATTGGAACTTTGCTCCCCTGATCTGGTGTTCTGCCCCCTAAATCCCACTGGGGGCTCCTTTTTCAGCACTGGGTAGGTAGAAAAGGGGGAGGGAAGGAAAGGGGAGGGAAAGGAAAGGAATGATATGCCTTATGCCGTAAATTCACATTTTTGGTTACGCCATAGTCAGTTGATGGTGACACTCTCTAT
>Ga0056128_1011496_pt1 | contig 10919 bp, 3 predicted proteins | sample WorMetLIZISLAND2_FD_71113 | JGI IMG/M metagenome (GOLD analysis project Ga0056128, IMG submission 71113) | Marine gutless worms symbiont microbial communities from Max Planck institute for Marine Microbiology, Germany - Olavius geniculatus... ... | reverse complement strand
ATTGCTGTTTGAACACCGATATTAGCAGTAGTGTTTGTTTTGCTAGGTAATGTGGTCACACAATAAAGGTGCGGTGGGCGGAAGAACTTCACGTTTACGCGCCATAAATTTCTGCTTGTATCAGTGAAAGAATGGTTAAAATCGGTGCTGAATTACCGAAGTTATCCCAAAAAACTGGTTTACAGTTTGGTAAAGGTAAATTGAAGAAGTCAATTACTAAGGTAAATTGAAGAAGTCTGCGAGTCCAAAGAATACACTGTGTTCAGAAAAAAACACCCTTACGTTTTCTTTTATATCTCCGTGGAAAATGTTTATATTTTCACAAAATTTTCAGGGAATGTTCTATTTTTACGCACGAAAGCAGCTACTGCTTTCAGCGCGTCTTAGCCATCGCAATTCCGTCTGTCTCTGTCACACGGGTGAATCAGTTAAAAACGGTGCAAGATAAGATCACCAAATCTTCACCGTCGGCTGCTTGGAAGACTCTATAGTTTCAGGAACCGTAAAGCTTTTCTATAAATAGGAAAAGGGTCACCCCGAACGATGGCACTAAATGAGAGGGGTGGGCAAAATTTGCGATTTTTGGCTAATAAGTCTCTGTATCTCAGTAACGGTTCGAGATAGGGCTTAGGTTACTATTAATCACTAATAGGAAGTCGTACACTGGCTCTCCATTGGCGCCGAATTTAATGACCTTGAATGACCTTTAACGCCAAAATAAGGGGTTTTATAGATTTTTTGGCGATTTCGGGTTGCGACACAAGTCTATATCATTCACAAGGTGGTGCCACGCAAAGGTGCACCCGAAGACGACTATACGGATAAACGACGTAAACAATTTTAGCCCGCTGTATAGGCCTGCAGACTGCAGCAAAGCCTACAGAGTAGTCTGTAGGCTTTCGACTGCAGCATCTGCATCTCTTCACGTCAGTGGAATCGACTTTCTCTGGTGCTAATGTCTAGTTTAACACCACCCTCTTACTGTCATATGTAACTATTGTCTGTCCTTGCTTTTATTGTTCTCTGTCAATACCTGTCTGTCTTGTCTGGTTTTGTGTTTCTATGGGCCATGCTGCCTGAAATAAAAGCGATTGATTGATTGATTGGTTAGTGGTTTACATACTGTCATCCTTGACAACGTAAAACATGGCGGATGACTGCTGTCGTGTTTGAGGATTATTTTGACAGAAGCTTCGCTAAAGTTGTTTGCATTGTGTAGTAAGTGGAATATCGATTTAATTCAGCTTATCGATTTTATTAAAAATTGCCAGACTGGTTTTGTTCTGTAAACAGTCGATGTTGCTAATTACACGAGTGCAAATTGTGTCCGTTCTATGCTTGAAAACGCTGTGACCGAGTGAACGAAAATAGAAGGCCTGCTATAAAGTCGTGTCGGATTGTCCGTGTTGGTTATCTCTGAGAAATAAGTATAATTAATGCGATGCAATCAAATTCGACTGAATACGTAAAGCTCAGTGCTACGGTCAGTTCGGCGAACTGAGAGATTGGTGACCGAAATTACTATCGTCAGTTCGCCGAAGGACGATGGTAAAAGGCGGATGTGCAGATCTGCGGATGTGGCAACGGGTAAAAGACGGATATCGATGCAGAGAACATACGCCTTTTGCCCATCGTACTCTGCCTCACAAAAGTTGATATTATTCAGCAGCACATTGACACAGTGTGATGCGGGCATTATCACCTTTTGTGATTTTTGCTTTTTTCGATGTGCGAGTTCTTTAATATTGCCGTCAACAAGTGTATAAACCGATGTTTTGTGCATTTATTCAGAGTATTCTTCCCTACCTGAGTTCTTTCTTTTTAATACCATGGACAGGCTACAGCATAATTGCAAGCCTTATTGTTGTAATTTTTTGGTCATTCCTTAAAAATTTTTTGAGCTTTAATTTATTAATCATGGTTAATTTCTTAACACGTTAATTGGACAGCTCTAGAAATGAAGATCTCATATTAATCTGATGTTGCCATTATGGATGTTGAAAATCTCACAGTGCAGTAATTGTAGTTGCCAAGATTCCTCTGTTACTTGGTCAAATGTAACAGTAAATCTTTTTTGCGGTCATCTGTTTTATTTGCTGATCTGTAAACAAGCTGTGTAGTGCTTATATATATAGGTTTTACTAAGACCTGCTGTGGCCTCTATGTACAGTACAGTAGGAAGATACTGGGACTTTTTACCTTATAATCTGCCATTTCTTACATTGGTCATGATTAATCCCTTCTTGCACCCCAGTGCTTTTGTTGCCTTGAGATCACTTAGTCTGTTATGAGGTTCCACAGGGCCTTTTTTGTGCATGTGAAATGAATCCATATGCAACATTGGAGATTTTCATTGTCCCATCGAAATATGTAGTGTGATTGCAGTTGTAGTAACGTACACTTTGCTTAATTTGTTCTTGTTGTTTAGACTGATCGTTGCAACTTCTTGCAGTCGACCGACCATCACGTTTCGACCGTGGAATCGTGCTCGCATTGACTCCGGCGGTGCACACTTCTGATCTGCTGTTGACGTGTGACAAGTAATGAACAGGACCGGGCGGTACCACAGCAGTCGTGACGTCGTTAGGGACGCTGATGACTATGAACGAGCTGCCAAGCGTCGTCGCGACGAACGCTCCACCTCTCGTGATGCAAGTCGGCAACCGATTGACCCGCAGTACCGTACTCTATGCATCAGTTCGTTCAGCCAGCGCGTACCTGACGAGGATGTTAAAGAAGCCATCTATCACGAGTTTGTGAAGTTTGGCGACTTCACCGTGAAGATCATCTACAGCGGAACGAGGCGACTTGCATACGTCGACTTCCGCTATCCTGAGGACGCTTTTGCTGCCAAGCAGTTTCATCAGGACAAGTTGGTGCTGTTTGACGAGCCGGTGAGGGTCGACGTTGTGTACAGCACCAAGCCCAGGGGTCGAAGTCGCAGTCCGGCCGACATGGGTGGAGATAGTTACCGCCGTCGATCGCCGTATGGTTCGAGGTCAGCAATGAAAGATGGAAACAGTGGATACGATGTGCCAAGAGATGGTGGAAACTTCTACGAGAGGCCACCACCGAAAGACTCCAAGTACCATCAGCATATACCTCCGGAAGACGACGAGACAGCAACAAGGACACTGTTTGTCGGCAACCTTGACTACGACGTGACTGCTGATCAGCTGCAGAGTATTTTTGAGTGCTACGGCTACGTGGAAGATGTGGACGTGAAACGTGCTGCCGCCAGCTCCGGCGCATATGCATTCATCCGCTTCGCAAACCTTGACATGGCATTTCGTGCCAAGGTTGAAATGTCTGGTCAAATCATTGGCCGACATCAGTGTAGAATTGGCTATGGGAAGGTGATAGCGTCGCCGTGTCTGTGGGTGGGTGGCATTGGACCGTGGCTGACTCCGGAGGCGTTGGGTCGTGTGTTCGGACGACATGCTGAAGTGCAGAGCGTGGAGTGGCCGCCTGGGAAGAACTACGCCTACGTCGTGTGTGCAAGCATTGATGAGGCCCGCTGTGCACTTGCATCAATGCGTGGTGCTCCGTTGGGCGGACAGGACCGAAGACTGCGCGTCGACTTTGCCGACCTCAGCCACATCGGCATGAACTTTGACCTGCCACGAAATGGACGTGCACCTGCACCTGGCCGAGACTCTGATTCCATGTCTTCAAGCCGAAGGGACCATGACATGGTGGCTGAACATCGACCCGATGACAGCCGACACCGTTATGAAGATGATGCAGTGAGCAACAGGTTGTCGTCGTCTGGTGATCATGGCGGATTCGACTATCGGACTACAAATGCTCCAGTGCTGGGTGCCACCAGTATCGATGAACTAGCCGCGCAGCTGCCCGTCGTCTGGAGTGGCAGGCTGATGCTGAAAAATAGTGCTTTTGCCATCAAACTGCACCTCATTGAAGGTGAAACTTGCCTGGTGGATTCTCTGTTACGTGACCCTGCATCATCTGGGAGGACGTCGCTTAAGATAACACAACGTTTGAGACTTGATGAGTCCAAGATTAGCGAGGTGCGTCGGCGCGTTAGTCTCGCTGGACCGACCGGCTACTGCTTGATGCTGGCCGTGCCAGTGTCTGATGCCAACGCGACCACTGATTCTCACCACAGACCTCTGAAGAATCTGGTGACTTATCTGCGCCAGAAAGATGCAGCTGGGGTCATCCTTCTACCGCCACATGGCAGCGGTGGTAGTCGAGGTAACCACGACACTGGACTGCTGCACGCGTTTCCGCCATGTGACTTTGCAAGACAGCAGCTTGGTCGACGAGCACCACACCTGAACAGCGACATGGCTAAAGAGGATCATCTCGTTGTCCTCGTCATTCGCCTCACTCCGTAGAATTGTTATCAATGAAATGCATGTTGTAAATGGACTACTCAAAATTGTTGGCATCCCTTTATTGTGATGCTGTTTTTTTTGGCATACGAAAAAAAATCTGTTCTCCATAGCTGCTCTGTGTACATAGCGGGTGTCGTTGCGATCATTTATTGTTAGTAGTTTTGATAATTATTATATTTGTTACATATTGCTGCTTGGTGAAAAATCTAGATCAGTTTTAATCATTGTGCTAATTGACATGAAAATTGTTTCCTTTGCTATTCAGTGATGTCATGTCATGAACAGTCAAGTGTCAGTTCTAACTTATGATATAAATCGATGTCAAATATGTTGCAATACTGTTGGGCTGTTTAATAGTACATTGCTCTTTTTGGTATATGCATTACAATATTGTGTAATTATTGTCTCTAAGGAGTTAGGACTGCAGTAGGCTTAGTTGTCTGCACTCTGCACAGGATAAGAGCAACATCTACACATTTTGCATAGTCGTTAGTCTTAACGTCATAATTAAAGGTGACATCTGTCACATGTAAGTCTCGTGTAATAATTAGAGCTGTCAAATTAACGTGTTAATGCGTTAATAAATTAATGCACGTAAAAAAATAACGCATTAAAAAATTAACGCACATGCATAAATTTACGTTTATTTACTAAATTCCATGAAGCAAAAGTTCCAGTATTCCGTTAAACTGCGGTTATTTAACAATCGAATGAATTCAAGTAACTAAACTGTAGTTGCCATTTCATCACTACTATACATAAATAATTATTTAAATATTTAGTAAATAGATCTGTGGTTGATTATGTGTTTAAAAATGTGTTTCTAACTTTTTATATTCTACAGGCGAGGCTCCCAAACATTGCGGGCCCCGGGGTAACTTACCCCCCTACTCTCCCTCTCGACGGGCCTGGGTGCATTAATAACGCGTTAATTAATGCATTAAAAAATTAACGCAGTGCGTTCTGCGTTAATGCTGCATTAAAAAAATTAACGCTTTGACAGCTCTAGTAGTAATGTCTATGCCTTCTGCCATTAGACAGATCCGAAGACGTTGTGTGAATTTGCATGCCATGCAATGATATGCATGACATGCCTTGACGAATTTTCACCCAACTTTTGCTGACGGTGCATCTTGTGGCAAAGTTGAAACAGTTAGGTTTTGGGCTCAATAGTCCAAGATTCCAGCAGGCGTGCAATAATAATCCAATCTGTGTAGTGCCTGCAGGTCGATCGACTTCAGAGACAGAGCTTTATGCTCTGTGTTATCTAGTTTTGGCATAGTTCGGACTGCAATGGTGGTCCACTGCAGTCCTAATGCTAATCTTAGTGATGGTAATTACACTGATTTTCCCAATTTCACAAAATGACTTGACTTCACTGTTTTATTCTAACATAAGATACCTTACTGTTGATTCAATCTTGCTGAGTGAGCAAGGAATTAGATCTGGTTGAAGTTATTTTTTATGATAGAATTTTAGAAATGCAACCTATTTGCCAACAGATACATTACACTTTCATTTGTAATAGAATGTTGTATTGATATCATGATGAAATTATATGCATACTCTGTCCATTCTGTTGTGTACTTTTGCCAGTTATATTTACTCTCCCTCATGTGCTTATGGTCAGTAAATATGGTGTATTTGCTAAATGCTACACTGCAAAGATGACATGGTAACCGCTAGCAATTAGTTTATAGTTAAATTTTCCCAGTTGACTATTAAGCTATCGAGGATTTTAAAAAAGTTTTACCAGCTTTTTGTTTTGGGATTGGGTGTATGCTACTAAGTTGCAGAGTCTCTCTGTCTGCTAGAGTTTATTCGAAGCCAGTTCTCATATGCTAGTGAACAGCTACAGTATGCATTATGTACTGTTGTCGGCATTTTTACCTATAACTAATAACAAGAATCTTATTGTACCCTGTACTGTAATGTATGCAGTAGGTTGTGCACACTCCTACTCTGTACAGCGTGGAGGCTTTATTGTTATGTAAACGAAATTGCTTTGCATCTAGCGACAAAATTTGCAGCATATTATTGACACTGTGCAAAGAGTGTGATGCTGTTTTTCTTTGTTGAGTCTGTGAGTTTACTTTTTTTCAGATGCTGTAGAATATGGACTGTAATGTCGGTAGATTGATGTCAGGCATCTGGCTGTTATGTACACACAAGATAATGTTCATACAAACGCGGAGTCTGCTCAATGCATTTCGATAGTTTACAGTATGTGTCTGTATAAATATAATCAGTGAGCTGTTTAGACTGGTAGAAGAAATCAAACAGTTTGATTTCAAATTGTACAGCAGCAAAGATCCTTTCATCCTTCTGTATTATTTTAACTAAACAACAGACATTGTCAGTTACGAGACCATTTGATTCGTCACTAGCGCTTTACTATAAAAGGTCCATCGTCACCATGCGTCTATCTTGCACCGTTATGGAGATATGGTGCCTCAAAGATAATGGGGTCACGAGTTTGACCTTTTGGGGTCACGTGACGTCATTGGTCATGAAAGAAAGATGGAAGAAGGGAAAGAGGAAGGGGGAGGGGGAGAGGGAGGAAGGAAATGGAAAGTGGAAAAGGAAAGGGGAAAAGGAAGGGAAAGGGGAAGGAGAAAAGGAAAGGAAGTTAAAGGGAAGCGGAATGGAAATGGAAAAGGGAAGGGTAAGGGAGTGGGGAAGGGGAAGGGTAGGTAAAGGAAAGGGGAAACGGAAGGTAAAGAGAAGCGGAAGGGAAAGGAAAAAGGGATGAAGAAGGGGAAGGGAAGGGGGGTAGGAAAATGGGAAAGGGAAGGTGGATGGAAAATAGCTTAAGAAATGTAGGACACACGCACGGACATAGAGGTGATTTTATACTCTGTCCAATGCTATGCGTAGCATTGGACAGACAATAACATTATTGTGGTACCTGGTGGCTTAAATTATGGTGCAGTAGCAGGCATATGTACATGTTGGTTTCTGATTCATTTCTGTTGAGAATAGTTTGCATTTCCTGCTTGGTTTGTGTATTTTAGCACCTTCTGATCTGTTGTGTATGAAATGTGGTTTTATTTTTGATGCATGCCATGCTGTTCAAAAGCAACTTGTGCCATCTCTCTATCTCTGTAAGATTGCACATTCTTGTTGCAAAGTGCAGTGCGTAATCTACAGGGTGGGCCAATATAATGGCACACCCATTTTTATACGCCATTAACTTTATCAAATATTAACCAATTTTAAAAATTTTTCTGTCTGAATCAGGAGAAAATTTGTAGTAACACTATTATTAAAGATCCCACCACATTTCAAGTGTGTTGCTACACTACCTAGTGAAATATCAGTGTCTTCAAAGCAACAGTTGAAAACAAGGCAATATCTGTAACAACACATTCTAAAAATTAACAACCTGTTTATTTCCTCATTTATTGTCCAAAATAACTGTAACATCTCGCAGTTTTCATATCAGGTGTTCAATGTGTCTGCTTTGCTGCTGGACGAGGCATTCATGCCGGCGATGCTACTGGCCCATGGCACGATTAATTAAATGCTGCGACAGTTTGCCCTACTGAGTGCTCCAGAATATTTGTGAATTGTCAACATTGATAAATTATCTATGAAAGAGCCCCCCAAACAGCATAATCAATGGGATTTAAGTTTGGGCTGTTTGGAAGCCACATGTCAGGCTCAGTCAACGTTGATCACACAATTGGTCATTGCCATCGCCGGCTTGTGTACGATGTGTAAGGAGTATCCAACAGAGTATAAAGACTCCGTTTTAGAGGAAATCTGCTACGCCTAGACCTGCCATCCGCTCAACCCGTGTTTTTTGGTCTAGCAAAAAAGCTATGGAAACTACATTCACCAAATTTTCAGGGATTGTAGCAGAGTTCAAGGGCTAGCAGTCTGTGAAAGTTTGGGGGAATCAGACAAACCAGGATTGTGAAGGAAGGGGAAAAGAAAAAAAATTAACCTTTCATATCTCCCCCAATAGGAGATGGGGGCACAAAATTTTTCTTGCAGATGGGGAACTGCCGGGCCGGTGCACAAGTAAAATTTCAGACCCCCAAATTTTGCGTGGGGTGGGGGAGAAATGTTTGAAAAAATTTTCCCTTTTTCATGGGTCAAATGCGCCGTAGAGCAGATCTCAGAAACTGTACGCGATATTAATCCGCTTTTTGCGCCAGATTGTTAGGTATAAACCAGAGGGTTCAATGCGGGGGTCAAAATTTTAAAAACCAGGTCAATTTCCAAGAAATCGTCCCACAAATGTAACCCAATTTTTCGACAAATTTTTAAAAAAATCCTAATTAATTCATCGGATGGCCCAGAAAGTTCTAGGTGTGTATGTGGGCCAAAGTTTACGGTCGCTGTCATATTCGACCGAAATGCCGACCCTGACCCCCCTCCCCTAAAAATTTTTGGGGGTCAAATTTTTTCATCATTTTTTTCACCTTTGGCTACGCAAATTTTAAACCAGTGCTCCTCAAAATAGAAACATTTTTGACAGTCAAAATTTAACAAAAGATAGGCTATTACTAGTAGTTTGCAACGAGGTACAAGAGTGTGGGGTGGTCAAAACATATCTGGGTATTGTAACCTCCCAAATTGACCCACCCGATTTTTTGCCAATTTTGACCAAATTTTTAAAAAATTGTAACTAATTCAAGTGATGGCCAAGAAAGTTCTACGTGTGTATGTAGACCAAAGTTTAGCGTCCCTATCACATCCAACTGAGATACTTACCCTAGTTCCCCTTAAAAATTTTTGGGGTCAAAATTTTTTTCATGTTTTTAACTTTTACTGAAGAATATTCAAACCAGCTTTTCTTGAGATAGGTGAAAGATCGACGAAACGATATTTTAACATACAAGAGAGTATTTATAGCTTTTTCCAATGACATATAGATTTATGGGGTAATTAAAATACACTTGGGGTACTGAGCCCCTAAAGTGACCCAATGTAGGTGACATTTTAAATTTTGACAATTTGGCGCCATCTGGTGAACTCAGTTGTAAACTTAGGGCCCCGACGTCGATGCCAGATGATAGGCCAGGCCAAGATAAACAATGTTTGTCCTTGACACTTTTTTCCTAGGGGTCACTGTTTAGGGGCTAGAGCCAAAAACCCTCTTTTTGACCGTTTGTCACAAGAATAAACTAAGTCCAGTCATGTGATCTTAATAGCTGTAGAAATTTTCAACAAACAATTAAGTATCAAAACTATCAAACGATTTGTTTTGATGTGGTATGTCTACAAAATGTGCTTCTAATCCATGCATTTTCGGGACCCCAATCACTCGTCAGGGCGGCAGATTTTGGCACGAAATGTCTACTTTGGCACCACTTAGGGACCTCAGTTACAATGTCGTCGGGCCCATTTTCCGCATTTTTATACACAATGGCTCAATGAAGAAAGCTGCCAAGTTTCAGCTGTGTACCTAATTCCAGTCAAATTTGGCGTGCAGTTCAAAATGGCGAAAAGTCCAATTTGCCCGGCCATTGCAGTCTTGGAACTTCGCTGGCATGCAACTGAAGTTTGACCGGACTGATTTTCATGAATTTTTCACACGATATTCTGTTGTTGATTCCCCCTCTTCAGTTTGGGTAACACCCTACCCCCACCCGAAAATTTTTTGGGGGGTAAAATTCCAATTTTTGACTTTGCCATTTCTAGCTACCTCAGCACCGATATCCTGTATCTGCTTTCTGTTTGGGGTCGGCGTTACTCCCCCTCGACTCCGAACACACTGAGTGTCAGACATTTCGCAAGGTGGTGTAAATTATTAATACTAATAAAAGCGACTTATGAGGTGTGGGATCTTTAGTGTTAATGTTACTACAAATTTTCTGCTGATTCCATCAGTGAAAGAATTTAGAAAATCTGTTAATATTTGATGAAGTTATTGGCATACAAAATTTTATGCTATTTTTTGGCCCACCCTGTATAATGTACGCTATATTGAGGAATTTGGTAAAATGTATATTTTGACTTAACTTCTGAACTGCATAATATTGGCAGTGGAGCTTGGTTAATGTCAGTTTTGCTCAGTCTTTGTGGTTAAGACGTCATTTGTCATTTGTTGCCACTTTATTTACTGTGACCGTATACTTTTTGTTCTTGTAAATAAATACCTCTGACATGGAAAAGGTTATAAGTGCGATGCTAGTGTACAGCCGGTGTACATTTTTCGTCTGTCGGTTGTCTTTGGTCTTTACAAGCAAAAATTATTTACAAGCAACTGTAACTGTGTTTGATTTGCATGATGGCAACACAAGCAGCTCATAATCACAGGAAGCATGACTGCTGTTTTGCTTCTTGCTGTGGTCTTCAGTGAATTCTGTGTATTTTTACATTAGAATGTACTCAGCAACTCTCTCTTTTTGTCGTTGTTTTCACTCTTGGTACACAAAAACGCTAAACGTTTTAACTACACTGTGTCCCAAAAAAAACATCCCCGAAATTTTCGACTGTAACGTAAAGAAGGATTATCGGATTTTAATAATTTTTGGTACGGATATTCCTGAGACAACTTGTCGTCAAGTGACAATTTAATTTCCCATCTCACTCAACATCTGTTTC
>Ga0056128_1011495_pt1 | contig 10920 bp, 6 predicted proteins | sample WorMetLIZISLAND2_FD_71113 | JGI IMG/M metagenome (GOLD analysis project Ga0056128, IMG submission 71113) | Marine gutless worms symbiont microbial communities from Max Planck institute for Marine Microbiology, Germany - Olavius geniculatus... ... | reverse complement strand
CCAGATAAAATTCACCATCGAAGCAGAGTAACAAGGGACAGCACCAGTTGAGACAAGCAAGCTTGTATTCATGATGCATTATGACGTCAGCATTACATCACAACTAGCAAAGAATATTTAGCTAACAGCCATATTTTGTCCATATATTTTGAATTAGCATTTCTTCAGCTACATCTGGTAAAAATTTCATGTAAATTGATCACCATTTGAGTGAATTATGAAAGAAATAAAAAGGGTGCCCGTTTTTTTTTAAACACAGTGTATATTATCAAAAAAACAGTTATCCATTAATATATATGTACATATATTGCATCACTGTTTAGTTGGTGTACAGTGACTGACTTGAACGCCGGAAAAAGAAATGTCTGCTTTGTATTATGGAAAGTTTAAGTCAAAAATGACCTCAATTTTTTGTATTTCATTCACATTTGCAGCTCTTGCATCTTTCCATACGACCTTCCATGAACAATGCCTCATAGCTCTGACTACTAAATGCGTGTTTGTTTTTCCATTTCATCCTAGTTATGTTCCTACACTACCTGAGATAAGTCAAATTTATTATAGAATTGTAGATAAACTACCAATTTTTGCATTTTGACACTATGAAAAATGCTGATCCATTTGCCAATACAAAGCTTGCTTCAGTATTCTATCATTGCCCATGCATAGTACATGACCCATCAGTCTCAGTCTTCTCTCCTTAATAATGAGGTTCTTTCAAGTTTGTCTGTTATCTCACCTCTGTTTCGTATTTTGTCCTTTCAAGATATACCCAATAGTTGTCGCTGAAACTTATGATGCGTAGCTTCCAGTTTATTCTTTTGCACGACAGATAAAGGCCAAAACTCTGCACCATACAACAGTGTTCCAAATGGATCAGCATGTTAAGTGCAAATCAGGAAGACCGAGGAAGAACTGGATTAACACCATACGCCAGGATTTGAAGACCGCTGGCATGGCCTGAGAAAGGCTGAAGAATTTACAGCTGACAGGGAAGATTGGCGTCAAAGTGTGGCCCAATTTGTCTTCGACGTGGGATGACCTAAATCTGTAAAAATTGCTTGATGCACGGTGTAAGAACTTATTTTATCATTAACCTTGGTTTGGTAATGATTTACAATAATTGTCATACAGTCTAGTGCTGAGGATAAAGTTCTGTGTGAATGAATGGTTCAGTGTAAAATGGGCATCTGTACAGTAAACTGGTGGCAGTGGTTGTCCTTTATGCTTGATGTACATAATCTAACTTTGAGTCTGTCTAATGCATGGTGTTCATCTTTTACACTATTGATTACACAAACAATACCATTTTAAGTAAATTTTGGCAAATATTTTGCAAATGCTGTGTGCAATCATGCCAATGATAACTGAGATTATCTTTGGATGTCGTTTACATGCAAAGTAGAATATACAATAATTATATATGTGGGAAAAATTGAAAATGTGTCTGTAACCATGGTCTTACTAAAGCATTATATATAGCTTTCTTGACAGCATGTTTTATACAGTTATTTATGTTAGTAGAGGTAAATTATAATTCTGGTACTCGTATGTCTCATCCATGACTGTAAAGCTTATGCATTATCAATTCACAGTTGCTATGTGGTAATATTCAAAATATCACTTCCTTGACAAATAACTTAAGCAACACTTAGTTCATCTCTGTCAAACAAGTCAAAAAGAATATCTAGTTTGAGAGAGGCAGATTGACAGAACACCAAAATCAAATCTGACAAACAGCTGAGATATAGTCCAGCAGAGATTTTGTTACGCATAAGCCAGCGGCTATTCTTACTAATTTTTAAACTCTGTTTCTTCACGGACTACAATTTTTAGTGGGCGAAAATTTCAGGCAAGGGGTAAAGCATCCAAGAAGCAAAGTGTCTCATTACTAATAAAAAGGGGTGTCTTCTCCCTAGCCACGTAGAAAACCTGGTTAGCATCTTAAGCTCTCCCATTAGGGTCCTGGACAGAGCCATAGTCACATGAAGGGTTTTGGACACATCTTGGTATTGTGATGAAAAATGTATTATTTTCTAACAAGATCACAATGTTTGTTTAACACTAAAGATACACTAGTCATGATTTAATATTACATAAAATTACTTCGGTAATACACAAATTGTGTAAAATGCAAAAAGCTTATAACAACTGCATTATTTAATTAAAATGTTTAAAAAAACCACTTATATAAAAACAACCTACATACATAGCACATTTCACAACTAACAAATAGCCGAAACATTAAAAGCAGTTCCTAACCACACATACATGCTGGTAAATTTCAGTGACACCAACTGTACACTGTAGGCCAGAACCATATCAAACAATGTTTGTTAGTTGTGTCACATCATTGTGTCTGTTGTGAATAAAAATCTTCTGAATACAATTCATACACAATCCAAACTACACAAACCACATATGATGCCACATATGACACCCACCATTACATCAGACAAGCCGTGAACAACTAGAATAACATCGGACCAGTGCCAACATATTGTGTGGCCGTCCATCCACCTAACCACACACTACAGGGTTGTCCATATAAAATGTGGCAGTTCACTTTTGTCTATACCTATGCCAATCATCGACTAATTGTGCTGAGTGCAGTGGGCCTGAGTTTTGTGATGAAAATTGGCAGACTGATTACTCCAGACTTGGGAAACGTTCACATCAAGTTTGGCTAACTGCACTTTTTTGTTTCTGGATTTGGAGCCCCTAAAGAGAGATGGACAAACTGGCAAGACCCATGATGGGACCTAGTAGAACAACCACATAATAACACATCTCTGGCTTGGATTTGGCTAGAATAAAGCTGCATTTACAAATGTTTGCTATGATGTTTCGTTCATTTTATTCCTCACCGGCTGTTTAGGAATAAAGTACAGGTCTTTGGTTAACATGGACTCAATGGTTGGCATCTGTTTCTTGTGGCTCAGTATTCTGTGGTCGGGATTTTCACTGGACACAAGAGACTCAAAGAAATACGCGACTTCATGATTGACCCGTGTTAGTATGTGAACAAGGTCGTGGGTTGCATGATAAAGTCGTAGCATTTCACACAGTGCGGTTATGAACACCGAACCACGACGGCCACGGAATGAAAAGTAACCTGCAGTGACACAATACAACATTAATAACCAAGAGACACGTTACTCAATAGTGATCCGAGCAGGAATTTAACCCACAGCCACTTGATGATAAGTCTGATGCCAAGCCTACTGTATAGCAAAGTGACGTCAATGGCTCTCTAAAGACTTGAGTATCTTTAAGCTGAGTACAAATAAATCTATAAAACAAACAAAAAATATTAGATTGTGACCAATCTAATGTATTCCTTGCGCACATCATTTTCTTTTGTATTCTTCTAAGAGCTTTTTCGTGTTCCTTTCGGCTTGTATTAGAGACCTGGCATCTAATTGAGACCTGTTTAATATTATACTAATAGTGACTGGCATCGAGGTCATTATTGAAAATTGTCTCCCTGAAGTTCATAAACTATTGCCAGATTTTAGGAACTGAGAGGGGAAAAATTTTCAATAATGGTCGATGATGCTAGTTGCCATTTGTCTTGCTATACCTCAACGCATGCGTCTATCTGACACCATTATGGAAATATGGTATCTCGAAGATGACGGGGTCATGACCTTAACCTTTTGGGGTCGTGTGACATCATCGGTCACATGACCATTCGACTTAGACCTGGCAGCCAAAGCCGCAAAAGCTGAGCCGCAAAATGTTTGAGCCGAGCCGCATTTTTCGAGCTGCTGCCGCAAAATGTTCCAAGTTGTATTTTTAAACTGTCCGTAATATTCGTTTACTCATCTTTATGTTGTAAAGTGTAAGATTCGTCGCTCTGAAATCTGGATGCGTCGCAGGAGTATCTGCTCATGCATTCTACCAGTTAGGCCTATCTTTGAGCATTTTGCTGCTGTTGGTTGGACATTTTGGTGGAATCACATCCGATTACCTGGCAACCATAACAGCATGAGCAAACGATCAAGCGACACCATCGTCACCCTGCAGTGTGTCTGGAAACTGCAAACAAGAAGCTACGACTGCTGGAGAATCTGGACTCGGATGACAGCGATGGAGATGGTTCCACGAACAGTAGCAAAGACAAAGGTACTAGCACCTTTCACATTATGCAAGAAGTGGCAGCCCAACAGTGCTCAGGGGAAGACAAAAAGATGTCAGCTATACTCTACTGGAGACGTCATGCCAAGATATATCCGAATCTAAGCCATATTGTGAAAGTTTATTTAACACTGAGTGCATTCTCTGTCGCTGGCCTTGTCAAAAAATCGTGATGCTGGTCAATCTCGCTGCACAGTCCCAATCTGTGCATAAAAACTACGCTAATTTTTTCCGATTTAATAACAATAATCAAACAACAATAATCGTAGGCCTGTCATGCATGTAAGCAGACACGGTGATGATTCATGATCTGATGATATTACCAACCATGCCATCAGACGGTGCAGCACGATTGATGAGTGTCGAATAGGCCTATGGGCCTATGAAACTATAAGTTCAGTAACAATGTGAGATCACTGATTTGACAGATCTAATTAGTAGCATGGTTTGTGTCTTAGCGGCTTGAATAGCCTAAAGCCTAATGTCAGAAATTTAACGATTTGCGACGATAACTAGGAAAGTCTGCTTGTAAAATACTGGTAGTGCACTGCTGAGCTTGAAAATGTTATGAAAATTTTTAGTTTTTTTACAGTAACATTCAATGGTAAAGCTCGCCTACTTGAAAATAGTAAAGTTGCAAATCTGCTGTCAGTCATGCTATTAGATTATATGGTATCCACAGTCGGGAACGGGGTTCCTGGCATAGTAATCATGCTTCAAAGTATGAGCTGCATTTTGTGGCTCAAGCCAGCTAGCCAGTCGCAAAATCTACGAGCCAAGCCGCAAAAGTTTGAGTGAGCGACTACCAGGTCTAATTCGACTCCCAGCGGTCGACTTCCAATGGGTGGTCCATAGTGACCATGCATCTATCTAGCACTGTTATAGAGATATGGCCGGTTGAAATTCTTCCAGGAAGGCTCTTTCAGGAATAGAGGTCAGTCGTCGGTCCTCAATATTACACTGATTTCATATACTCCTCTTTGCTATGTTAGGAACGTAGAGTGTGAGAAGTAAAAAGTGTTCATTTATCATCCTAATACCACATGACAACAACATTGGTAAGATGCAAACAAAAAGTCTATAATGCAGCAGTTATCTTATATGACGTGGAAAACCTCCAACAGATGACTAATAGATTAGGTGCAGCAACAATTTTATAATGCATGATCGCAGAATCACATTTTAGTCACTGAGTTTGTCTTTGAATAATCTCATAGGTTAAAACAATGCTTATTAAGCAAGTTCATCAAACAACCACTTTTTAATTATAAGTTGTCAACATTTCGGATAAACCAGGACGAGATGTCCTACCAACTTTCTCATATCTGTGATAGTTTGCTCTTCGTAGTGACATCTAGTGGTGAACAGAAATCATTTTGAAGAAAGTAACAGCACTTGCTGCACTGTCAATAAATTAACCAAAAAGCATAATTTAGTTAATTAATTTATATATGTTAAGTTGCAGCATGCAGACACTGACCTGGTGCTGATGAGTACATATACAAGAAGTCAGCTTCAATTGGAATTCTTCTGATCATAGGAAAAATGCCCTGATTCCCGTCTGTCTCTGTGTCTGGGACGTTGACACCAGAGTCTAGTTTCGTGCCACGACACGCCTTTCACATGCCACAAACAGCAAGCAAATCTCAAACCTCTCTCAAGATCAGTGCTGTCACCTGGAAAATTTCAACGGACTTACTGCATTTGCCATGTTTATCTATCTTCAGCCAAAATAATAAACAAACAAAAAAACTACAAAATCAGCTGATAAAAAATATTCACGCATTAAAACAGCAGCAGTCAGCTCTATATCCACATGTTTACTGGACAAAAGTACTGGCACGTATCTTAAGTTCCAGACATATTTTACGAATATCATTTTGACAAGGATAACAGTTCTGCAGTAAAAATCTTAGATGCAAAAAACTGTAATAACTAATCTGGGAGTAACTCCAGATAGACTGGCTGGTCAGACAGAAACCAAATGAGAATATTATTGTTACTGTTGTTACAGTTATCATCATCATTACTGATCTGTTATTATTATTAACTGATGCAGAACATAAACATGATAAAAATATTCAATAATGCTGAAATATTTAAGCGGAAATTCTGCACATGGTTGCCAAAATGCTTTCAGCTTTGGGAGGAAGGCTTTAACCCCTGACCAGGGGCTCTGCCCCTGGACCACACTGGGGGCTAAGCCCCTATACACCCATTATAGACTTGTGTTACCGTGCTCGCCATGGCCCACTTTTCCATTTTCTGGATCCATCAGTATTGATATTATTATTATACTTAATAGTAGTAGTAGTAGTAATAGTAGTAGTTACCTGTACAAAAAGCAGCTTGGGTTTGCCAGCAAAATGCACCATATTGGCCTCATGTTTGAGCGGTGACAGCAGGCTGTCTATTGATACTTTTCTATCAGTGCCATGAATCATACCCTCATCCTCACCATGTGACAACAGAACGAAGGCTAAACAGTCGCAGTCTGAGTCCGTCTCACGTGATGCTGCATTGCAAATTAAACACGCACACTGTCACAATGTTGACCAAATTAATGGAAATAACCATCTAAAAAAGTATGACTGAAGTGCATGAAGCCCTCCCATACTCCCCCAGGCACCTAACCAAGTCAGGGACAGTCCACATATACAGTTCTTGGATATGAGCGGAGCTCCCATAGTCCAAATTAATACCAATATATTTTGTGTGCTATTTTGCCTACCTGCATTGTGTTACAGTCCAAAATAACCACTTAACATAGCTTATTTTAAAACATTTTTGCTAATAATTTGGCCAACACTGTAAGTATTATCATAATAGCAACATACATGAGGCTTAATTTTTGAAAAGCCACAAGTTAAACTTACCACAAAATTAAAAAATACAAGAGTTGAAAAAGTAGCTTGTAAAAAATTGTAAAGAATATGAAAAAGTTATGAAACCTACATAACAAGTTGCTGACTAGGAAGAACTGACAAAAATCTTACACTGCAAACCATGCAGCTATAGCTAAAAACCATTAAATATGATAAAGAATAACCTGTTTCAAAATCACCAATAGAGATAGCCAAAAGAGAAAATTCATAGTATCAACACAAAACTTCCACAAACATCAACTTTTGCCTTAAAAGAACAAACTAATTATGTACCAATAAAACCAACTTTGGAAATCTCCAACATATTAATATTATAACCTTTATTTGCAACAAAGTGTACTAAATTTAAAAAAAAATGAAACCATAATGTATACAAACCACAATAGTAAAATTTATTATGTTACACTGCAAAGAATAAAAAAATTAATTGAAAAATGCACCAAATTTATGAATTAACAGTGTTTAGGAATTCTCGATTGCTTAGCATTGCTTACCATTGAGAAAGATGTTCAGCATCTCAGCACTTGATTTGTCTTCGTGAACTTCGCAGTCAAATCCAAGCAGGTTAAAGGTCAATCGCAGATTCTCAACATCACACTCAGTACCATGCCGTGGCCACTTGTACATTGGAGAGGCAGCCAGGAAGTAACGGTTACTAATGACTACTAGCTTCCCACGCCGGCGATGAGCCATATTGTAGCAGAATTCAGCACTGGTCAAATATCCACTACAAACAACAACAAATAGCATTTTATCATGAAAAAAACAGATAGAGATAATATTACATACCACAAACACCAGCACAATTATATAACCACAGAACTCCCCATCAAAGCTAATCCAACCACCCACAATAATGACTAACTAGCTGTAGTATAGTACAATATAAAAACACACAAGGTACAAACTTTCAGCACGATCCAACATCTCAGGCTCCATGGACACGACCGTAAATCAAATAAACATTTTTTCTCATCAAAGTGCAGCATACACTACAGAAGCATACTGACTATCACACTCTGTTCTCTCACAAATGCTAACAAATGTAATGCTTACAAAGTGATGCGACAGACGTTTGCTCAAAGGTTAGGTTTACACAAAAAAATCAACATAGAAATCAAAACTTACACTGGAACCTGAAGCGTTTCTAAATTTTTTTCCGATGGCTCATCATTTTCTGTATACGTTGTTGCAGCAGATACTGTTGTTATTCCATCCTTCTGAACTATCGGCTCATCGTCCCCACTATCATCATTCCCAAAATTCTTTTTGCTTCTACGTTTAAACAATGCTGAGAAGCTACAACCATCACCCTCCGTGTTATGCTGCTGCTCAGCGCTAGTACTGTCAACTGGTAAACTTTCAACACGATCCTCCATCTTTGGCTCCACGAACTCAACTGCAGAAAAAATAAACATGTATTTTAAACTCATCAAACCAAAAAAACATCAATTCAAATCAAATGTAATTGCAGAATCAATAATTCTAGCTGCAGATCGGCGATTTTGCTGTAAGCACTGGAAAATTGCTAGAGGTAGATCGGGTAGATACATTATTGGGAAGATGGTAGAACGTATATGCTTGGCATTGCTTGGTAGACATAGAAAGTCTAAAACCATGCTACGACACTGTCATGTATTTAAATCAGGCTTATTCAGTATTATATCAGAGTCCATCTCAAGCCAAAGCTGTTTTTCTTGTAACACAGACTTAAAACTATAGTGGTTTTGAATAAATTTTATTTAATGCTTGGTAATTGATAACATTTCAGTTCCAACCACAGTCTTGGCAATGCTGTAAAGAAATGTGGCTGCATTTTTACATTAACAACAAGATAAATGTAATTAGATAAAGTGGCGATCTACTGCTAGTAATTTTCTGCTCTCTAGTGCGAGATCGCCGATCTACCGCTAGCATTGACCTTGCAGAATACAGAACAAACGACAGTCACCAACATTCATGGAACAACATACATGTATATCATACACCCAGCATCTAAAATGTCCTCTATTACACACATCAACAATGCACAGTATCAAAACGCAGTATCAATAAGTAATTTAAAACTGTAACGGCTATAATATACGAGAAAAAAAAACAAAATAAAAATTACATCGCTTCTTCACCAGTGTTTACAAACAAACCGATCAAAGAATATTTAATGTTAATCCCATAACATAACGTCCTTATGGGCCGCATTGCGAGTCTTGTCCGTCCGTCCCATCCATGGTTCGTCCGTTTTTCCGCCTATCTCTCTCAAAACATTTCGCAAGACAAGCGTAACTAATGTGCAATCTGCAAAGCACATTTTTAATGTAAAAAGTCAAGATCAAAGTCACCTGAAGTCAAAAACGATCTCTCAGCCAGCTAAGACTGCTGATTTAAGATCATCTCTTGCTGTTGTTGTTGTTGCTTTGTTGACGGCTATACGTCCCGAATGTCTATTCTTTATCATCCAACTCTTGTAGAACCGCAAAAACTCCGTAATCCAGATCCACTCCGATAGTTACAATTGAATCTCTTTCACGCCTGTATCGCACAAGCAATCACTCATTACAGTATGTCTATCACTGTATGGGTGAGGTCAAGTTTCGCTAAGATTTAAGTCTAAGACTAAAGTTTTAGACTAAAGTCTTGACTTTGGTCTTGACTTTGGGTAATTATCTACGAGCTGGGCTTGACTTTAGTCTTGAATTTAGTCTTGACTTTTGACTTGACTTTTTAGACTTGACTTTCGTGTGCGGTCGTCCATCTTTTTTACGCAACCGTCGAATTAGGCCCCTACTGCAATAATACGATTACCGGTACTTAAATCAACATTATAGAAGTGTTTTCCAGAGGTATATTAATCAGGTGATGTGTGCAATATATTATTTTGTTTGCATACATGGCCATTTTATAGATATGAAAGCAATTTTGTGCAAAATTTGTGCCAGCAATGACGTCCTTAGTTACGTACGCTAGTGTCGTCTGCGTAGTAAACGCCGGATAGATAGTAAGTAACAAAATGCCTATTAGTTACCAGACGCCGCTCGTTATTTTACTGGTCAAAAAGTAAATATTTCGCTCAAATAACGAACTGAGACGTTCGTTTGGTCGAGCTAAGCCATAATTGTATTGTTTTGACATTAAAAATTGCCAGCTGATTTAATTTTGATTTTGGTCTTGACTTTGGACTTGACTTTTGATCAGGTCAAGTTCGGTCTTGACTTTAGTCTTAGACCAGAGTCAAGTCAAGACTTTAGTCTTGTATATACATGTATATCATACATGTATATTAGTCTTAGACTAAAGTCTTAGCAAATTTGACTTCATCCGTTGTCTTCACTGGTGGAACAATGCTGTAGGCCTATTAAATCTACACTGATGTAGTAACTTTACAAGACACGTCCTGACTGTAGTATAAACTTAAAGATGCTGCACAATATTGTCCGTCAATCCGATGTTGAGAGATTACTGTTAACAGCAGCGCTAACAGCAGCCCTATCTGAATATCGGAAGTATTTTTGCAAAACACTTTTCCTCCTTGGCTAATGAATACGAGGACTTGCAAAATTAAACTAGTTTAATTTTGCAAGTCGGGTATTTTTGGACACCCTTGAGGCTTGAACGATGTATTCCTTATTATGGGGCCGTCCTTCCTAGAAGGAGGCCCCATTATGTATCGATGCGTACTCGTCTGTCTGTCCGTCTGTCTGTCTGTCCGTCTGTCCGTCCCGTGCCTCCACCTAGAGAAAAAACGAAAAGGCCCACGAATACCAAATTTGGTAGGAAGGATCCCCGGGACACGAGCACTCCGTGGACCAATTTCAAGGTTCCCAGCTGTTGCTTGGGTGGGCCGACCGTACCCGAAAGCCAGCGTGCCTCCACCTAGAGGGAAAACGAAAAGGCCTAC
>Ga0056128_1011494_pt1 | contig 10920 bp, 4 predicted proteins | sample WorMetLIZISLAND2_FD_71113 | JGI IMG/M metagenome (GOLD analysis project Ga0056128, IMG submission 71113) | Marine gutless worms symbiont microbial communities from Max Planck institute for Marine Microbiology, Germany - Olavius geniculatus... ... | reverse complement strand
CTTAGACCAAAGTTTAGTTGAACTGTGGTCTAAGTACAGACTTTAGCGTTCAGCTTTAGCTTTCGCTCAGCGAAAAGACTCAGCGAAAGTCTAAGTCAAAAAGTGAAGTGACCCAATGTTTTCTTTGCACACGAGAATCGGGATATTCGAGCTACTAACAGATGACGGTTTGATGGCATTACGCGCTGTTGTGCATGTGGGCGTAACGACACTTTGCAGGGTAGCTAATTAGCGTCGGAAATTGGTCGCCGTCTGGAATTCAGACGCAGGATAAGCGGCAGGTATCGGGGTCTCGCTGCTCGCCAGACATGGCTTAGGTGTCGGCTGAAATCCGTCGTCTGCATTCTCTGCGAAGTGCTGCAGTCAATGTTAAAGGCGTTTTTCTTTCATTTTAAATAGTCTTAAATCACACGTCGCAGCCACAGTGTATACCTTATCTATAGACCTACGGTTCGTCACAAGCATAATATACACCATACGCTATTGCTGCACTCAGTAGACTACGCGTAGTAAAACACGACAAAATCGTGTTATTAAACGTCACTGAGACCCACTATCGGGTCTCCCGAGCTTTTTTCTGGAACCCACTGGGGACTGCCCAGACCCTGAACAAAACTCGGACTCGTCGTTCACTTATGGAGGCATGTATAGGCCTAGGGGATCCGCATGCGATGCGTTGAGTCGATCATGCCATGTGTGTGTCGTCGCATCATCAGCTGTGTTTCTAGTTGGGTTGCAGCGGCTGAGCGAAGAGCTGGTTGCTGCGTATGTCTATCCAGCTCTGACGAGCGTCGCTGATCGACTGACCGTTCACTGAAGACGCTCAGTTAGAGAGGCACGATATTACGGAAATACAAACTAGCACCTTACCGTGTCGTAAAATTCTGTCGATTTTTCATGTTTATTACTTTTTTTACTTTACTGCGTTTTAAATAAAACAATTAAATTTGCTATCTTACATTTTAGCAGAAGGTTTATTTTTAATGCCACTTATTATCATTAAGCTTACTACTAGTATTTCTGCTGCTCTTATTATTAGTAACAATAATTGTATTAACCTTATTAAAATGTTTGAAATTGTCACATATTTTTCAGAAATTAAGCTACGACTGCCACCCCCGCCAATAAAAAAATACCGGGCGAAATGCGAGTCCACGTTAATTTGCCTCCAAACGAAATTTTTTCTCCTTTTTTCAATTGCCCACCCCGCAAATTATTCGATTGACGCCGCTGGTTACGGCATTTCCGCTAACTATCAGTGTGTATAATTAGCCGGCGGTTCTTGAGCCTCACTTGGGAGAGTATATAGGCCTAACTTGACCATGCAACATATGGAAGCAATAGCCCACTGGCTGCGTCTGGCCATGCAGCCGTCGTAGCCTACACGCGTTTCCATGTTCGCGGTCAGGCTGCCATCACTTACTGCACTCATCTCCGCATCATCTTCCAGCAGCAGCAGCAGCAGCAGCAGTTCGGCGTCGCGGCATTCACCGCCTGTCAACGCTTGCACGCTGTTGCCATTACCGCTTCCAGTCGCTTTCAGTGTAGTAAGTAATAGAGTAAGTGAGTAAAACGTTGACTTACATAGCGCGTAACGTTAACAACTCCAATGCTTTAGTCGCACTGGTAAAAAACTAAAAATCAAATGATGTTGTTTTAAAAACTGTTTGGAGCTGTCAAATCGCACATTGGATCTTCAAGTGAGTTCCAGATCGTCGGACCAGCAACTGGAAAGGCCCGACGGCTGTACTTCTTGAGTCGACAGTGAGGTACAATGGGCCGGTGTCGATTGGCAGAACTAATCGATGTTAATATGCGACTTCGATGGCTGGGCTGATGTGCTCGGTGAGGTACCGAGGTGCTTGTCCATGCAAACAACGGTACGTCATAAAGCCGAGCTTTAAGGTGACCCTCTGTCGTACTTGCCTTATCGCATACACCAATAGTGGTGTGTTTAAGGGGCGGGAGGTAATCTGTCGTGTTTCGTTCCTTAGCGCTGATGAAAATTTAAATAAACACATTTGCAACTAGAAAGCAGTCAGAGCCCTACACCTCCGCCAAGGCAATGTTGTTCGCCAGGTGGCAGCACCACATTTTATTTAGCAGCGGTTTCCCTTATGGCCCATTGAAAGCAATGTTAACGAAAATTTCAAAGTGATCCAGAATCCAGGATTCCTTTCGGATCACCCCCAAAATCGGATCACTGGTCGTTTTTGCCGCTCCCGACATTCCCTGAAAATTTCAGAAAGATCTGTCCATAACTTTTTGAGTTATCTTGCTAACACACAGACAAGCAAACAAACAAATTCTGACAAAAACATAACGTTCTTGGCGGAGGTAAAAATGTTTTGCAGGACAATTATTTTATATGCAACCACGCTATTGGGCTATCTGCATAGCTTCTCAATCTTTACTTTCAGAAACATTTTCAGTCAGCGCTTGCAAAAGTTAACTGTTGCTTTACACTATTGTTTATTATGGCAATATATATTGATTAGTCGTTTATCGTTATGCTTAATTGGTTACTTCACATCTTTTAGATTGCAGAACACTTAATCTTTCGCTTGTTACAGATTTCTAAACAGCGACGATTCTGATGTTCGATATTTAGCTCGTCTTGAGACAAGCAGCAGATCTGCGTAATGGTGTGGATAAAATACCAGATTCACGACCTCTCGACCCGACCCTGCCTTCATCGTGCCCTCGATCACTGGTCATTAAACGCGTTGCACTGGACAGTAAGATCTGCGCGTATGTAGGGATATGGGTCAGCCGATGAGTGGATTTCTAGCGAAAACACTACGAACGCATCAGATAATTAACCACCTCTCGCAAGTCGCTGCTGTATATATCTGTGGGCTCCATAGTGATAGTTCGGACACTGAAATATTCGAAGAAACGTTGTTAAGGGGTTAAAGCTCAAGCTTTAGGCCTGGTTAATTATTAGACAGAATCGCTCTTGCAGCGCAGGCGATTCCGCTTATTGCTACACACTTCTCCATAACGTGGTCTGTCGGTCTGTCTGCCACATTCGTGGACCGTGTTTCGACGAATTTGAATGTTATTTGGCAGGTACCTAGTCCAATGACTCTGCTTTTTACCAAATTACTTTTTCCTTGTTTTGATTTAGTGTGGATAAGCCTATGTGTACAACATTTCCGAAATTATACAACATACAATAAAATATAATTAAAACTATAAAAAATGCGGTATAATAATGTTTCATAACGGCAGCGATGGAGTCAAATTATCTCAGTATAATGCAGGCCATAACAAGGAGCCCAGCTGTCGTTAAGTTAGGCCGACCGTGCCACTTACCATCGTGCTTAGCATAGATATTTCTTCATTCGTGGTTTTGAAACGATTTATTACGCGAGATAGATTCAGCCGCTGGCTGACACTGTGCACTTTAAATATTTTATTTACTTACTTACCTACGTACAGTGCTAAGCGCGTCTTAGCTATCGTAAAGGCGTCCGTCCGTCTGTGTGCCTGTCCGTTAATACACTCTATAATTTTATCAAAACGGTGCAAGCTAAAATTACAAATGCATTGTGAGCTGCCACGAAGACTTTAGTTTTTTTTGTGACCAAATTTCGTGCCACTGGGTAAGGAGATAGACCAAGACAAACTGCGTATGAAATTGTAAACATTAAACGTAGATTTTAGCAGTTTAAATTTTGGCTTTTAAGTTCAAGAAGTCTTTCGTACGTGGGCGTCAGATTTGAGTACCTCTTTAAAATGTGAGATTTTTGCTCCTATTTACTAACTTAGTGTGAAAATGGTTGCAGATAGACACAGACTTGCTGCTTACTGTAACAAGCACTGCTGACAAACTTTTCGAGGTACCAACATTACTTTGAACGACTTTAAAATCTAAAAAGTGAGTCTTTAGTTATTTTTTGTTATTTGTGGCTGCGATGCATATTTCAATAGTGAGTTGCACCCAAATTGCTGGGATAGACTAAGAAACCCTGTGTAGGCCGTATGCGTATATTTTTTAAACCATAAAAACGTAAATTTCAACCGTTTGAGTTTTGATCTTCGTACGAAAACGTCAAATTTGAGCCAGTTATTCAAAATGTATTATTAATTTATTGTATGTTGTACACTTTTTTCAGACGGAATTGCCGATGCTGTTATGCGTCACGTGAACATATTGCTCAAATTCCTTTTTACAGTTTGCCTTAACTATTGCAGTGAAGTGTGATCATGTTGAACAATTATTTTTGATCAGTTGTATACAAGGCTGTAGCCAGAATTTTTTATTAGAGGGGTTTGACATTTTCGTTTTTTCCCATTTCCTCTCTCTTTTTCTTTTTTTAAATTCAGCTAAACGTTTGAGATAGTGCAGCTGTCAAGTCCCCAGTGAGGTTCGAGTGGAGCGCTGGTCACAAGCGCATTTTACGCATTTTACGCATTTTGGCTCTCAAAATGTATCACGGCAACATTTAGTCGGTCATGTGCAATGCAAATGGCTATGTAGGCTTGCTATGACCCGCTATACGTTACAGATTTAATTTTTATTTTGCTAATTACCGGCGGTCAGCAACATCAACTCCTGAGGCTGATTCATATGGGACATATGGTCCTTGATTCAGTTGATAGCAACAAAAAGAGCTGGCGCGAGAATACAGCACTGCCTCTTCAGATGAGTCTACGATAGTGAAAAAAAAACAATAAGCAATAAGCTTATGTGCCACATTTTATCGTGTGCTAGTCCTATTGGTATATACTTTTATCCCCAGTTTTTTTTTCATTTTCTCAGGAACAAGAAAAATGCGGATTTGTAAATGCAGATTGGAAAATGTCTTGTACTGTACAGTCGAGTAATGCAAACAGAATATTTTTACTGGCCAATATTCGTGTGGTATAATCCGGTGAACAAAAAAATGCAGCTACAGCAGTACGCCTGTCTAAAATTAACATTATCTAGTTTACGTAAACAAATAAAACAGACAAATCAAACTACATTGTTGCTTAACTGACCCCGGTAAATAACGAAAAATGTGTCAGTACGAGAACGACTTTGGGCGGCACTTTGTGCAATATGCAGTATGTGCACGCAGGCAGGCGACGTGCTTTCCAATTTTGATCTGTCCAAAACTTCGCTTTGAACCCACTGACAAGGCTTAGGCTGATGGCACACGACGCACATTTTTTCGCCCGAGAATTTGGCACCCAAATCTGGCACCAGAAACTTCGCACACAAGACTGGTATCAAAAACTTAGGTGCATAGTGCAGAAAACTTAATCGTCTGCAATCAGCTTACAGTCACTAAGTGGATTATGAGGGAAGGGAAAGGTGGAGAAAGAGGGGACGAGAGGGGAGGAGCGTGCCTATGCGCTATGTAGGTGATTGTAAGTTGTGCCGCTGCTACAGAACGACACTCGAACGACCGATCATTTATCGACGCCGAAGTCAGAACAGTGACGGGCGTTGCCTTCCAGTGCGTTGTCGTCGTTCAAGCAGTGTTTAGCGCCTGAACTCGTCAGCGGCGACGACGATGAGCTGTCATCCAAGCGATTCCAGACGGCAGTCGACTGGCGTGACGTCAGGTGGGCGACTGCTGGAAGTCTGGAGTACCTTGATGACGTCTTGGCCGCGGCGCAGAATGTTTGACACAGGCGCAGGACGACCAGGATGACGCCGGATGCCGCCATGACGCACAGACAACCAGCGACCACCAGCGACGTCGGCTGATCCATGTACTGCATTGCGCAACCTGCACATAACGGGACAAGTTCTTACTCCGACACTGTCTATATCAACATAATAGGGTTAAGTAGAGTTGAGGTTAGGGTTAGGAATAGTGTATTGCATCTTTGGTTACGACGGACCCAAACCGTTAAGCTAAGTTATTTTTCTCATTAGTATAGGTGTACTGTAACGTGACTTTTGTCGGAGTAGTTGTGCCTGTCGGAATCTGAACCCGCACAAAACTGTTTGTATATGTATGCGTACTCGCTTGGGTGCGCCACCTTCGCTCACCGCAACCACAGAATGTTTTCTTAAGCTTCAATTCCATTACGTCGACTTTCACCGAAACTTCCCCGCGGTGAAAGTCGCGGACAGAAATCATAAAAGTCGCAGACACAACCATGTCGACATGTCGCTCTAATGGAATTTAATTCATTACAATGCATGGGGAAAGTCGGCGACAAAGTTTGCGACAAAGTCTGCGGACATGAAAATCATGTCGCGGACTTTGTCGCAAAGTCGGCGTAATGGAATTCGGGCTTACTGTACCTGCGTTGGTGCTGTAGTCTGTATACACAAGTTGCAATAGACTTGAAGCGTCTTCGGACAAGCGAACTGTCTTCGTAACAAGTTTATCAAGGATAAAAATTTCACCTGCGCGTATCTGTTGTTATTACACATTAACAACATCTATAACTTAATTAATGTGCGCGTTGTTAATATAGGCCTATACCCTATCTCAGCACTTTGTAATTCGCGACGGCACACAAAGGTATACGAAGAAAATGCTACATCGACTACGCCAAAAAGTGAAGAGAAAAATAATACGAAAAATGTTTATACACTAGCAGGCAGCGGCAAGAAATGAGAGATTATATAGTACCATGACTGCATGCGGTCGAAAACATTTTAACTTATTTTCTTAATTTTTTATTCCTCTTATTTCCGGCTCAAACATTAGGCAGCCAAAATTTAGAAAGCTTTGCAAGATCAGTAACTCACGTCCAGCAAACAAGCTCGTTATGTTTCTGACATTAGTGTTTCACAAGTAGTAGCCTACGTATAAGGCCAAGCACTCAAAGCGCCAGACGGGTATGAATGATAGAGAGACAGACAGACAGACAAACAGACAGACAGACTTTTCGCGCATTATAGTAAGATGATCTTTGGAACTCGTAACGATGTGATTGTTGTGGTAAGAACGTTAAACAGCGAAGAGAAAAAATATAGGAAGTTCACAGTTAACTCAAACACTGGGAGATACCGTTATCGGTATCTGCAACATCCTGTAATGTCGTTTCATTGAGTCACATGCTGACTGATCGCACTTCACACGATAGTCTGAGTGTTGTAATGACGACCTTCAAACTCTATGGGAAAATGCAAATTTTGACCCTCAGCCAACCAAAAACACCTGAACCGATCGTCACCAAATTTGAGTGGGTCATTGCGTCGTGGACGCCTACCACCAAAAAAATTTGCCCACAATCCGCCCAAGGGTTTTTGCTCCCCACATAGGTGAAATATACACCCCTCATGTTCGAAATTTACTACATTTTTTGGTGTTTGAACTCGCTTACAGGCGACTCCGTTAGACCGATTTTTACGCTTAATACGTCAAATAACGCGGTTCTGCGCAAGGAAGTGCTTTTTTATTGTTATAAAAGATATATTTTTTACTAATTTATTCGAAAAATTCGGAAAAAACTACAATGGCGCCTATGGGGAAAATTTTAAAATTGTTTTAACTGTCATAACTTCGGTTGTGTGTAAGAAAATGTCGTAATTTTTGTTCCTGGGATATGGTTTTCGAGAACGGCCTAATTAACGGTGACATTTATATTTACCCCCGATTGACTCCCGTTGCCATGGCAACGAAAATTGGGACAAAATTAACTATAACTTGGCTTGCGTAAAAGATTTTTGCGAGATTTTTGCACCTATAAGGGGTTTTCGGGTATGGGTCATCGAATGCCGCCAATCGCATTTTCTGCCGACCGACCCCTGTTGCCATGGCAACGAAATTTGAAACAAAATTGGCTATAACTCGGCTTGCGTAAGCGATTTTTTTGCGAGATTTTTGCGCCTATAGAAGGCTTTAGACTATGTTAGTGATTACCAACTAAAGTCAGCTTGTAAGGACGCCATATGCATAGCCCCATCTAAGGTTACCCAAATGATTTCTGCTGTTTTAGAAAACTAATATCATCACATCGTCCTTACACACAGTTGTAAACTTGTAAGTTTTTTTACATATATAGCAGGAAGTAACATCGCGGAAGTACGCCGTCGTTCCAGAAATCGTTCAATTTATAAAAGCAGATTTAGGTCATGGGCAGCGTTAGCTAACAACATCGCAGCAGGAAGTGCTTTTCGATTCTTCTCACCGGATTTTCCTTTAGTTTTACACTCCGTTTTTTGCAGCGTCTGCGTTCCATTTTTACGCGCAACAGCAGCTACTGCTGTAGCGCGTCTTAGCCATCGCAATTCTGTCCGTCCGTCTGTCTGTCACACGGGTGGATCAGTCATAAGCGGTGCAAGCTAGAATCATCAAATCCGTCGGCTGCCTGAAAGACTCTAGTTTCAAGAGCCGTAAAGCTTTTCCACAAATTCGAAGGGGGTCATCCCGAACGAGGGCGCTAAATGACAGGGGGTAGGGAAAATCTGCGAAATCCAGCCGATATGGCGTTGCCAGAGCGAGAGAGTGGCACCATCTGGTGAGTACAAGTAAGACACTATAAGCTTAAAGCCTAAATATTTAGTCGGAGGGCGTTTGGCGCCATCTGGTGAATGATTATGTTTTACTGGGCCTTCTGTGAAACTAGCCAAAAGCCGTACGGATGAGATCTATGGATGAAGTCTACGCATCACTAGCGTACGACGGTGCACAGCTGTTGCGCGTTCCTGTTTGCGTCAGCAGAGCTTTACTTGTTCCTGCCACTGAGCGGACTGCGGACCGCTCAAATGCAGCTAAAGGGTTCGGGGAGTGCCGACCTTTTCCCAAGAAAGCGCTGTGAGCTCTTCCAGCCAGGTCCAAGCGATCTTGCTGCAAATGCATTTGAGGGTTAATTTTATGATAATCTTTATTTCACCAAACATTGGTAGACAAAAAACAAAAAAAAACAACAATATAGAGCTAGAGTCAAAGAACTGTCATGTTGAGCAATTATCTATAGAGACAGCAACATCGAACAGAGAAGAAACCTGAAAAATCTCAAATCGCCTTAGCTCTGGTCGTGAATTTGTTTATAGATTTTATAGATTGAAAACTTGAATTTTACGAATTTAAAGAATAGATGGCTCAAAATCACATATATTTCAAAACTTTACAAATTTTGGTTACGACGAATGTGCAAAAACATATTTAACTAATTTTATAAATTTGGTACATTTTACGAGTTTTAAAATGGCAAGTCACGAATGTTGAATTTGTGGTGCATTTAGAATCCAACAAGTTAATAATAACAAGAAATATTATTAGAGTGCGACCAATCTAATGTACTCCTCGCGCGCATCATTTTCTTTTGTATTCTTTTAAGAGCTTTTCGTTCCTTTCGGCTTGTACTAGAGACCCGGCGTCTAACTGAAAGGCGTTTAATATTATACTAATAATGACTGGCGTCGAGGTCGTTATTGGAAATTGTCTCCCCGAAGTTCATAAAACATTGTTCGATTTTAGAAACTGAGAGGAAAAAATTTCCAGTAATGGTCGATGAAGCTAGTTGCCATTTGTCTTGTTATACCTAAACGCTTGCGTCTATTTGACAGCGTTATGGAGATATAACCGCTTGAAATTCTTCCAAGAAGACTCTTCCAGCAACAGAAGTCGGTCGTCGGTCGGTCCTCAATATTACACTGATCTCATATACTCCTCTTTGTTACGTTAGGAACGTAGCGCGCGAGGAGTAAAAATTTAGTTAAAACTAGAAAGCAGTCAAAGCCCGCACACCTCCGCCAAAACAATGTTGTTCGTTAGGTGGCAGCACCATCTTCGGTTTGTCAGCGGTTTCCCTTATGCCCCATTGAAAGCAATGGTAACGAAAATTTCAAAATGATCCAGAATCTAAGATTTTTTTCCGGATCACCCTCAAAATTGAATCACTGGTAGTTTGTGCCATTCCCGACTTTCCCGCAAAATTTCAGAAAGATCCGTATATAACTTTTCGAGTTATCTTGCTAACACACAGACAAACAGACAAACAGACAAAGTCTGGCAAAAATATTATCTCCTTGGCGGAGGTAAAACACGTGTTTTGCTACTGTGTTTTGCAATTCTGGACGTGACTTAAAAAATTAAAACGAACAGCAAAATCTGTAGACACACCGGTTGAAGCTGCTGACGCCGATTGAAATGAAGCGGATTTGTCGTCGCCTCTGATGAGATGCTCAGCATCAGCAACATGTGTCTTTGCCGTTGTCGTCCTAGCATTGAACTTGTAATACACTGCAATTGCACACACGCATACACACACACACACCCTTCCCTCACATTCTGCATTAAATAACAAAACATCAGAGTGCCTATAACGGCTGGGCAGTGTGCATAAACTGCATACCGTACGCTATTAGAAAATCAGCATTTTTCAGTACAAAAATTATAATTCCCGTCATTCTGCTGCTATGGATTTCTGTGTGTGTTTGTCATCGATAAACGTGTTTTAAGTCTCCATCCACTGACGTGCTTATATGGCACTGTTTTAGGCCACATCAGGATTAAACAAAAAATTTGAGCTGAAGCTCACGACGCGCGCGAAAGTTTATAGCAGTTCCTGTTCGCAAACTGTCAGTCTATCTCTAGCTGTTTTCACGAAAGACTGGCCAACAACGGTAAAATAACGACTTTTAGGGGGGTACCGCTCTTTGATGCCCTCGTGCGCAGGTTTCCTTGAACCTAGAAAATCGAGACTTAAACCGTCGCAATTTACGTTTAACGCTGAAAATTTCATGTGCAGCTTGTCTATGTCTGTCTCAATTGGTTTCAGCGCAATTTGCTCTTGAAAAATGTCTCGCAGCCCAAAATCGCCAAAAAATTCATAATAAACCCTTATTTAAGCGTTCAAGGTCATCCAAGGTCATTGAGATCGGTGGCAATCAAAAGCCAGTGTACGACTTCTTATTAGTGATTAATAGTAACCTAGGCCCTATCTCGCACCGTTACTGAGATACAGCGACTTACTGGCCAAAAATCGCAAATTTTGCCCACCCCCTCTCATTTAGCG
>Ga0056128_1011492_pt1 | contig 10921 bp, 9 predicted proteins | sample WorMetLIZISLAND2_FD_71113 | JGI IMG/M metagenome (GOLD analysis project Ga0056128, IMG submission 71113) | Marine gutless worms symbiont microbial communities from Max Planck institute for Marine Microbiology, Germany - Olavius geniculatus... ... | reverse complement strand
GGCCCATTTTCGGACTTCGAAAAATTACGACTGAAAATGCTTAACAATGGAGATGCTCATCTACAAACTACTTTAAATCGTCATCGTAGCCTCACAAAGTTGCATAGTGAATTGGAAATACATGGCTTCGGGAAGTCGAAGTAGGCCTATGCGGTCATTTTGGACCCCCTGCATACAGGTCACGTGACACGAAGCATGCGCAGTGAACTTTTGGCCTTCGACACAGGCAAATGCAAGTTTGAGGCTTTATATCTCCATAGCGGTGCAAGTTAGACGCATGGTCGCAATGGACCACCTTTAGAAAGTCGCCCACCGCGAGTCGAATGGTCACGTGATTGGGTTGGGTCAAATTATTGCTTTTAACTCACGATTAAATTTGCTAATAAAACAGCAAATGTTAAATATAAAAAAACTTTCCAGTTTACACTACTGTGTAAGGGCGACCAAGTCACACATCCAAAACAGCAGAATTACTAAGGTAAGAGTGATAGAACGTCGAACTGGCAGCCCTTACAAACCCATGCATGTGACGTCACCCTACATTATCTCGTGAGCCAATGAACGTAGGCCTAGTCAATACAAATGCGATACAAATGTTTTCCAGCTGATTCAATGTACCGCTGGTCAGTAGCAGAGTTAAATTGGAAAAAGAGTTGAGCCTCTGTTGTGCCCATTTTTTGTTCATTAAAGCCTAAAAATCTTTAACACCTAAATCCCCTTTAAAATTATAATAACCTAGGACCTAATTGTTTTTCCCTTCGTACATAACGGCAATCACGTAGTTGCCTTACTTTGCGACAAGGAAAAAAGACGAATCAGTTTTCAGTAGAAGCCAAGTCTCGAAGCATGACTCAGTCATGACGTCAGACTTCGTCAGTCGCATTAAACGATAATCTGATCCGACATCAATGCGTGGACGGAGCCAGCCTGGCAGCTTTAGCCAATCACGGGCGAGTGTCGTGTCTTTTGCATCAGTGTTGTCAACCAATCGTAGCACGTCTCTTCACTGCGGCATTGATTTCCGCCCCGGCTGCTGCTGCTGCTGCTGCTGCTGCTGACGCTGCTATAGCAAGCTATAGTAATGTTACATCTGATCGATTAATCTTCGCCCAGTTACGGTTTTTATAGGCGGCTAGCCTATGTTACAGGCTAATACGACTTATTTTTTCTTGCAATTTTCAGTCGTCGTCGTTGTCTCATCTGGCTGTTGTTGGATCCGTGTGAGCAGTAAGTTTTGCAACTGTCTTTGCACCTGACTTTAGGCTATTTTGTAGGCCTATAACTATTCAGTGGCGGTTTTAAGCCCGGGAGAACTCTGCCCCAGACCTCCGTTATAGGCTCGCGCTTCCGTGCCCCCTTCCAAATTGTGTGGGCTAGAACCGCCACTGGGTAGAGGCACACTATTCTGAGCCACAACAGACAAAATTTTAATTTTGCCCTTGAGTTTTCCCCAAATAGGGTGCATTTTTGGACGAAAAATGCCAATAAAGATATTTTCTGCTTTTCGACAGCTAAAAATTTGTAAGTGGCTTCCCTGTCTCCTTTCCCTGCCACAACGTCACTGATATATTGTTTGTTTTATTCACAGGTGGGCGAGGGTGTGTAATAAGAGTGAGGGATCGGTGAGAGGCAACTGCACGCAAATGTCGACCCTGTTGCTGAACCACGTCGAGCCCACTTCGGTCAACGGCATCAGCTCTTCGTACCAGCACTATCTTTCTTCACTCTCCACTCCGCCTAGCTTTAACCTAGGAGAAGGGTGCTTTGGAGGGTTGGGGGTCGAGGGCAAAGACCATCGCACTAGGGTTGTGCCCCCGTGGCCCCGCGGTGATGACGACTATAATATGAGCGAAGCTGATTCTTGCAATGACGTATCGTCAGCGGCTGTTGTTCACGCCGCGGCAAGGTTTATGCACGGATACCATCGTAATCGTCAGCATCATCTTTATCATCATCATCATTATCAGCAGCAGCAGCAGCAGCAAAATATCGGCCAGTCAAATTCAACAGCTTCAAGTTCAGGTTCACAATGTCATTATTTTATTACACAGCTTTGTTTGTTTTATTGTCCAAAAATTTTCTTCTAAGAGTGCAAAATTTGAGGTTTAAATACTCCATTTGGATAAAATTTAGCGGCAAAAGTAACATTCTGGCTGAGCATTCATAATATTTTCTATAGGAAAAATGCAGCGATCTGTTGAAAAACTGCAAACTTTCTCCCCCCCCTGACTTTTTAACCCACGAGGCCGTTGGTGGCAGAAATCAGGGTCCAAAGGAGATTATATGAAAAGCACTGTCGGTCTGTTTCTCTGTTGGTCGTTAATGAAAAACGCAACAATTTATGAATAGATTTTGATTAAATTTGAATGAGCTAGGGGTTGGGACATAGATCATACAAAAAACTGTGTAAATTTGGGTTGCACCTTAAAATATTTCGTTTAGAATCAACAACAAACAAACAAGCATGGATTTTTAGTAGGAGTGTAGTTATCGCTGGAGGATACGACATTGCTTGTTTCGTCTTTTACGCATGTCGTGTCGCTACAATGACGTGTGTTTTTACGCGCGACAGCATAATGCTTCGCGAGTCATAGCCATGGTCGTGGCGTCTGTCCGTCTGACACACTCTGCGATTGTATCAAAATGATGCAAGCTATACGATGGCGAAATCTTCACCATGGACTGTTTAGAAAACTCTAGTTTCAGGATTTGTCAAGCTTTTCCGAAATTTGAAAGGGATCACCCCGATCGAAAGCGCTAAATGAGAGGGGGGACAAAAATTGGCAATTTTGAGCCAATAAGTCGCCGTATCTCAGAAACGGTGCCAGATAGGGCTTAGGTTACTATTTATCACTAACAGGAAGTCCCAAACGCCCTTTCGGTTGACATCAAAATCAACAACCTTGAACGACCTTAAACCCCCAAAATACAGTGTACACGGTGTTTCATAAAAAGGACCCCTTTTACTTTCTTTCATAATTTACTCAAATGATGATCACTTCACATGATATTTCTACCAGTCGTAGCTGAAGAAATACTAATTCAAAATATTTTAATATAATATGGCAGTTTGTTAAATATTTTTTGCTAGTCGTGACAACGCTGACGTCATAATGTTTCAGGGGTTATACAAGCTTTCTATAGTCTCAACTGGTGCTGTCAGTTGCTACCGTGCACCAGTGGTGAAAAATCTGGTTCCCTGATGACAAATTTTTGAAGTTTTCCAGTTACATCCACAAAAAACATGCAAAGCGATCGCATTTACGTATCTGTGGGGATAGGCCTAGGTGGATAAATTTCACATGTTCGAGCAAGACAGTGCACTAGCACACCGAGCTTGCAAAATATTTGCATTTTTGGATCGTAAGATGTCTAATTTCAGGTCCCTATGTTGCTCAGTGCTGACATGATAAACATTTTTCCTCAGCAAACCAGATTGAAGTAGGGTAGCAACTGACAGCACTAGTTGGGACAAGTAAGCTTGTACTCACGACACATTATAACGTCAGCATTACGTTACGACTAGCAAAAATATTTAATCAACTGCCATATTTTGTTCCGATATTTTGAATTAGTATTTCTTCAGCTACAACTGGTAAAAATTTTGTGTAAATTGATCATCATTTGAGTGAATTATGAAAAAAACACTAAAAGGGTCCTTTCTTATGAAACACCGTGTAGGGGTTTTTAGTGATTTTTTGCGATTTTCGGCTGTAACACACATTTGAAGAGTAAATTGCGCTGAAATGGCTTGAGATAGACCAAGACAGCATTTACAAGATGGAATTTGCAGCATTAGACGAAGATTTCAGCAGTTTAAGTCTCGACACTCTAGGTTCAAGGAGGGCTGCGCAGACGGGCGTAAAAGAGGGGTACTCCGGTAAAAAGTGGTAATTTTACTGCTATTGACTTATCTATCGTGAAAACGGTTGCAGATAGGTGCAGACATACTGCTTATCATAACAAGCACTAATGACGAGACTTTTAACGTTGTCAATATCGATGATCTTGAATGACCTTGAACCCCCAAAATAGGGAGTTTTAGTGTGTTTTTCCAAATTTTTGGCTGCGGCGCACATTTCAAGAATGAAATGCGCCGATATGGCTAGAAGTAGACCTGAACAACCTGCGTACGAAATTTTCAGCACAGAACGTAGGGGAGCTTGTTTCGTTGAGACACGGGGTTGAATGAGACACCGCCGCCGTCAAAAATGTTTTTGTGTTTTATCTATGATATACACGGTGTTTCATAAAATAACAACCCCTTTTTCTTTTTTTCATAATTCACACAAATGATGGTCAATTTACATGAAATTTTTTCCAATTGTAGCTGAAGAAATACTAATTCAAAATATGGCAGTTGATTAAATATTTTTGACGTAACGCTGACGTCATATTGTGTCACGGCCTCACGAGTACAAGCTTGCTAGTCTCAACTGGTGCTGTCAGTTGCTACCCAGCTTGATCACCATTTGAGTTAATTATGAAAGAAAGAAAAAGGGGTTGTTTTTAATGAAACACTGTGTATAAGCTTCTATCTTCATAATATAATAAATAATCAAATAATAATCGCAATAGGCTACGTCCATATCTGTGGAGATGTTTCAGTTTTTTTGTGAATGTTTGTTTTGGAGGCGGGAAATTTAATTTTACATAACCGTTTAACACTGTCTTCTTAGGTAATAGTCGTCGTCACTTCTAACAATCAGTTATATTTTGAGAGATCGATATACACGGCATTCAAAAGCGTGAGCGCGATCAATTTATGAGCGATAATGCAAGTGCTACGGGTCGCGAAGCTGGGTCACCCTTGTCGGGGTTGGTTAAGACACCAGGCAATGTGAGGGAATTTCGGGGCTGCAGGTTGAGACACTTTCAGTTCAAAGATCATGCCATGACGTTACTGATTAGGAGCCTATATCACCGAACACTTCGGCATTTGACACCGTTAGTTCATTTGACCTAATTCCCTCAATAAAATACTCGATTTATAAAGCCTTAATTTTAACATAATTTTGATGTCTCAACCATGACTGCCGTTGTGTCAACCAATACAGACTCGGGATTGGTTGAGACATTAGGGTACTTGTTATTTTTCGTACTTTTACACAAAACAAAACGCAAATTTGTTGCTTAGACTTATTACTTTTGTTGCTAAATAAATGCAGTAATAATATCAACTCAGTAAGTCATACTAAACGCAATAAATTTTTTGATATGATCTTTGGACTGAAAGTGTCTCAACTAACCCCGGTCTCCCCTACATTTTTAACCATTTTTAGTTACGACCTTCTAAATTCAAGGACTCTTCCGTGCGAAGGCCTCAGATTTTGGTGCTCCTTCAAAACGCATTGTTATTTTACTGCACGCTGTACACTGATTGCCCATTTGACAGAACCCCTGCTGTCGCGCATCACGTGAGCTTTGCTCAAATTACTTGTTCTGTAACACCGTGTTCGTTGTTCCGTGTGACACAAGCAGACTTTTCCGTAGAGAGATTCAACTCCACTTTTCGGACGTTCCGGATCGTTTATTAATCCAGCCAGAGAATCTGGCCTGGGGGAGCGCTGTAACCCCCTCCCCAATGGGGCCTGGGACATAGCTCCAACCGGAAACACATTTTCATGCATCTTGAGCTCGAAAATGGCATCTGATGATAACATTTTGGGATTTTTAGCCTTTGATAGCTAACTTTGTGCATCGCTTTTAATACCGGCTGACCGAAGGATGTTTGTTTCTACCCATTGAACCCCTTCATGACTACGGGTCTACTCGTGGTTTTTCTGTAACACCATGTAGGCCCTATGTCGTCGTGCGTGGCTCATCCTGTGTAGGCCTACAGGCGTGCATGGTCTGCAGTGACTGAAGTGGATGTCTGCCCGTGGAGCATGGTGCAGTGCTATGGTGTGGTGGCGAGATAGGGGGCCTACATGTTTGGTTTGCATCCAGTGCAGGAAGGAAGTGCGATAAGTATCAGTAATTAGAGCGACGTGACGTCAAGCTAACGACAGCAGCAGCAGCAGCAGCAAGTTCTTGTCCCGCATCAACAGAGCATAGCAACGTGCACTGAGCATGCAGCAGCCGTATCCACTTCCATTGGCGTCAGTAGCATTGAAGCAGAGGGGGCGGGCAAGAGCCAATCTCCCCATCACTCCCTCCACACCCACCCTCCCGTAAATTTAGAGCTGTCGAACAATCGTCGGAAAATTTTACAGTTGTCGCAAAACTATTGTTCAGAAGTGTAAAATTTGAAGCTGAAAAGCCGTCATTTTGGACCAGATTAAGGACAAAATTAAAATTTCGAGGACTCATAGTTTCTTCTGTCGAAAATGCGCATCCCTTCGCGCAGTGTCTGCAGTCGGAAACTGCAACTTCCTACGTATAGCTAAAATACGTGTTTAACCCACAACTTTGCTGAATGGCGTCGCTAGGATTTGGTGCGAGGAGGCACGAAATCAGGGGAAAATAGGGGGCCTAATATAAAGGGATACAGTTATGCGACACATAAAGCTAGCTAGTTCTGGCAGTTGATCGGCTAGATCTCGCTGATAATTTTTGCTTCCTTTTCTTTTCAGCATATAATTCGAAATAAACAGAACACTTTGTACATGTCTATACATTTTCTACTAACAATGCTTATATTTATTATCAGATATTTTGTTACAGCAAATTAGCTGCAGCGACTCGTAAAACGCTGAACTGCGTGTGTTTGTAGCAGTAGGCCTAAATGGCGATAGCGGACGAACATATCTGACGGAGACGTATTTCGACAGCTCGCCGGCCTGGGCAGGGATGGCCAAACTGAGTGCACCCGACTATAAACCATCTCCTTCAACGATCTTTGACGACCATCCTGCCATCAGTTCCAGGTCGTGCTGGAATATAGCAACAGCTCCATCGTTCACTGGTAGTCGGCCGTTATCTCCGGCGTATCATTTTCCCGCCACTCTATCGGCGGCGGTCTTTTACGGCGCGGAATCCCCGCTGACGTCATTCATGACGTCATCACTGGGAAACTCCCATCCGCGGCTAGTATCATCGGACAGTCACGCGTCACTGATGTCGGCAGCGCTACATGCTGCCACAGCTGAGGTGACTTTTCATTTTTATTGCAGGCCTAGCTGCTAACGATGATAAAATAATTTGACAGTGTTATTTTTAGCCGGCCGTACTTTATAGTAACGGTCGAGCTGTTGTCATGAGTTAGCGTCCCTCTGTCTGTTTGGGGAATAAGAGAAAACCTTTTATACGAATAATTAGTCATGCGTCTTATGCTCGATCGCGCATGCAAAATTTCAGTCACCTACTCCAAGGAAAACATTTCAAATTGCATGGGGTTGGATGAGGGGGGATAAAAATGTGCGTTTTTAACGGAAAACTGACCATATCTCAGAAACGGTGAGAAATACGGCTTATTACTATTAAACATTAATAGAAAGTTGCATATGCCCTGTCAGATTAGATGAAAATCATTGACCTTGGATGACCTTGAAGAGTTATGACGCATTAGGGGGTCGGCTCTCCGTAAATAGTCATTCAGAACTAAACGTCGAAATCCATCACTAATTTCCGTTTCGAGATATCGATCGCATTTTTTCTGCGAGTTTACCTTATATCAATTTTGCTCCGATTCGACTCTAAAGCATCTTTCACCAAGTAAATAATATGCTCTCGCAGTAAACTCTTGCTGTTATTCGCTGCGTATTTTTCTACTAATTTTAAGCTCTAAATTTTATTTTTAGTCGACCGACTTAAGTAACGGTCGAGCTGTTGTCGTGGTTGTCGTCCGTCCGTCTGTCTGTTTGTCGTTCGTCACGGATGTATTGTGGCTAAACGGTGCAAGATAGGGTGTATGTTGCTGTTGATCACTAATAGGAAGTGGCATACGCTCTGTCAGATTAGATATAAATCGTTGACCTTGGATGACCTTAAAGGTCACTGACAACCAGTACGGTCGGCTATCCTAGCAACAGCTGGGCTTTTTGTCTCAATAAACGACGATTAAGCCCAATAAATTGTTAATTTCGATTACAACTAACAGTGGTTAGGCCCTATCGTGCAAAAAATGCATGCTTTTGACAATTTTATTGTAATAAATGCACCGAGTCAACAAAGCATAGGGGCCTAATAACCTATAAGTAGGCTTAAGTGTTTTTTATCCAATCGCTTTTTTCCGGAGTAAGCTGAGTGATTGTCGCTTGTCAAATGCTAGTCGTTTTGTTTACTTCATAATTCGTTCTTGTTAGCAAGATGATTTTAATCAAAAATTTAGTGACTAAAATGCATCGGTTAATCGCTATTTTTCCGCATTAATCGCGTGATTAATTGTTGTTTTCCGCAGCTCTACATTTATTATTTTATCAGTTAATTAATTGAACCTGTCCTGTAGGGCCTAAGGGTTAGTCTAGTAGAGTTAGTATGAAAACAGGATCGTCAAGTCATGCTCAAGGGTAACTGCAGTCCCTTCCGCGGACAGTAGTGAAGATGGTGCCATCTAGTGAATGACATTTCGTAAATTTATGAATCCAGGCCGACTGTTTCAAATAATATATGCACGCAAGAAACGTACGCACTAAAACTTATATAACCTTGATTTTTGACGTACGACCTTGATATTCAATAGGATTCTAGAGGTTGTATTTGGGCAACATTTTAGGGGCTATCACGCTAAGTGGTGCGGTTCAAGATTTATCGTGTTAATAGAAAAAACGACGACGCAAAAAAAAACAATAAGCTACTGCCGACGGTCTGCGGGCAATAATAATGTTGTACGTTGTACTATATATTGCTTTGTGTTGTATGATGAAGGCGTGCACACCTGAGCAGCAGAAAAGCAATACAGGTGTTCATCAGCTGGTCAATGATGCGACCACCACGTCAGCAGCAGTAGCAGCGGCGCTCAGACTGCGCACCAAATCACATCTAGGCACAGGTAGGCCTATGCATATGGTTTCGCAGGCAAAGGGGAGGCAACTGCTGTTCGTCGGAAAAATGTCGGAGAATCTTAATTGTCAAAAAAATTTTGTCTAAAAATGCTCTGAAAACTTCTCATTTTGAGGAAATTTAAAATAAAATTGAGAATTTTCGCATTTGATCTTCTCAGTCTCAGTTCTCACTTCTCAGCTGTCGGGAAAAAATGCAACTTCCTGCCAGCCTACTTTTTTTAATCCACGACTCCCCTAACTTAACCTCCGCAAAAATTTCACCTATGACCAGGCAATGAATTAACGAGCAATTTTTTAAAAAATTGTGAAATATCAACAACTTGATATTTAGTTGTTTATTGTTCACTTTACTACTAATGACGTCACGTTTCACCAATGGCTATTCATATTTCTTCGGGCGTTATGAAAACAATGCCTGTAAAAACTGTGATTTTCGTATAGTCATCGTTTTACGTACGGTAGTATGATTGTATAATTTAGGTGCAGAGATAAGCTAGTTCATTGTTCACACACTGTACTCTTCGATTTGGAGACGTGTCGGGATTAAGCCGCTTCAGGAATTGTTATAATGTTTGACAATTGGTTGCGGAGAGATTGCTTATTGTCCGATGCGATGTTGTGAGCCTCTATTTAATTGTACACACCACGAGTCGAGAAAAAAACATGGCGCTAAACTGTTAAACTGTTGTCCATATCTTCGCCATAATATTGTCCGATGTTCAACACTCGTTCACCGCCAGACTCCACAGACAGTGACACAGACTGCTCTTTAAGGTTTCCACCACACCCAAATGTTTGGTGTCACTACACTAGTACCTAGTGAATATTGATTTTCAAAAATTGCACATGTGCAATCTGAAGAAAACGACATGTGAGCCAGGGAATTATGAAGAGCATTGAGCTGTATGAGGCGAACCGATAAAACGCTGCTTGTTTTCGCTCTTAAGGAGGGGTCACACTGGCGGTCCGGTCGGCCTTCCAAACGGCGGTCCAGACGGCCGTCCGGACGGCCAGTGTGGCCCTCCTTTATTTCGCCACCCCTGCAGCGCGCGTCTATTTCGCATACTCGTATAGCGATACAGGCTCGCACTGTGCCTCCGCTTAAAAGGCGTTCTTCTCATCAAACAATTAACAGGCTGTCCGCGGACGGAAGCGCGACCACTTATGATCACGGGGAAGTAAGTAGCAGAAGCTAGCATATACATGTAGGCCGAGGCATGCCGGGAAGCATCCAGTATAATCGTGGAAACAAGACCTCCCCCGGCGCGTGTAATCCACCGGTCACTGGATCATATCCGTGTTAGGTAGGCTACACGTGACTGACCCCCCAGGTGCCAATATCCACCGGACGCATCCATGCGCGCGCACTCACTTCCTATTTGACTGATCGACCCTTCTCTGATAAGCAGTGATGTAAGCAAGATTTTTTTCAAGACCAAGACCAAAACCAAGATCTTTCATACATCAAACGTTTCAACGTATTAATGTAATTAATTAATTAACGTATTAAACAATTATAAGTCCGCCCGAAAACGATAGTTTTCGGAAGGACTTCTGTTTTACTGCAGATGTTTTTATTTTTTCTTCCGACGCGAGATCTCTGAGATGCGTGAGCCGACCGGCGTGAAATTTTGCACGATGGTTAGTACTAGGCCCTATTTTATAACGCCGGTCCAAACTTTTGAGGGGCACACCCCAAAAAAATTTCGGGGGCGAAAAACATGCAAAATTTGGCCCGATTTCGGACGACTTCGAAGTTCAGCGGCGAATATCTCCGAAACGGATGAAGATATTCAAAATCGGATAGTCATTCCGTGTATGGCGATTCCTCCTGCGTTAGGCGAAACAAGTATGGCGAAGTTCGGTCCAGTGACCTTGGAGATTTAGATGTGAAATCGTACCCCCTTAAAGCGCAATTTTCGGAAGACCATATTTCGGCCCCTAGGGGGTGCTGCGCCCCCAAATTTTTACACGCG
>Ga0056128_1011490_pt1 | contig 10922 bp, 6 predicted proteins | sample WorMetLIZISLAND2_FD_71113 | JGI IMG/M metagenome (GOLD analysis project Ga0056128, IMG submission 71113) | Marine gutless worms symbiont microbial communities from Max Planck institute for Marine Microbiology, Germany - Olavius geniculatus... ... | reverse complement strand
GGATCCACCACTGTAACAGCCTATAGACGGAATAAGACAAGTGGTTAAAAAACCAAGAGAAGAATAACTGCAGGCACACATTTGCACCGTGGAAAATGTTTTCGTAGCAAACAGAGCTGGCAAACTTCGAAAACAAAATTTGTCAATTTTTAAACGTTGGAAAAGAAAGAAAAAATACGTGGAAGAAAGCACTTCGTTGCTAACTAGAAGGGCATTCGGAGAGCGCAAACCTCCGCCAACGCTGTCAGTTTTTTTCGTCGTATTCGCCAGGTAGCAGCACTATATTCGGTTCGGTGGAGCTTTTTTCCTGTCTGACAGTGGTAAAGGATCCTACAGTCGTATCTTGGATTTAGATGCCGAACCTGATTAACACCAAAATCTAATCAAGTTTGGCCAACTTCAACCTTCCATGAAAATTCGACCAAATCCGCCTATATCATTTTGTGTAATTCTGCTGACAAACTAACTAACAGACTGACTGATGAACGCCGCCGGTTATCACTCACGTAACCTCTTTGGCGAGGATGAAAACAAGGCGTGAAGAAGTGTATGGAAAAGTTTGTTGCAAATGGTCGCCGCGTGAATTAGAGTAGCTGTGATCGCGCCATCATCGCGGGCGGATGTCTGTCGTTGAGAGCACGGAGTGTTGACAGCAGCAGGGGCAGGGCACTGAGTTCTGTTCAGTGTACGGTCACTTTGACGTCGAGGCATGATGCTGCAGTGGCTGACTGATCCAACCAGTTCGTCACTCAGTCCTGCAGTCACTCGACGCGACACGAATCAAAGGACACACGTCGACACTGATCGAGTACAGTATCGTATCGTCGTCTCAGTCGCCGCCGGTCAGTGAAGTGACAAGCAACAGTCAGTGGACTACTACTGACTGACTCGACCGAATTGCTGATTGATTCAATCACAGACTTCGCTCACCCGCGTCCAATGCTGCCCCTGCAGCTGCGGCTGCTGACGCTTTAGTGAGGCGCGCGCTGCGCAACTTACTCGATCATCATCGTCGTCATCATTTAAATCAAGTGGTCAATCGACATACTGGCGCCATACAAATTCGTTTATTATTATTATTGTTATTAAGAAAAAGAAAAAGAATGGCGCATCGGTTTAGTAGAAAATACATACGACAGCGTCAATTTTAGTAATATTTAAGTGAATCACTGAAAATGTAAAGTTTTTCAACACAGCTGCAGCTTTGATCGTATTAACTGCAAAATACTGGACATAACTTACATTTCATGTTTTGACATAACGCAGTTACTGATCATGTTCTAGAGGGCCAGTGTTTATTGAGGCACAGTATACAGTATTACAGATGTACGCGAGCGAGTATATTCGATGTCGTTGGTTCTGCTAAACGTTGAAGGCGAGTTTTAGTTTAATGGTTGCGCATCTCTAGCTGCTGACGCTGACACTGCAGTCATGCGATGTGCTATGGTGACAACGGGTGTTACTTTGCTGTCAGGTGTTCTAGGCAGCACGCCTGTCTATCTGTCTGTCTATCTGTCAGTCCGTGTTCTGTCAGCTGTCACTGAGAGGCTATACCACTGGCCCTCCTGTCTGCTATACTGCTTGATTATCCGACCCACCACCACGACGAGTCTTTGTCAACAACTGCAGAGATAATTCCCACCGCTGTAAATCTTACTGACCATCGTCATTTACAGGCGAACAGGGACCCCCGCAAAAATGAAGCTCCATGCACTGACGGCAGCACCAATTTTTCTGGTCCGCGGGAGGGCGGACACCCGCACGGGCAATTGTGCAACTATGGCCTGCTACCACCGGCGAGGACGCAAAATAGGACAATAGCCCGCATCGGTACACCAACGCCTTGCTTGCGTTCTGTATTGTGAACTTAACTCACTCTTGTCACTCTGATGTTACAGAATGTTATAGAATGTAAGTCTTACGTGAAAGACGCAACAGTGCATTGCATTAACTTAATAATTTTTGTAAGCATAATGACAAAGTGTGTTTAATGCGTAGGCCCCTATATAGAGTAATCCTATTTATATTATTAAATTATAGGCGTATGTATGTGTTTGCGACAAAAATGTACTTAAGAAAAGATTGTATTAAAACGTTCATTACATCTATAGTCAACGTCAGTTAGTCTCATATCGCAGGTGACTGAATAACATCATAAGACAGCGTCATAATGAAGCTGCGTTAATGTAGTCGGATGCAGTGTCGCTACACACATGCACACACACACGACGGGTCTTCTCTCTAGCAGTCAGAATGACCACTTCGAAGAACTAAACTCTGTCCAAAAATCACTCGACGACGTCGAGTCAAATTCTAAATCGGCTAGACCGTGCGTATAGTACGGGTTACTTCCCGCCCTGACGCTAATTGCCGCTAATTGCGTTACGGACTAGAAAATGTCCGTGCGGGCGACTGTCCGACACCCATATTAATGTAGGTCCACTACTGCGAGCCGCAGTTGTAGAAAGTATTTTAGCAAAGTGCAGGTAGCAATAAAATCATTAATTTAGCATGGTTATGCGTTTATTTTCATTCCGCTGGGATCACTACAGGTAAAAAAAACTGTCGCCAAATTTGTTGAACGCGTTTGTTTCTAAATGTAAGCGTGAATCATAGATACGTATTCAATTCAAACACGATATTTCCCATAAAGCATACATGTAGTGCGCTGCTGATCGCTAATTAACCGTTTCACGTTGAACCAAAAAAAAACTCAGCATGCAGACGACGGTTATCGCGAATTTCTGCCGTTGTCAATATCCTAAGCGTCGTCGAATTTTGCCGTCGGCATTTTTACGACGACATTAATGACCATAGTGATGGGCAATTATCAAACAATGCTCCGGTCGACCGAACATATGGGCCGATAATCGGTACGCGATAACGGCAGCTGTGGGCGCGTCCGTAACTGAACCGAAACCGATACCGGTCATCGATATACGCATCCCGTCCTTCCTCCTGGGTGCTGATCGTCACATAAACACATCCGAACGACGAGATTTGAACAGAACGAGAGACCGGGGCGGGGACCGTACAACGCGCATTGTCGTGACCGGTGAAGTAGCTATGACAACCAGCCGAAGAAGCTGCAGCAGCTACTGCTGCTGCTGTCTGTTGCGACTGACTGAACGCGTCACCATCTGATGTCTTTCCCCACCCCCCAGCCCGTGCTCCGTCTCCAAACAAAGGCCAAAGGTCAAACGGAAAGCACGGTGGTGGCGGTCGCATCTGCTCGCGGTGGGTGACAAAATTAGCATTATTCAGCATGCAGCCTGTCGTCGGTTGTGGGGCTGACTAGCTCTTGTCTGGCGCCCCCGTGCACGCAGCTGCTGCCGCTGCTCTTGAAGACGACCGCCGGCAACAATGACACCAGCTAATCCCTCGATCAACCGTGCGTCAATCATTCGAATGCATGCGACACAAAAGCGATGCGCCCTACACGCCTGTCAGGCTTACCCCCGTATTGTAAACAAGCCGCAATGAGATACGATACGCCCATCTGGTGTCGTCTGAACTGTTGTTTACGTTGCCATGACTACCGCTGCTGACGTCACGCTCGTCGTCATCAAACGACAATCTCTGTCACCCTGCTGCTACCCGCGCGGCCACTCGGCCCTGGTCACGGGGTTAACGCGCGCGGATCACAAGTTCTATGTAGTGTCAACATCGTGCGTCATATTTCACCCTCTTAACTATACAAATGTTACTGGATGAAATATCGTGTAGTATAGGCTACTCGACGTACTCGGCATGCACCCACCCCAGCCAGGTGCATTTGAACCGCAGCAAATGTCCGCTTGATTATGGGACTGCTTCTACATATGCCTACTGTAAATCTTTGTTACCATTTACTACTACGCTACCGGCTACTAATATATGAAAAATAAGCTATTGCAACATTCAGTTATTTTCTCAAATAGATGAAAATTGTGACATTTTTGAACTGCATTCATTATAAGCTATAAGCTTATTCATTACGTGGATAGTCTGTTAATAACGACACTAATTATGGCCTATTAGGTTGATAAACGGATAAAATGTTGATTGATATAGTTTCCTGATTTTACAGTGACTATATAGGCTATTTATGAAGTGTTTCCAACAAGTAAACGTTATGTTTTTCATTGCTTATTGTCATTATTTTTCTGTTATTTTAATGTTCTACTTTGGCGTCGTTATACCGTCCTTTAGTTCGGATTTTTCTAGTTAGCTATAGGTAAAGTTACTTTGAGCTGTTCAGCGTTTTGCGTGTGCTTTTGCTGCCGATATTGCGGATAAAGCTGGATATGAATGACATAGGTGCTTCGCGTGACAGATGTAATCGTCATTCGGCGTGGGCGGTGCATGCGCGAGTGCGTGATTGGCAGTCAGCGAGCAAGCAACGTTACAAGTGTTTTGTGACCGACTACAACAAGTCTACAACGACGCGACCGTCAATTTTGATGACGAGTTATCGTAGCGCCCGGCATCAGTATACAGACTATACCGGCATAGGGCCTATAGGCCTAGTACAGTCTACAGATGTCGCTATAGCAGAGCGCTGCCTGGCAGGATAACGGACATACTCCCCCTTCCCCTGGACGTTCTACCTGGACATTCCCTCGCCCGTATGGACATTCCCCTTGCATGGCGTGCAACGAGACACGGAATATATACACGAATAATAATACTGCAAGCAAATATTTATTTAATGTTGCACATAAGTGGCGCGAAACGTCTAGGGAGAAGCGTGAATATGTCCAGGGGAGGAAATGCCCTACACCCTCCTGTCAGGCGTTGCGTTTGACGACAACTAAAACACGACACACAGCGCCGTTTTTAGTTCGTCGTCGTCGGCGAGTAATTTCTGTATCATTCTATCTCACACAGCGATCAGTCCGACCTACCGGCACCACAGACAGACAGACAGATGTACAGAATGATGTGACTGTGGTCTGCGGATTGATGCGTTCGTGAACTGTAAGCCGCACCTTCACCCCAGGTCAGAAGCAAAAAAGGTGAAGTCCGGTACTTGCTACCGCTTCTTACAGGAGTCAGTCTATTGTGACCAGAAGCGATTTACAATTTTGGAAGTGCAGGCAGCTGATTGGCATGAGCTAATGCAGTGCGAACTATGCGGCTATCCATTGTCCGCGCCATCGAGCAGTTGGAGTTGCAGTCTGTTTCCAGACTATTGGGCTTTCATTCTACAAACCAAATTTTGCATACGATTTATCTTCGCTGGGGGAATGGGGCTTCAGTTGAGAACGTGATTTTGGCTGGGAGATATATTTTTACCAATCCGGAGCGATAGCCGGTGTCCTATTACATCGGAATTACGGATGGGGTGGGATGTAATGATTCAGCACACCGCTGACGAGCTGAGATATGGTCATAGCGGCGCCATGGCTCCAACGACTGAGGCGCCTATGCAGCCGTCAACCGTAGCGACCTCGAGTCTATCTGCTGCCTCCGCTCCTAATTCGTACGGTTACAATCAACTAACAAGAGCGCGGCAGCAAGTGGCGTCTGTCGTCTGCGTGGTTAGTCAATATAGTTGAAAAGATGGCGCGTGATCAACGCACTCGGGCCGTCACCCAAATTGTCTGCAAAAGACTGATATTGGCACCGGCTATTACCTCGCTAATAATAGACTGCGTGCTATCGCATTTGCTGCCACGCACTGGACCGAAACGTTACAATTTAGAAAAAAAATATTTCGCATTTAACGTCGAAAAAAACAATCTTTTATTCGAGATGCAACACGAGCAATTGGTGGTTTTTTATTTTATTGTAATTCTACGAAATGACAGATTATGAAACAAAAAGTTGGCGTGTTGGCACAGAGAAAACTGAGAGATATACTCATGAAGTTGTTAAGAATTTTTTTACATGAGAAGCTAAATTTACCACATGTGAAATGGAAACAAAATAGAACTGTGTACACTGACTACACTCGGACAGCACAAATCTTTCATGGAAGTTAATTTCTATATTTTACCATTCCAAAACATTTCTTGCAAATTCTTTCATAACGTTTCAGTAGGTTTATATATGTAAGCTAAAGAACAAACACATTTTTGAAAAATAACAGAAGAAAAAGATTCTTTTTACTGTACTTTTTTTATATAAAAGTTATAGAAAAATGTCCACTTAAGCCTACAAAATGTACAATAAAATACTGTGAACCAGTTGTTGTTCATAAGCCTAATTTAACGATGGAAAAAGCTTGACATGCAGATGCTTTCGCGATGTTATAATAAAGAAGCTAAAGTTGAAAATATTCGACAATAATATATTGAATGCGCTATGGGGTTTGGATGCACAGATAAATAATCCATATCGCCATAATCACAAGTTGCTACAGCATGCAATAACAAGCAATATAGCTGACATAAAATAACTTATAGCCGATAGGACGAACCAGTGTAAACTGTCATCGGTTAGGCCTACAGTTACATGCAGTTGTCGTTGGCGGTTGATGTATTATTATGCTACATTTCGGGAGTCAGTCGGATAATGTATACGGTTAGCTGCCCGGTATAGTGTTACGAGGTGAACAATAGCGGTGAGCGGGCATGAAACGCATTGCTGCATATGCCGTTATTCAGTGAGTCGGCGGCGGCGTGCTGACAATTAGGTGAGACGAGAACCCAGCACGACGGGCGGGCGCCGACTCCGCGCTGTCGGCAGGTGGCCGATAACATCGGCGGTGTGGCTACCGTGCTCTATACGGTACAAGCTGGGGTCGTCGCTCAGTCAGTCGTTGCAGCGCAGCAGTTGGTGTCGGTCACCGACATGTAACAGCAGCAAGCAAGCAGCAGCACGCCGGGCACTGACGGACGGACAGACAGACATTCGGTCGGTCAGTAAGGGTCGGGCGTGCTGCTGCGTGGCTTGGCGACTGGCTGGCGATAAGACGGAGACCCAGCGACGCCGTCGACGAACGACGCACGCAGAGAGCCAGTCAGCGTCACTGCTCGAGATAACATCAACGTGCAATATGCTAGTTGCAGACAGACACCGTAATACAGCGAGCCCGAGGAGCGACTTATGCTGACGCTCTACACGCATAATTGCTACAATCTGTCACCGATTATTCGCCTACCCTCGCGCCTGTGGCGCCGCCGGCTGATTCATCAATGTGATGTGCTTTACTTTACTTTACGTCTTCCATGCACCGCGTGCCATTAAGCTCAACCAGTTGAGTTGAGTTGAGTTTGTCGCTATGAACAAGGCTTTAGAATAGAAACACGCAGCCATCCAATATACGCTCACGTACGCACATCAGCCGTCTGTTATTGCTGTCTGACAAAAACTCTCTGATTGCAGTCGCTGTGCTGAGGAAAATCAATGATTTCCAAATTAGTGTAGTTACTGCCCTGTCGCAGTATGTAGGCCCACTGGAACGAAATTCCACTAAAACGAAAACCCTGTAACCGTAACCGCAATTCTGACCCTACCAAGACTTTTATCATAATCTTCGTCAACTATTACATGGAAAAGACGGGCTTGGTATTCATTCATTTATTTCATTTCATTTATTTAATACGCACCTGCAGCACACTCACATGTGCTTAATGCAGTACAATAAAAAGCTAAAAAGCATACAAACATGGTATATTAAACGATTAAATTGTGCGGCTGGTCAAGAGTTTAGCAGCACAGGAAGCTGTGACGAAACAATCCTTGGTGCATGCGCTGTATTCAATACTTGATTTTAGTTTTTTCTCTTTCGGCTGGCTTTTTTCTTAGGTTACCGCGTTTTGGTTTGAAAATGGCAAAACAAATCAAACCAAAAAACAAACCTGACTTATAATAAAGTATTGCAATATATCGACTGAATAGTGTTAGGCCTACTGTGTGAAGTCGTGGAAGTTGAAACACGGTGTGATGTAATTAGAGCCGCCGCAGTGTAGTTTACCGGTCTGCGGCTATAGCAAAGTATATCCTCCGCACGTCAGGTGTCATTTGCGTCAATCAGTGCCGAATGGCGTCAGTCTTGGCAGTATACAGTTCAGAGAGGGCGCGGGCTGCAGCGCTATAACAACTCAGACTAACAGCAACGGACAACGGCTGCTGCGGCGGCGGTGCGCCAACAGGCTTTGATGAGGCGCCGTTATTAAGCCGCTAATCATCAGCAGCGCTTAGCGGCTTAACGGCGACGGCGACCCAGGTGGTCGGCGACGCGCCGGCGACTATCTGGATCAATGGTCTGACGGCTCACCCATGCAGCGAGCGCTGTACACACTGCTGTACACTGACACGCTGTTTATCCGTGCACGCATGCACGCTCGACAGCCTCATCTCATCTCACCGCCGCGTCTTATTTATCCACGAATAAGTGATCGGAAATCTGGAAGCTGTCAGCGTCTTGTCTGTCTTTCGTTCTCTAGACGTTTCCGCTTCAACGTGAACACAGCTCAATTTCCACTACGCCGATCAGTAGTTTGTGGGCTTTCGATTTGTGTGTGTGTGTGTGTGTGTGTGTGTGGATTTTTTTGTACAGCTTAGTGTACCACCACTGCATGTTGTACAGCAAATGTAAACACCTCAATTTGCAGAAGAATATCGTAGCAAACATCTAAGACTCAAGAGCCCTGGGTCTAATTGCTCGTGCTTGTCAGAGTAATTATCGGTCGGCACAACTGCCGCAAGTGGAACGACATGAAAGATCGCATTACTGAAAATTTAGTGCTCAGTTCATATTTTTGGGTATTTCTTAGATTTTCTTTATGTTTTTTTTTGGTATTTCTTTTTTATATCAGGCCTATATGTCAGAAGTCAAAAACTGCAAACTGTGAAACACTATTTATTAACAAATTTACAACAGTGTAGGCCATTTTACGGAATCAATACAATAACAGCATGGTTAGTATAAAGCAATTTAAACATAAAAATTTTTCGACACAAAATCCGTAAATTATGATGAGAATGGTAGCTTTAGTCTATCTGGGACACGTACTCCCGGTAGGTGGAGGGAGGTTCCGTCTTAGCGGGTTGTGTCCCGGGGAGGGGGGTTGTGGTCGGCGTGACTGCGTGGCAGCTTGACCATCTGCCTGCCCGGTCGGTGAAAAATGTTCGTCGCAGACCGGACCCTTCATAATTAACGAAACGAGACAGCAGACTGCAGTCTGCAGCAAGAACGATTGATGAACGTTTACCGACGAAGCAGTCACTTGTTGCCGGTGTCGCCACGTCCGCGGCTTCAAGCCTCGTTCCCTATTAAGCGCTTCCTATCGGCGCTGACCATCGCATAGCATGGACGCATGTCATCGGTGGGCGTATGGCTGACCATATGTCTGCAGCTAGCATACTGATACGCACGATCGGTTGTGTGTATTTTTGGCTGCGTGTCGGGGCGGCAACGCATTTCACATCACGTCAGGTCGATCGTTAATGTGGAAAGAATGTCAGTAGATGAGATACGAGGACGGGCCTCACGCACTGCTGTCAGTGACGCATCGAAAAGATAACGTATTGCGGTGGTGGCCACTGGTCAGCATGATGCACGATCGACAACTGTTGTTAGCGCAACCTGCTGACATACGTACGGTACAATCTCCCCGCCCCCGGTCAGAATTATCTAGCCACCTTGGGTCGTCATTTTCATGACCCCGTCCTTCGTTTCCTTATCATTCCCGTCATCAGCACTGCGTTAGTGCGGCATGAAATTCACCGATCATTTACCCCGGATAGCAAGCGATAGGCCTATATAGTAAACATAATTACATGCATGCGCAGTATATAGTTGAGATTATGGATGATTTATGATGACCGTCCGGAAAATTAGGCTTAAGTTTAAATACCACTTGAAGTTTCGTCTTATTTAAGATAAGTAAGCGAAAATTAACTTACTACACGCAATCCATTCCCAAAAAATTAAATGCAATGGTAAAAAAACGCATGGTGAAAATCTGTTCACATATGACGAAGTTACAGTAAAAATGTGACTGGAGCACTTTTTATAGACTATAGCCAATAGGCGCTGTATTACAGTAAAAGAATTAAGAATGAGCGCAACACTGTGACGAAGTTGGGTGATCGGTGGGCGTTTGCTTTACTTCATCACTCGGCGAAGATCGGTCATAAGAGGTTAAAACGGTTTAAATGAGTGCAATGTAGCCTATATGCTGATAATGGGGTTGTAATTCTCTCGCCGTTCACTGCAGTGTGATCACAAGCTGCTGCGGCGACTGAGCGAGCGCGCATCTGTTACAAGTAGATCCGAACAGTCAGGCTCAGTAGCCATCACGCGCGTCATGACCAATGAACGGTTTTCTGTCATCACGAATCCGCCTCGACTCGACTCGACTGTCGCGACGGCGATTAAGAACATACACAAGCAGTCCGTCGGACACCGGCGGCAGGCGGTCGGCTGGTCAATTGTGCACTAAACGACTCCACCCGTCCGTCCGTGCATATTACGCGCCAATCTCTATACCCGCACCACCGATCCGAAACCGACCGCGCGAACGATATTTAATTATCGGTGATGAACGATAATACGGATATAAAGCAATTACAGGTGACGGCGTTGGACAACGGATATCGTTGGGCTGGCTGGCTGTATGGCTGGCGATCTAATGAAATTTGGTCGACTCAAGTTGATTGACGGAGACGGCTCAAAGAAACGACAACACAGCTCGCCTCTGTAGCCTCCCCATTGTGCGCAGCAGTACAATATAGTACAGTATATTATACAGTATACAAATGTATGCACTTTACCAGTGACAAGGCGTTTTGCAGTTTTACTCATTTAAATACCTATCATGCTGAGACGAAATGAAATAATTATCTTCTATGCAGTCGACACGTTTCGTTTTTTACGCGCGAAAGCAGAATGCTTCGCGCGTCTTTGCCATCGTCTGGGCGTCCGTCTGTCCGTCCGTCACACTCGTGAGCTGTATCAAAACGGTGCAAGCTAGGATCACGAAATCTTC
>Ga0056128_1011486_pt1 | contig 10923 bp, 9 predicted proteins | sample WorMetLIZISLAND2_FD_71113 | JGI IMG/M metagenome (GOLD analysis project Ga0056128, IMG submission 71113) | Marine gutless worms symbiont microbial communities from Max Planck institute for Marine Microbiology, Germany - Olavius geniculatus... ... | reverse complement strand
CCATTGTCACTGTGAATGTTCGAAGTGTCCACCGACAGCTCCAAGCTCCAACACAAGCCTTCAGTCGCTTAATTTGAGAAGTCTTTCACAGTCTTGTCGATCGGTCCTTGTGGCAGGTTGCTCCAGATAACCTGAAGCGATTCCTTGAGTTCCGCGATTGTTTTTGGCTTTGTTTTAAGCTTGGAGTAAGCCTCCAACATTGCACTCCACACGTGATAGTTCACTTGGTTTATATTTGGTAAATTTGGAGACCACAGTTTTTTTGTAATGAAACAGTTGGCCCGCAGTCAGTTCTCTGCGCTGCGCGCCGTGTGCTGACGCGCCATCCTACAGGAAGATGAACCCGATATAATTTAGTGATAATTTATTAACAAAATAAATTACTGTTTATCAAAACGTTACTGTAACGTCATTGGCAGTAACATGGTAATTGGTTTTTGAACATTGAATAGCATTTTTAGCTTGAACATTTTTAATGCTGAAAAATCGGTAAGCGGTCATGTTAAAAAGTCAATAACTTCGTCGTTTTAACAGAATCATATTTTGCTTGGCAGTTAAAATTAAAGGGTTTCTTTGTAAATAAAGCTGTAAAATTTGAAATTTAAATTTCAAACGGTTGCTGAGAAAACAGCGAAAAACTTTAGGGGGTTACTTTTTAGCCGCACCCTGTAGGCTATACAGAGTGGGCCATAAAAAAGTTAAAAAACCGTCCCCTATAGTATTCTGCTTAAAATGTTACTGCATTTGTTTATATGGACAAAATAACACACCATATAAATTGCTAGTCTGTTCTGCACATACTGATGTCAAAACCTAATGAGTGGTCAAAATGTTATTTAAAATAATACGATAGAAACAAAACACTGTTTAATGTGCCCTTCTGAATCTCTCTCGGAATTTTGCTGGACCCAAGGTTGCCTTTCTGGCTGCATATCAGCTTCTCTACACACTCGATATTCTGTGTTGTTCGGACATTCCGCTTCCGTCCACTGCCGACCTTTCGAGAAATCAAGTTTGTCTTGTCAGTTTTGCACAGAAGATCTGTAGCAAAACTGACCGGCCAATTTTTGTTAGGAAACTCTTTGCAAATGCGTTTAGCGCCCCATCCCTTTTGTTGGCGAACGAGTTTGATCGACGCTTTATCCTCGTACTTTAAATGACGTTACACTGTTTTCCTCATTGTGTTTCCTGTATACGTTGGGTTGCTTTCATTTATTTTATCACATTACAAAATTATTGAAAATATTTGCACGAAATTTGCACGTTACTCAGAATTGATTATGTTTCAACGTGCATTATTCACTTAAAATGTACATTACTCTTGGAAGACACAATTAGCTGACATGTAGGGGTAAGGTTTTTTATGGCCCACTCTGTATAAATGTTAAGAAATTTGAGTAGGCCCTACAGGGCTATTTGCCATAATATTGACAGAAATTATCCTAATATTCTATGTAGGTACTAAAACGTACTCCATACGAAATATGCCTGCAGAATTTACGTATCACCGATGGTTGACGTAATAATGACGTGATTGAAACAGCCGCTTTCGGAAGAAGGTGGCTTCTAATCAAATCATTGCCACACTCCATTTTCCACAAAATTTCGTTAAAACCAGTGTACGAATAATATTACTAATAATACAGATGACTAATATTACAGATAAACAACAGATAAAACGAGAGAAAACCGACGGAGACAAAATCATGACCTCAGTCCTTCGACGAAGATATAATATTGAGACATAGAAACAGAGCGAAAAATAGAAAGAAAGAAAGCAGTTGAAATTGCGGCAGTGCAAGCAACGAAAATTGCGAACGACGCGAAAAAAATACTACAAAAATGTGTCGCAAAATCGTCGGTCGTAAAGCTAGTAATCGAAAAGACATCACAGAAACGTTAGATGAAACGTTAGTTAACAAGCAAAAAAATGTCGACGCCATGTGGTGGCTTGCATGCGGCCGTCCAGTCCAGTGCCAGCGGTAAAATAAAGGACCTAGTTTGCAGTCAGCGCTGAAGCCGCCGGACGCACCTGAGCGTAGCCTATAAAATAGGCTCTGGGTGCGCGTTATTTTTTTCATTTTTTTTACTTTTGGAAACTTTTACCTTTGAATTTATCTTTGTGAATTGCAAATAGGCATATATTGGTTAGTACTCCTCGTGTGCGAAACGTTCACGCAAATTTGGTTTTCTACGTTTTTCGAGTTAAGAGGAACAGCAGCGGTGTCGTGGGCTGAAAAAAGTAGGGGCGCGAAAGTTGCAATTTTTTGGACTATCAGCTGAGAATTTCAGGCTGCAAAAAAATTGTGAGTGCTCAAAGTTTTAATTTTACCCCTTTACAAATTTTCCCAAAATGGGGATTTCTAACCACATATTTTGTATTTTTCGTTCAGAAAAAAGTTTTCCGACGAGAAGAAAATTCCGACAGGGTAAAATTGGGGGAAGGGTGCAAGTGCCTCCTGATCCTGTGAGTCACGACTGCAATGAAGAGACAAACGGACGGACTGACAAGATAATACCCCGTTTACACGATCGAGCAAACATCGAGCTAGCTCGTCCAGCGAACATATAGCCAGCTCATTGAGCCAGCTCGTCGAGCCAGCTTGATCGTGTAAACGGGGTATAACGTGGCCTACAGAACGGTCGGCCGCATAACAACTGCGCTATATCATAATGTGAAGATATTTTGAAATCGACAAAGCGAAAGCGTGACGTTGTCTGTCGGGAGATGATCAGAAGACTCAGAAGAAGTGGTCGATGACGTACATTGACGTGACGCCGCACTGCCGGTACTTGAGTGTGTCGACAAACTCGCGGGCGTGGTTGATGTCGGCTAGCGCTTCGCCGACCTCGCACATCAGAACGTAGGAGAAGTTGTCTTTGCCTTGGCTGCTGTGCCCGGCACCCGGCTGACGCAGCAGCTTGTGAAAGGTGACGCGCTCGAGGTGCAGCGACTTGGGAATGTGTTCCACCACGTAATCTGCACCGCTCCAGTACGTCCACGACCGATCCAGACTGTGTGCATCCACAAAACGATTCCAGATAGCTTAAGACAAGTACGACCGATCGAGACTAACCGCGACTTTAAAAAAACGATTCCGAGTGGTCCGGAACTAGTCTGTGTGACAAATCACGACTATAGAGGACCAGGAAAAACGTCGAGAGAGGCGGTCGTGGATGTTTGAATCCAATCGACGACCGATCTAGACTGTTTGGAATTGCGGATCCAGACAAATCCAGACTGTCTGGAACAAGTTCAGCAGTTCTACCCTGACAACTGACGAAAAATTTGAAGAGAAGTAGCACAAAGGTGCAGCGCCGACGACCGATCGAGACTGTCGAGATTACCGGCGGTCTTGAAGGCGCTGACGATGAAGGCAGCATTCGGGTTGGACGGTCGTTTGGGCAGCAGCGGAGTGCTCGGACTGACGAACGTGTACATCTCGCTGTAACTTCCTACACGCAAACACTATTGACCACTGACTCGTTCAATGCATTAATAATTGTCTGTCCAATGTAGAGTATAAAATCACCTGAGCATCCGTCCGTGCGTGCGTCCGTCCAACTTTTGAGGCGCCATATCTCCATAACGGTGCAAAATAGACCAATAGTCACAATGGACCACCCATAGGAAGTTGCTCACCGCGAGTCAAAATAATCACGTGACTGACAACGTTAATTGTTTAGTTATAATAATAGCGAAGGATGACAATAACATTGCTACGGTACAATTTGAAAGTAAACATTTTGATTGTTTTTCTACTTGTCTAAACAGCCCACTGATTATATTTATACGGACATTATACTGTAAACTATCGAAATGCATTGGACAGACTCCGTGTTCGTATGAACATTATCTTGTTTAATACGGTTATTGTTATCAGCCTACTAGGCTTAATATTTGTAAACTCTTGGAAAATTTTTTAATGTGTACAAAAATCTACATGTAGCTACAAAAAAATGAAATTCACTGACCATCAATCCACAACAACGATTACTATTTTCACCCATGGTAGGAGATATTATTTTTATTATTGGTCGTAGGAAGAATATTGAGCTTTTACACCTACTTCACAGTCTAAGTGTTTGTTTTTATCTGTCTGCTAAATTTTTAAAATATTGTTGATATGATTTGAAACGTAAATTTTTGTAACCCAAGAAATAAATCGATCACACTTTGGTGGATTACGATCACGATACCGATCCCAAAATGAAAAGTTTCGTCGAAGGTTTGTAGGCCTACTCCTTTTGTGCTTCAAGTAACGACTACTGGCCTACTATTACACTGTGTCTCAAAGCATCTCGTACATTACCAGTGCACTAGCCATCTTTATATATTTGGCTCTGCAGTTTTTTTTCAGTCGTCAGTGGTCAGGTCGTTTGGGGTCTGTTCTTATTCTAATCTGCAGGTTGAAGCGCCGCTGCAATCTTCATAGTCATTCGCCGTTGAATAGTCCCAGACGCCGTCAGTAGTCACCCATAGACCGGGCGACGTCAGAATACGCGTAAGGCCTATTTTCCTGCTAAACCGATTTATTACTGGATAAATTACGTCGGTCCATTGCTGACATAATGTGTCGCCGTCCACCTACTCCCAGTGGCTGATTCAGAAAAAAGGGAGGCCCTCCCCCTATTAACCGAATGCATGCTATAACCAAGTAAAAATTTTGCAAGAAAATGCATTATGACTACATAAAATTTTACAAAAATTTTCTGGCAAGTGGGCACAACCTCCTCCTCAGATCCTATTCCTTACTATTCTGCTCCCCTATTCCAAAATTCTGGATCTGCCACTGCCTACTCCGAAAGCACAAAGCTGCACTTTTCACATTTTATATGCGTTTTTATCTAGGTACATTGTATTGTTACTTGATGACAAATATCGATCCAGTCATATCGAATTTCGAAATGTTGACATCGACCCAGCACTGCTGATGATGCGGCGGTTGCAGCGACAGTGCATATAGACCCATACATTATCTCGAGCTATATAGCATCTCTTGATGCTAACTGTCTACGGTCATCGATGGCAGGAAAACGTTCGCACCGGCTTATTACGGTGCTCTAGTACATAATTTATGCTTGCAAGGGCCGTGATGTCCTCAACTATCCGTGGCTGTAACGCGATTTGCTCGTCCCGTAAGAGCCGCTGTACCAGCGATTTTCTACACGATATATTCCCTCTATTCAGTCCGCTTGCGACACGACGTTTATGGCAAACGTAAACTCTCGACTGAAAGATATTTCGTGGAAGCAATCGGATGGGTAGAATCAGAGGGGTTGATCTCCCTGAAGCGCAATAGGTCATTTTTCCTATAGGCGCCGGCTGAGCAAGCGCTGTATATTTGATTCATGGATGCGGTGACCCATCTCTAGAACGAACGATAACCAAGCTCATTTGCCAAAAGGCGGAATCGTTTGTTTGTATTTGCCAGGTGACAACAGCAGTTTGTGATTGCACGTTTTGGCTGAAGGTACAACCGCTAAATTTCGCTATCCAAGAGTCAGCGATCCTCATCTAACGCAATGTGTAACCTAATTTGGTTAAACAAGTGTACAGACTGCTAAATATAGAATGCACGAATGTCACGGACAGACTGACTGACTGACCACGCTGCTGAGAAATGTGTAGTAATAGGCGGAATCGCTTGCACTGCAAGACGCGATTTCGTTTTCAAATACGGGCACTATAGTTTTGAATTCTGAAGTCTAAAGCACTGAATGATTGTGCAGAAGTTAATCAATAGCCAAGTATTCACGGAAGTCAATGCTGACCAATAAAGAGAACTAACATTAGTTTTATGCCCGGGCGGGTTAATTGTTGCGTACAGTACTTTAACATGCACGCACGCACGGTCGAACAAAAATACTACACTTTCAAAGAAATTAAACAAGTTTATACCTCGACTACGGAGGACATCGATGAACTGGTGATTGACGTCATTCGCCGTTAACTGTAGTGACGTCACCGCTGACGTAGAATGATGCTGATGACGATGACGTGACGATAGCTGCTCCTGCTGCTGCTGCTGCGTCTGCGGTTGCTTAGCAACGTCTGACGACGTCACGTGATACCGTAGCGTCTTATCAGATGTCGTGGTGGTTGTGGGTGACTTGTAGACGATGTAATGCATGTAAGGAAAGTTTGCTAAACGTAGGTACACAGACAGACAGACAGACAGGTCTATTGATAACGAAAGTCTTTAGAGTGGAAAAGAAGATAAATTTAGGCTGCGTCTCGTAAACAATAAAGCCATAAACTTTTTTTTGTTGGTAGGCCAATGTTGGCGAACTTTTGTCATCAAACGTGGATATATTAATTAAATGGCAAAACTTTTTACAATGGGAATAAGAGATATCGTAAGATAATCATAAAATGTCATAAGAAAATAAAAGGTGTGAAAAAAACACAAAATACAGAAGATATGATCGATGCGTGGACTAGGGGCTTACTAGACCTACAAAAGTAACAGAAGTTTTAATGACATTTAAACACAGAAAAATCAGTACGCGTGCATGGTTGGGCAATTGCTAGAATTAGGCCTAAGCCTACTTCTACCACAACTACTACTACCAAAGGCTTACTCTTTTGTATTGTTTAACTGATCTACTTTTTAAGCCTCCGCATAGAGCGGTTTATTGGCATGATATTCTTGGTCCTAACTTTCAGCGCAGAATTTGACTGGGGGGTTTTGATCCAAAATCTGTCGTGGGACAGCAGCCTCTGTATAACACAAAGAGAAGGCCGGTCAGAAAAAAATGACCCTGTCAAATGACACTTCGTTCTGCCTAACGGCTTTGCCGGGGTGCACGAGTGTGACAGAAGAACAGACGGACAGACGGACAGACGAACGAACAGAAAGACGCAGCACGCTATACGGTAACATCATTCTGTACGAAAAACAGACTCGGAACTAATCTAATGTCTTATACTGAAAACTATAAATCGGAATGTTTTCCGGGCCGCTGACGAAGACTATAGCTGCGTAGTAGTTACGCTGCTTACGTTTGCAGTCGACGCTCCGCAGAAGCATTCCTTCCATGAACAGCTCGCTCGTTTGCATTATGCGAATTGATTCCCAGTACGGGTCTTGTCGTGGGACGGTTGTGCCGCTATCATCGCTAGCAGAGCCCGCGGCGTGGTGGTCCATCGTCACCGAAGACTGCTGTAGCGTCGGCATCACCTTTTGGGGGTTGTCGGCGAAGAAATCGAACACCACCTGCAGTTCAGGGTAGTCGTGGGGTAGTTGATAACAGTCGTAGTAGTAGTTGTTTAGTCGTTGCGCGATCGGTTCAGGGTAGTCGTTGAACGTGGTGCAGAGCTCCGTGTCGGCGTCCATGTCGCTCTCAACTCGACTTGTCGTCGATCGCCTTGTCTATAGAACCGATCCACTCGTTCGACAATCTGCCTATGCAACCGACACAGTATAGAGCCTACTAACTCCTGCAATCAGCGACAGAGACTGTCTACGAGGTCTAGTAATGCTATTGAAACTCCCGCTGTAGCATGTTAAAATGTCGGCGTCCATGTAGGCCGGAGGCGCCGATGTTACCGCCTTGCTGCGTCTTGTCTCCATCATCTAATAACCAAACATCAATTTCTCAATCTATCAATAACAACTGATGCACATAACTGCAGCAGTTTAACCAACGCAGTGTCTTGCGTTATGGGGTGTTTACACGACGAAGCAAACATGAAGCAAACTTAGAGCTCACGTCGTGCACGTGTATATTCAATACATTTGCTTTATGTTTGCTTCATCGTGTAAACACCCTATTACCGGCGATCAACAATAACCGGCACATCGAAAACTGCAAGAACGATATAACAGAAAAGGGTTAGCCACCATCACATCGACTAAGCGCCTTCATCAATTAATGATCGCCAATTAATCAATTCGTCAATCTATCAATAATAAAATAGTGCGCCCACCGGACCCATGGATGCTGCGGTTAGGGCCTATACTGCGGATAGAAGTAATGGCGGATTTACGGTAGCGACAGCAAGACTGGTGCGCGAATTAAATTAAAATTTCATTTCCGCATGTTTTACATACGTTACACATCGCAATCCGCAGACCGTCCGCCGATCTATAATTATTAACGCTTTGCGGACCGGCGTCCGCGTTCCGACGAACACCTCTCTGATCCGACAGCCATTCGAATCCGCGGGGGAAGGAAGCGATCCATCTAAACACCGGGATATGTCGGACGGTCCCAACTGTCATTAGCCATGGCGCCAACAAAATCCGTCGCGAGGCGCGTCTATAAAACGCAGCTCGCGGTACCCGCATCTAAGCTGACCCGCCGACACCAAAACACCGCCAGCGATAGGACGACATTACTTGTCGCCCCCTGCAGTGTTGTTGTCTTCCGCGAATTTCAGTTACAGTTACAGTTTCAGTTAATCTTCTATCATATGAATGGGTTGTAACTTGTGAAAAACTTTAGTGCTTACCGTATCACAAACAAAGACGACAAATGTGACTAACGACAGACAGATAGACAGACAGACAGAACACGATACGAAGAAATGTATAGGAATAGGCAGAATCGCTTGCGCCGGAAGAACAACTTCTCCAAAAAAGTCCAGATTTGCTTTTATTTTCGTACTATCAGTTTGTTAGGCCTACTGTGGTTAAAAAATGTCTGCTCGGCACACACGGTTTGCATCGAAATTAAATAAGGATATTCTGGTCAGTAAACGAGCAAATAAACTAACCAAATATTGTTTGAAAAAAATTACAATCGCTTAGAGATTATTTTGTTACGATTAGATTATCGGGTTTTGTTTAAAAATTACAATTAAAGAAAAACTAAGTCAGATATTTGCCAGTTATTTTTAATGTCAACAGCTCGCACCGTATAGCCTTAAATAACACTGCTAGCAAGCTGCATACGGTCGCGTACATTTCGGCTTCGTTACGTCGGCAATAAGACCACTTTGATTACGTGTTCGTGCCGCCTGTCAGATAAGATAGCAACCCGCTAACAGCCGTAGTAAACTGTAAACGTACTGTAAAGGTGAATACACAGCGACAGAAATAAAATGAAATGGAAGCCGCGCGCTCCGACTTTTATTTCATCTCATTCCATTTCTGTCGCTCGCTGTCTCTCCTAACTTCGAAAAGTCACATTTCCAAACTAGAAAGCGCTCGTGAGAGTGCATATCTCCGCCAAGTGAAGTGATTTAAACATTACTACAGTAAAATGTAAAAGTTTGCACAGGAGGCCGCCACCGTTTCTGCCGGTTGTGTATGACATGTGGAGATGATGAGTCATCATGTACACACACAGACACAGAGAACAACCAATCTCTTAATCTCCTCCAATGTTCACTACGTTCACCTTGGCTTAGATAATTATTACTAAAAGCATCAGAATTTCGAAAAGAATATGCTGCTATGCATTGTATGCAAATTTTTTTCGACAATGACACTTCGCAGACATCAATGGATGGCATACTGCAGACGAGCATTACTACATGTCCATTTTGCATTTGTGTTCCTTTCACGGCAAAAACGGCTCGTTATCAAAACCTTCGCTTGCGACGCAGAAATTTGCGTCTCGTCAATTTTTCCCGGATATGACATTTCAGGACGAGCAAAAAACGTTGTATCCAGTAATCCGATTGCTGTATGGAATTTATTGGCGCCGGGGGTTTGGTGCGACGACGACTTTTGGTTATTATTCATTGCTTGTTTTTCCGCCGGACACGTGACCGATTGCGCGCGATTCTCATCTGCGTTTCCCAAGCGAGTTGCGCCCGCGGCCGACCTTGCGTTGCAATTTCCCCGCAACCAAAGTCACCGCGGTAGTCTATTTCGTATATACACGTAATACAGATACACATGAAATGCCGAAAAGCATGTTACTTTAAGTATTTTAATTTGATAGAAATATCGTATCGTCATCGACCGAGATGGGACGTCGTGGCGTAACGGTTATAGGACGTCAGACTCATGATTAACAGATCGTTGGTTCAATTCCCGGTCAGCCTGGTCATTATCAAATGGTACTACTTGGATGGGTGACTATCCGCGGACAGCTAAACCACCTCGCTATACGTATAACCAACACCAAAGTCAACTCAGCCTTTCATCCCTTTGGGTTAGGTAAATCGAGTAACTGGCGTGTCTGGCTAAAGTTAAGGCCTTTCGCGCTCACTTGTGTCGGGTGACTGGTAAAACTGCGTGATCTCATATGGCAGATGATGCTCCGTAGCTTAAGCCTACTATTAAGTTCTATAGACGGCTTTTAACCTTTAATCTTTTGTGGTAAATTTCTGTCATGTCTGACAGTGGTCTTACGAATGCTCGGACACCTACGGGCCGGCACCGTACACTGAACGTTCCATCATCGCTTCCTGGAGGTCACCTTCTGACTTCGTTGCCCTCATAATGCCTTCGCGTCGACCCCAAGCCCTGCATTCCCACTCGGTAACAGCAATTCCCACTCCCCTACCCCTTCTCATTTCCTTCTCGTCGCATTTTAGTTTTACTGCCAAGTATACGTAGAGATGTGCATGCCAGGTATCAGAATTAATAAATTTTCGGAACACCGCTGCATGTGTTACCAGTATATGTCCTACCATATAAGCACGTCACATTATCAACTTAGCGGCTGCGTTTTGTCGCATTTTGCAGAAAGCACAAGTGTCTTGCTATAGAAACAAGTAATTTGAGAAAAGCTCACGAGACGCGCGAAAGCCTATAGCAGTTCCTGTTCACAGGTAATCTTAGTCTCTCTCCATCGATTTCGTCGTAATTCACTCGTTTGCAGCCAAAAATCGCCAAAAAATCACGTTAAATCAATATTTTTAGAGTTCAAAGTCATTCAAGGTCATCGATGTTGATAAATTTAAAAAGCCTGTCACCAGTGCTTGTTATGATAAGCAGCATGTCTGTGCCTATCTGCAACCAG
>Ga0056128_1011485_pt1 | contig 10923 bp, 6 predicted proteins | sample WorMetLIZISLAND2_FD_71113 | JGI IMG/M metagenome (GOLD analysis project Ga0056128, IMG submission 71113) | Marine gutless worms symbiont microbial communities from Max Planck institute for Marine Microbiology, Germany - Olavius geniculatus... ... | reverse complement strand
ACTTCTGCCTCTTTGGTGGTGGTTCATCAATATCATTCTGAGTTGATGAAGTGGATGAACCAGATGTAATGTGTTGCATAAGTAAGAAAACACAAATGGCGTATTGGCGTCGTTTTTACAGCGATTTACATCGATCTTGTAGGTACAAAGGACTTGAAAAAGGACTTGCTAGCAGAGCCTCCAAGTCCAAGTCCAAGTCCAAGTCCATAGCTTTCAAGTCCAAGTCCGAGTCCTTAGAGCCCAAGTCCAAGTCCAAGTTCTCAAGTCCAAGTCCAGCAAAAACGGACTTAAGTTCGAACTCGAGTCCAAGTCCGGACTCGAGTACTACAAGTCTGATAATAACTATGTGATTACGCGTGAATTTGGCTGAAATACCTTGTGACAGATGTATAAGAAAAAATAATGCAAAAGTATTGCCAAGCAAGTCAGGCATTTAACTGTCAATAAACTTGAAAGATAATGCAAAGTCCGTTGACACATTTTCTTTGCAGATACGACTGAGGCCATTATGATGAAAAGTGTTTTCTATCGTAGAATAATACTAAGTCTTGTAGTGGACTGTCTTCGCAGATTTCTGATCGTACGTTTTCCGGATATTTTGTCATCAGTTTTGTATTCATTAATTATTGCATTCATCAATTTGTGCATTGGTGCAGACTGCGCTTGTCAGTTTTAGCGAGCGTCGATAGCTCTACGAGGATGATGACTGACCGTGGTTCGTAGGCGTAACAGCCGAACTTGCCGGAAGGACCGTTGCATCTTGGCTTCCAGACGCGCACAAGTCGAGTCTCGGGCTTGACGCACGGCTTGGAGGCAGGAACTGCTTTCACTTGACGGTGTTCGCACACATTCAACCTGTCAACCATATCATGTGCATACAGTCACCCCCATCGAAAATATTTTAATGCTTAAAAATACATTTCTCAGCCAGACTATCAGACAGACTATTTGTACCATTTCTAGGTCAAAATTTTGAACAGCCACTGTTTTCTGGGGAATTAAGGTTGTTCCAGATAATTTGCAGTGTGCTTCAAAGCTCCCCGGTAGTCAAATCACTTCACTGATTTTAAGTTGCTTATTTGCTGCTTGCTTTTCAGCTTGCGCGTTTTATCTAGCAGCCTTCTGGTTATGTGTTGGTGCTAAAAATTTACCTGAAAAGTTATCAGCGTCAAGAATAAAAACAGCAACCATATTTGCAAACTCAATTCCTGAACGATGACTCTAAAATGTTTATTCTATTCATGCTAACGGTACTGGTGCATAATTATTGCCCAAAGTTTTTACCAGTTATATGGAAATTATGAACAAAATGTTGGGATCAATTTTTTGGCGATTCTGTACACTAAAATGACGACACCGTGCATCACCGTAAAGACAACAGAGTTACAGAAAGCTATACTGCGCTTATGGTAATTACTGTAATTTAAGATTGTCTTCGTGTTTTGTTGATCTTATATTTATATTCGCGTAAATTATATCATATGCTTACTGCCAGTGTCCCCTTATTATCATCATCATATTCGTTCGTTAAACAGTAGTCAAATCAAATCGCCACTAACACGGCTTATCAACAGTACCAGTAGTTTAAAACACTGCGTGTAATTATATCGTTTTTTCTCATTTATCGTATCCGTGTTTTATTATAGGCTGCCATCTTGGCGAATAAAGACACATATTAATGTGGCTTACATTCCCTTGTGTAGCTGTGGCTGGGCGTCGGCGCCAGTAAGTGTCAGTAGCAGTAGAGCAGCAGCGGTTGCCATGACAACGTCCGTTTGACGACGCGGCTGACAGCAGCAGCTGCTGAAATCTGACTTCATCTTTCTCATTACCTGCATTGATATTACATTATTATATTTCATTTATATTATTAAATTAATATCACATAACTGGTTTTAGCGATGTACCGGTACGTAAAGTCGTAAACTAAATGCATGCAGTGAACAGCAAGAAACTTTTACTCGACATGCTGCGATATCTCTAACATGTTGTGTAGAAGTAATGTTATACGCACGGTATTATTAAATGCTGATATCGGTAGCCAAAAATAGTAAACAACACAAGAAAAAGCCCCATCGTTTACGGATTCTGACAATACTTCAACTACTCGGTCGAAGTCAGTATGTTATAGAAAATAGTTTAGTACATGAACTGGAGGTTTTTGGCTGTAGATCATTGGCGAACCGCAACATTCTCTAGGCCTAATTGAAGGAAAAGCATTGTACTCCACTCTGTAAGCTGCAGAAGCATTGCGCAAAGCTACAAGTAATCTGAGAAAAGTTCACGTGACGCGCGACAGCATCAGTTCTGTCACCAGTATACAACAGTGTGCAATAGAATAGTAATGCGTCTTGAAGGAGTGCCCAAATTTGAGGCCTTCGTACGGAAGATTATTTGAACCTAGAAAGTCAAAACTCAGATGGTTAAAATGAACGTTTTGTGCAAAAATTTTCGAACGCAGATTGTCCGGATATATCTATAGTAATTTGGGCTCAGTTCAGTCTTGAAATGTGCGCCGCAGCCGAAAGCTGCAAAAAGAACACTAAAACCCCTTTTTGAGGGTTCAAGATTATTCAAGGTTATGGGTGTTGACACTTGACACCACTAAAGAGCTCGTCACTAGTGCTTGTTATGATAAGCAGCGTGTCTGCGATTGTTTTTACGCTAGACGAGCCAATAGTGGTAAAACACTTTTAGGGGCTACCTCGTTTTATTTTTTGCGTGCGCAAGCCTCCTTAAATCTAGGAGGGCTGGAAATTGGACTGCTAAAATCGTCATTTAATGCTAAAAATTGTATATGCAGATTGTCTTGGTCTATATCCAGTCATTTCGGCGCAATTCGCTCTTAAAATGTGTGTTGCATCCCGAAATCGCGAAAAGTTCAATAAACCTTCCTAATTACGGGGGTTCAAGGTCGTTCAAGGTCATCGATGTTGATAGTCCTATAAAGCTTGTCACCAGTGCTTGCCAGAAACTAGAGTCCTTGGGGCAGCCTATGCTGAAGATTTCGTGATTCTAGCTTGCACCGTTTTGCACCTATCGCAGAGTGTGACAGACAGACAGACATACGGACGCCCAGACTATGGGCTAAAACGCGCGAAGCATTCTGCTGTCGCGCTTAATAAAACGGAAAGTCTACAACTTGCTTAGGCCTCTACATCAGTTTGCATCGTTTATTATATTATGTACTAACTACGATACGTACGTAGGTTGTCTGATCGCCAATTGATTTGGCGGTTCCGCGACTTTCCGAAGACTGCGAACTCGCAACTTTCTGGTGACCTCACTCACGTGTTCGGTGATATGTATCCCCGCCGATGAAGACCCGCTACGGGCGCCAATTAGTTAAACTGTCTCAGTGCGCTGGAGCGCTGCTTGGAGCCTTGGACGACAGCTTAGGCCTATAGGGCTGCAGCAGCTGAGGCCCGCCAATCCGCCACACACGCTTTCTGGGACTGACTGACTGATGTCGACGAGCAGATGCTTAAGTCTGGGTGTTGATCTTACTATTTCTGGCTGTCCGTCTTGTAACAATAGCTGCAACTATTCGGCGACTATTAAGCTCGTCGTGGTCGAAAGTGTTGGATTTGACGGTGGGATTTCGACGCTGTCTGTCACAGTTTCAGAGATGCTTATTATTACCAGTCACAGCAGCCATATCATCTAGTTGTCAGTCATTGTTGCAATCACTTTCTGATACTTTTTTGAGCTATACGTGGTCGTAAAATTTAGATTTGCGTTAGTATTCTGGTAATATTTGTTATACTGTTCGAAATCAAAAGTACATCTGGTATGGATGGTTACATTGCTGTTTTCAGATGTCCGTCATTTTGGCAACACCAAAATCGATTTTCTTTTGTTAGCAATTGGAAGTAAATAAATTTAATTTTATTAGATAGAACGTCTGGAAATAATTTTTGGCAACATGTGCCTAAGCGATTCCAATAATGACCCCAAACTATAAAATGACTGCCGAAACCAGTGTCTCGAAAATAGTGTCTCTAAAACAATGAAAACAATTAAAATCGTAACTACAAATCTAAACTTTACGACCATAGAGCGCTCGACGAAAGTGTTGAGAAGTCGTTTGAACAGCGGCCGACAACCGGAAAAGCATCATGGCCGACAAAAACAAAAATACTTATATCTTTGGATTTGTGACCAACTAAAGAGCGATTTCAACGCACGTCTACAGTTTTCGACCAGAGCGAGCGCGAAGAAACTTTTCTCGTGCGATTGCGACAACAATCGGCAACTGGTAATGGCAAATATGTCGTTTAAAATTTCTTGCCATTTTGGGGTGTCTGTTTTTGTCGCTCAGTTGGAGACATTTTCAAAGCTCACCATTGTGTATAGTGCGGCTTACACCTTGAAAGTTTGATGCTATTCTGTCATAGCTTCAAAGATAATTATAACTATTTTCGGTTGTCGCTAGCTGTTGCAATTACTTGCCGACATTTATTCGAGACTTCGAGTTCTTTTAATTTACTGATGAACTAAAAGCTGTGTGTTTTCACACACACACATCTTTATTCACCGTATTCGGTAGACAAGAAATAAACAAGGAATGAACAAAGAAATAATAAATCTTAACTAGAACTTAACTAAGACTTTCCTTGACTAAAAATATAATTCTTTTCTGAATTTTTAACATAGTGTTTTTTGATTGTTCGACATCGTTGTGCGATGTGCATATGTGACGGTTGATACACCAAATATACAGCAACTCGGACGTTTTCTCTAGTGAGGCATTTGGGAAGCTAAAAAGCCAACACAAACCATATATTGAAGAAGAAAAAACGACTACAGGGTGCTATAGGCCCCTAGTTGTTTTTCGCCGCTCTAGATGCTATTTGACCTTGAGATTTATACTCGTGTTCTGCTTGACAACACTACGTTGAATTGATTTGCAAATAAATTTCGGCTTGTGGCAGACGTCGCAGTACAACGGACAGACGACTTAACATTAGCACTCGGCGCCTCAGCACTTAGCCGGCGGCGCCCGATAACGATCTGGTCGCCTAATATCACTGACATGAGTTGACTGCCTATACTCCATTCATTCTCAGCGTGCGCCGGCGACTTAATAACAGGGACGCTTACAGGCCGTTTGCAGTTGCATAAAATTAATTCAAAAATGTCAAGAGTTTTATCGTTTAATGTGCCCTGACAGCTACATTGTTGCAGTATTATGCAATTTGTATTGCTATACGTCATTATGATCATTGTCAAATGTAAGCATTCCTTTTTCACATTGCGGCAACATGGCTTGCTGTACAAAGCGCTGTACTAGCTATCATCGGAATGTCCGTCTGTCCGTTTGTCTCTCGCGTGCATGATATGATAATGTGTCCGAACGACCCAAGCTACAAGCTAAAGCTTTTAGTTGGTTACATGTTAAAAACGTTGCAAAATGGTAATGGAAAATCGCATATATAACGCGCTTTTGATCGTTATGTCAGTTTTTTCATGTGTTCAACATGGCAGAAATGATTTGCAACATTTTTGCAAATATTTTTTTATGTAAGCACGTCTACGAACACTTTTCTGGCGGACAGCTACAAGATTCTTGGTTTTGCAAAAAGCTATATTTAGAAATTTGAAAAGTTGCGGCGAGTGCGACCACAGTGATGAGGATAACATGAAACCGGCGTTCAAAAAGCGTCAGTTTTCAGCCTTTAAGTCGCCGTATCTCAGCAACTCGGATAGAGTAAATGTTCATTCCTTGTCTGACTTGTACCAACTTCGTTGTTAGTGGACAGCTAACATCTAATATTCGGTAGCCATGATAATGGTTTGCAAGTAGACTCGACATATACGCGGCGCAACATAAAATGTGTTTATTGATCAATTGATTTATGTACTATACACTCTCATGCCTTAATCTCTGGTTTGGCCAACTTTACTTATGGTTTGCTTTGACTTAATTAATTCGGAAAGCAGTGACTCGGAAACTATAAAATATTGTGATAGAACAATTTTAAGAGGCTTCGAGAGCACGTGCCCGTTCGGCAGCTTCATCGATGGCGTGACGTGTGGAGTTGAAACATGGCACAGATTGCGTTGACTGCTGGGCCTACACCGCTACGAGCTCCAGAATTAACCACTTCAGCGGTCATGCAGCTGAATGCCAGTATTGGAGCGTGGCGTGTCGCATGCCAATTCCGCCAGAGATTCAATCGCTATTCACGCTTCAATGACGGGCTCTGTATAGGCACTCGCATATGCACGATATAGCCGCAACAGACTGACAGTTACAATAGCAATTGCAGTCGAGTAATCCTACTGCTTTGAATGTCAGTGTCAATTGTAATGTACACACGCCACGTCGTGGCAACGTCATCTTTCTTTAACGAAACCAGTCTGCTAGCAGCATATCTTACTTACTAGTTCTTTAAACCGACACTTTTTCATCGATGATAAATAGATCTCTGTTCTGAAACAACTGCATCAGTTAGAGTAAATTTAACACTCAAAAATAAACGAGGCTATTCCTTATCAGTCAAGCGTGCCACAGTGCAGTTCTTTGGTTCCCATGAATTGCTTTATTTTAATAGCTTTAAATGGATAGAAAAAGCAATGTAGCTTTATCTCAGACTGCTTTTGCCTTATGGTGACGAACCTTATTCAGGGTCATGAATGTTCCACGAGAAAAGTGATTTTTCTTTCGTCAAACATGTTTGAAACGATAGCTTACGCTCTTCGTATTTCCTATACTATGGGTAAATGCTAGCCTACTGTCCAATCAATGGAGACATGAAAACTTGCTAATTTGTTTCAGCTGACACGTTTTAATACTGACTATATTAGTTCGGGTAAATCAACTTTGCGCAAATTGCTAATTAAAGTCAATGACCATGAAATGCCGAAGAAAGACTGGCATATTATAGATATATTGTCAAATAGTTACAAACAAAAATGAGTTGCCGGCAAGTTACAACTCAACGTCATCTGTATTATATATAGTTCTCTTGTGCTTAACCTACCCTCCCTAAGCTGGTCGACACCGGCCTAACGAAACGCCACAGTTATAAAGGATTGATCGCAATCGTTACATTGTGAGCCATCGGTCTGGATCCATGAAGAGGAAAAACAAGCACGCGCGTTGACACGCGGCACGTGACAGAGCCTTCAAGTAGCAAACACGACGGCGATGACGACAGCAACTTAAAGCGTGTGTGTGGAGGGGTTTAAACATTGTTTGAAAAGGCCTCAGTCGGTCTAGATCAGCGTGCACGTGCGTCGTCAGTGGCGCCGGTGTGCGACAAACCTCGCACAGCGTTTAGTGCTATACCGTCCATCGACAATCAATCAATCAAACCCCTTTTATACACTGCCGTATGCCGTGAGAAAATCAGACACGCATAATGGCACAAACGCTCCAAAGTATATATGTTAAGCATATGCAATAACAAAGAGTTTTTTGGACTAAAATACTGTTAATAAAAGAGCTGTCAAGCTTAGTAAATTTGCAGTTATACGACAGCTAGTTTCACATGGAAGAGGCGCCAACTCTGTACTCTCTATGCGTGGTGTAGTCTTGAAGAGACAAGTAACTTGTGAAATAATTACATAACTAGGTTTTATATATTAAGCTTATGTTATATCTCATGTCAATTTTTTGTTGCCTTCGTGTTTTGCAATTGTTTTATTGTCTTGCGTTCTCTTTGTATGTTTTTATCATGTGTCTTATTGCACCAATGCTCTGCAGGCACGTGCGAGTGACATGCATTCAATTAACTGCTTACTTATTCAAGACTTGATTTATGCCCAAGTTGAGTGTGCACACAAGTTGTAATTAAATACTTATAAACTGATGGAGAAAGTTAAAGCATAGATGTAATAAACTTTTTTGCTTTTTAATTTTTGTCACGTTTTCACGTTTTTTATTTTCTCAACGTTTTTTAAAATTTTTAATCAAGTTTATTAACAATTGCATTAAGAACGTCGAAAAGCACCTTTCAACTACAAGAACGTATTAGTAGGCGTATTAATAGGCCATAATGGTGGTAGTTTAATAGTTAGTATAGTAATATGCCCAGATGCTTAAAATAAAATTAAATAAAGTTCTCTCGCTCGCTTTATATAGTTCCAGCTATACTGCACCTACAGCATTAGACATTAGGCAAAAAGTTGAACAAATTAAGGTACGTTTCTATTTAACGTTTTTATAAGTTTGAAAAAAATCCTGTCACTTTTTAAATGTCTTTAATGTTTTAATTTTTTTTTAAACGTCTTTACATCTATGAGTTAAAGTGTATATTCACGACCACAGAATATCATGTACGTACTGTATAAACTGTACAAGGATATGCAAACTTCGTAATAGAATGCTGGTTTAACTGCACATTGTATAAAATAAGTTTGATTCAAGTTCACGGTACAACACACGACAAACAGACTAATGCGCTTTGTATTTTGTTAGAAAACTTTGTAAAACAAATCAAAACAAATTACCATACAGCGCTCATAACTGTTATGTAAGTAATTGCAATATTCATAAATCCAAAAAGAATCATAAATATACAAATTTTATATTATGTTAGTTTTTTCTCACAAATCAAAATATCGGTATTAACCCGGAGGTTAAAATAATGTAAGTGCCAACAAACTTTAATTCTAAATGCCGCTAAAATAATGAATAAAATAACTTAATCAAAAACGTTACAATCTAACTGTGTGAAAGCAAGTAATTTAACAACGTTTCTGTGCTCAGACCATCACTAAAGCATTCAGACGTAAACTTTATGATTGTACATTGATGCAAAGCAAAGTTCAAGTGATGAGTCTAACGCTGACATCGAATAACTACCAAAAACAATTTACTGCATTACGTACTGCGCACTACTTATTATACTCTGAATTATCTGGGGAAGATGCTACTGGGGCGAATGTGGCGATAGGAAACAAAATAAATATGTAGCAGATTTTTTATGACGTCAATACGAAAAATCAGAAACTATCAAGATACCAGTTCCGAAGCTGGAAAAAAAGACTAACGTCAATGACGTAGTTCTTGCAGTCATAATCCAAACAAAACTATAAACTTTTGAAATTCGGCATCTTTCTTTTTCGCATTACAGAAAAATTGCCATGCTGCAGATAGTAATAACATTACGTTTAATCCTGGCGTCTATATGCTCTTTCCGCACTCTCCGTAGTGAAGCGACAACACGAAATATATAGTTTTGAAAGGCCCCGGATAGACGCGACTATCTTCTCATCGCCAAGGTTGCCAGACGTTGGAAGAGTCGTCTGTAATGCTATCAGCGCTGCAGGTGACGGGCGATGACTTCGACAAGCTGCTGGTGACATGACGCGCGTCTCTGACGGTGTCCTCAATGACGTCGCTAGGCACCGAGGGTGTGTATGCGTCGGTGATTGTAGTGGTGATGATATTCGACGAAAATGACGGAAATTCGTCGGCGGTGCGCGGACTGTCGGCGTCGGCACCAGGGTGACGTGTTTGACCATGTGACGTTATCGTCGTCGTCATAGATGACATCATAGACGACGTGGTGTTGTTCAACTGCAGCGCCACGCTGTCGATCGCCGTGGCTGCTGCTGCTGGTCTACATGCCGCGTACTGCCGTCTCACCACGTCACCGCAGTCAACGGACGCTGTTGTTCCAGACACCGAGCGGCAGTCGTCGTCGTCGTCGTCGTCGGTGATTGGAGAGCAGCGGCCAGTGGCGTCATCGTCGGTCCATGCCACTTTTCCCATCGCCACATCGTCGACAACGGCGGCGTGAAGCGCGTTGTCAAGGTGCGCCATCAGACGCTCGTGCACTGCGCTGAAGTTGACGCCAGCGTCCAGGAGGTACTGGCCGACGTGCACGGCGCACTGACGGAACCCGGCAGCGTAACGATCAACATCCGCAGCCGCGTGAGCCGGGGACACATCGAGACCGCGGCGACGCCGGGACTGCGTCAGCTGCAGGTAGGCAACCGTCATCTCGAGTATGTCCGCCTTCTCCATCTTAGAGTATCGCGACTCCTAACAGCAAACAAATTTAGTTACTTCAGCTGTGTTTATAGCGTCGTGGCTGGTGGCAGTGATCAACTGACCCCCAAAAAATATTTTGCCGGAAAATTTCATTCTAAAAATATAACACTTGAATCTGAAAATCAAATCCCCAATGTTGAAAAAATGTAAAGGCAAAATTAGCATTTTGGGCATTATATTTTCTCTGTCGAAAATTTTCTGTCAATATTTCGATAAATAAAGTTAATTGAAAACGCAATTTTTGCCCTTCCTTAACTGTTTGAACGCACGACGCCACCGCTGGATGTGTCGGAGACAATTACATAGGCGGCTACATATGCTTGTGTCCGTTAATAGCACGTGTGATAAAAACGAACGAGAATTTTAATGACTGCAGCCAAGAACAGTTAAATTGGATAGTCGATGGTTTGGAGTATAAGGTTACCATAGAAAGAAAAAGCTCTATCGAAGAGCTTTGAAAGAACGAAAAAATCTTTCACTGTAAATCTGATCTACATAATGTACACGGCGTGTACATTTAAACCTGAAACTACAGTACCGGTAAGCATTTAAAGATTTAGAAATTCTGGATGACGACTATCGCGCAAAAATGTAGTCATGCGCTGCCTCCTTGTACTTTTTCAGTTTTTTTATGCTAAACGGCTTTGCAAATGTTCAAATGTGGTTACCATTATTTTAAACGTAATTACGCCTCATAAGTTAAACTGTTACCATCTATCTGCATAAACATAAAAGTAGATTTAGTTGTAAGTAAATAATAAACGACGTCTTACATTTTTGTTGGTTGCTTCTAGTACGAGATTCTTCAATTGGTTACCATTATTTTAAACGTAATTACGCCTCATAAGTTAAACTGTTACCATCTATCTGCATAAACATAAAAGTAGATTTAGTTGTAAGTAAATAATAAACGACGT
>Ga0056128_1011484_pt1 | contig 10923 bp, 5 predicted proteins | sample WorMetLIZISLAND2_FD_71113 | JGI IMG/M metagenome (GOLD analysis project Ga0056128, IMG submission 71113) | Marine gutless worms symbiont microbial communities from Max Planck institute for Marine Microbiology, Germany - Olavius geniculatus... ... | reverse complement strand
ATTCTGGATCACTTTGAAATTTTCGTTACCACTGCGTTAAAGGGGGCATAAGGGAACCGCTGGCAAAGCGAAGATGGTGACGCCACCTGGCGAATAGCTTTGCCTTGGCGGAGGTACCTGTAGGCTATGACTGCTTTCAAGTTATAGATAAGCTGCATCAAATTCATTGCAAAAGTTTAGTTAGCCAACATTTGAATTTAACAACTTCACTAAATAACAAAAAAAAGTCTCTTCATGAAAACAATACACAGAAGATCAACCCACACGTATGCTGTACACATCTTAAGCTTAAGATGCATTAACATCCTTCAAAAGATGCTGCATTTACATTGGTTTCTGCAACGTGTTTCTCATTATATGCCAGATTTGTTTAGTTTTCCACTCATGCATTCGTTGACAGATTCTATTCACTTATTCAAACAAAACAAATACCCGGTATGTAAAAACAGCAAAAATCCTAGACACAAAATATATTTAACATTTGCAATAATGATAGCAACATTTATAAAGACTACAGAGTACTGCAGCCATTAAAGTGGTAAAATCAGTCACCAAGACAAAAATGGCTAATTATTCCTCATGAAATGTAGCACTATTTTCAAAGTTCACTTGCTGAGCTACATAACTGTCCTAAAGCATTACATTCCATAAATAACAACTGTACCAAACACTATAAAACAGCTGTAGCAAAGCAGCACTAAATATCATGCACCACCCCCAATCCATGCAACACATTCAGAAAAGCAAATGTTATCTATCACAGAATGCAAGCAGAATACTATGCTGGATTCAGTGAAAACTAAGATTAAGACTAGCAAACTATATTAGCACAGTGATGACATATTATGCAGCCGTCCAGCAAAGTATTCACTTACTTATTTTCACGACTGATGTCAACACCGCTTGCCAGGATTTTTGTGAATGCCATTAAAAAAATTGCCAGTAAGGTTTTTAAGTCCCGTAAACATGATATCTGACTATCAAAAGAGAAAAATAGCACATCAGTAACTCAGAAACGTTCACATCAATTTTTGATTTTGCTATGACATCGTTTTAAGTTAGAAGCCTGTGTATGTGACAGAGGGATGGACAGAGAGATGGTCATGATGGTCCGTAATGCAACCTATTAAAACAACTGCACAATAATGGGTACAGAATCAGAAATGATTAAAAGATGATGCAGAAAACATGCAGCAACAAAAACAAAGTTAATTCACATGGCAAGTCTAGAGAGTAGCCTACCAGGCATAAGCTTCAATGTTTTCATCAACAGCAGGCACAGCAGCAGCAGGACTGGCGGGACTGTTAGCTGATGGTGATATGACAGACATGCCAGCTGCATTGGTCTTCACTTCCTCGTATCTAGCCAGGTTGATGGCTCTTTCTGGCTGCTGAAAAATGCCAAACGTAACCCACCAAATGGTATCAGAAAATGCCGAATTGTTCACACCACCATATATAGTGAAATCAGTCGTTCAGGTCACCGAATACGCACTATCTAGAATGGATCTGAAACACAACCCCTAAATATCAATCATGGCTGACAAACCACTAGAAATAGAAAGACACATCTCCATCAAATTTTTGGGTAGGGACAGACCAGCAACTTCACCCTTCCCCCAAAATTGAAAAAATGGTGACTTGGAATTACTCACAGCTGCCACTTTTGGTACCAGAAAAGTCGTTCAAAGGCTGAGAGTGCATTATGATCATCATTTGTGGCTGCGGCTCTGCCCCAAACCCTGCTGGAGGAGCTTGCAATGCTCCCCCAGCCTCCTTGGTCAGATGGTGAAAGAGTATACTCTAGCAATTGCCACTCTTATTGCCCCCAATGTTGGGTACTGATCGACGCCACTGTCACCAGCAGTTTTCACGGACTAGTACAGCGTGCATGCTTGGCAGAAGTTAGCCATGGTGGATAAGCGGATGCAATTCCACAGAACTGTGTGCTGGGTGTAACACAGCAGTGGGTGGCACAGTCAAACATGAGACTGAACTACTGATGACACCGTGAGTATCTCTATGCCTTCAAGACAGTTTAATTTAGTCCACTATGCCATTAACATCCAGCAGAGCTAATATTATTAATTAATAACCGCAAATCATGCAGTAGCGGAATACATGTATGAACATAACCCATAACCATATAAAAAATAAAATTTAAGCTGTGGATATAATGGGCAAATAGATGTCATTTATAAATCATGTTTCAAACGTGTGATTAAAACTGCGCAAATTCACAAGACTTCATGTTTGCTGGCAAACTTACTAAAGAAATAAAAGATATAACGTATTTTTTTGAAACAACAACATGAAATAAGTTGATTCATCATGATTCAAAACTTCACGTGAATAATGGTCAAGCAGACTCTATCCATGCTTTCAACGACTGCCACCAATTAATACCTGCCACACTGACTCTTTTAGTCACTCCCAGCATGCTTCACTTAAATAAAAATGCAAATTAACTGCAAAGACGTGACAACATGCAGAAACAACCAGAATATCGTTGAACTAAGTGAACTTAATTCTATTATACACAACACATCATGGTGACCAACTGAAACCAATGGAAGGCATGCAGCGGAAGTAATTCTAACTAGAATGTGGTTGGCACGCACAGGCGCTAGGCCAACATACCACGAATATGCACTTAAGGGATCAGAGGAGCTATGAAATGAGTTTCTGGCAGGCAGTAAGAGTGGCGAGGTAATGGCTGGTGAGGCTGGTGATGGCGTAGGTACAGAGCCGCGGCGACCTTCCCATGATGACGGCTCATACGAAGCTACACGCTGCTGCAATTAACAACTAGAGATGCTTGTTACAACCACATCATGTTAAAGGTTAACACGTGCATCTTAGAGCTACATATGAAATCACTTAGTGTCACCTGCCACTTAACAAAAGTCAATGTGCCCCGACTCAACCACAGATAGACAAGCCAGTACTTGATTTGACTACCCAAGAGATATGAAAATCCGAGTTGACCTGGTGGATAGTTACGTATAAAGATAGTTTACCTGCCTGCAGACAGCTACCCATAGAAGTACGAAATGGGCCTTGGTATAGGAAAATTATGTTAATCAGACACAAAATGTTAACCAATAGACCTATGTGTGATTTACTGTCAACAGAAGAATAAGCTTGTCAAATCCATGTTCCAAAGTGGGTCAGGGCAGCCAGTGCCGGCCTGTAGGCTTAGGCCGCCATAAGCTTGTCAAATACTTTAATGGCTATTTTCGGCCTTCATTCGCAGTTTATAATAAAAGCACCGATGAACTGCTGTTGACAACACATTATTGATGATGTTTAACAAATGACTTTTCAGTCTCACATTTTACAAAACAGCACATGGTAAATTATACACTTACAGGTCTGCGCTGGACAAAACTCCGGGGAAAGAAACCTTCTCGTCCATTCAGTTGACCCTGATAATTACCACACGTGCATCTTGTTTTACAACCCAATATAATCTGCAATAAATTCATGTAGCACAGTGGCACAAAACGTTTCTGATGCACTGTAGCATCGAAGTTATGGAAGACTGAATGGCATCTTACTATAGTGCGCGGAAAATCTGTTTGTATGTCTGTCTGTCAGCCCCCTCCAGCGCCTTCGCTGTTGCATGGTCGCGGACCCCGACAGTGGCATCCGAGTCCTTCGGCCTTGGGTACGTGCCCCTCACCTGCCCACACGGGCAGCCTGAGGAGTAAGGGTTGAGTTGCCGGGTATTTCCCCACTGATTCTGTCATGTTCGTCAGCATAGTGCTCAGCTTCGTGGTGACATCTGGTGAATGGCGGCCACTTAAAGGTCCCAGCCTAAGGCCTTAAGACCGGCCATGAATTTCATAGTCTCTGTGACGTGTGCCAGTGTCACCGGCTCGCGCTGGCAATTGGATGAGTGGCGCCCTCTGCACGTTATTACGACTGCATACCACGTACTGTGTACAACCCCTCCCAAACTCTTGCATACGTTCATTTCACTAGGGTACTGTGCTAGTATTTCTAAACAGCATTCAAAGTGTCAACAGATAGTCCCGGAAGTGTATTCCAGACACTGGACTCAGACACCGAAAAAGTGAAGTTGATCATTTTAGAAATCATGATTGACCACATAATGCATGTTCCACTTTTTCATGCACCACATTGTAGAATCTCTTCCGAGTCAGAATAGACAAATCTCTCCACATTTTTTGTAACAAATAGCTCAGCTGTTGCTGTGATGGCCGACCGTACTAGGCATAAGTATTCCTGAAATGTAGTTTAGTCTGAGTATTAATATTAATAATCAAATTATTCGTCTAACACAAATGATCAACTCAAAAGTACTACGAAAAGAAAACAAAGCAGAATTGTGTAAAAGTTGACTGTCGACTGAAATCAATGTAAACAAGTGACAGTTTCTGATATACCACGAGTTATAGCAACTTCTTATTTATAGTGATTAATAGCAACCGTTTCCAAGATATGATGTACAATTTAGCCAGTGCGTACTGACCTTCAAGGTCATCCAAGGTCGATGATTTTCATCTCATCTCAAAGGGCGTATGCCATTTCATATTAGTGATTAATAGTAACTTTGGCCCCATCTGTCACTGTTTCCGAGATATGGCCAGTTTTCCGCTGTTTTCAGTTTTCCTACACCCTCCATTCAACCCCAATTTTGAAAATGTTCCCCATGCACTAGATCACTAAAATTTTGTAGGCCTAAATTTAAGACACATGGCTAACATGTGTAAAAAATTTTTCCCCTAAGACCTACCACGGACAGACAGACAGACAACAACCGTACCATAAGCTCGACTGCTACTTACGTACAGTCGACTAAAAAATAAGACTGATGCAGTGAATGAATCACAAAAACAATAAACTGCTTACTTCAAAGAAATCACCATCATCATTAAGAACATCAATGACGTCGCCTTTCTCAAATGTGAGCGGAGCTCGGTTGCCGATCGGTGGAGGAGTGCCAGAATAGTTGGATATTGCATGGTACTTGGCTGTAACAACCAAAGCCATACAAGTCAAGTAATACAAAACTACTAGATGCATTTCGTTAATGTAAATTAAATACTGGTAAATAGCAGACAATAATTAATAAATAATAATAGTATAGTATAATAGCATAACAGTACAGTGAACAGCAGACAATAGTTATTAAAATAATTATGCCTGTAAAATGAAGAAAAGCAAACGGTCATACAAAATCATACAACGATAAAGACTACTTGAAATCTAACAGTATAAATATTAGTTATTACAAAGCAATATTCAACTAATAAAACATAACTAGGTTTCAGCAATAGGAGTGAGAAAATGCACCCCTGTACCTTTTGGTGTGCGAGTAACAAGAGGCCTGGTATTCGTTTTATCATGAAAGGACTTTGACTTTAAATTACTACCAGGACGCCCCGGCACCTTTGGTGGAATCGACGGCGGCCCTGCAATTAAACACCATGTGAGAAAATAATGCAAGTGCATTATGCACAACATCAATTAACATTAAACTGGCAAAGTATAAAATTTCTCATTACTTAACAAAACCTGAGCAATGTCAGACACTATTTATTATTTCGGTTCACAGCTCAAAATAATATTCACAAAAAACACCACTTTTTTAACAATCTTTTTCGGGTAAAGTCAAGTTAGCTAGTTCCCAGTAACTTTCGTTCTCCACTGAATCTTATCATTATGCTCTCTGGACAGGCTGAAACTCTCCTTGTATCGTAACACACAATCCCACCAAGGCAATCATGTCTTCTTCTGACGTCACTCTCTACTGTCAAGTTCACCCAATCTCCAACATTGCACATCGTTCGATCCCATGTGTAGCATTTTTGTATTTCAAAATAGTATGGCAGTGACAAAGTGCGATCATACGTTCGGTTATTTTGACACAGATAATACATGTGCAGACATAACAGAAATACCACAGCACATACAACAATTTTTTAAAAAAAATATATGCAGAAATACAATGATTTTCACAAACATATTAAGTGATAATAACAGTAATAATTTTAAAAATAATGTTAATTTTGCTGTAAATTACTGTACTTTTCTTTTATGTGTTAATAAAAATGTTTAGTGAGTGCAAGTATGTTTAATATGTGCAATAAACTACTACTTACTACTACTACTACTTACTTACTTACTTAAGGATTATACATCAAAACTGAAATTCTATGTGTTCTTTATTTGAAAGAAAGTCCACATCTTTTGCTTCTGACAAATGGTATAAAGAACTGTGCAGTAATAAAATGATTTCTAAATAGACATTATACATTACAACTGCAAATATACAACATAAGTAACAAATATATCTGTGCAAAGCTAACCAGCCATGACTTTGGCTTTTGACAGACATTCTTTGTGAACTGCCATGTTGGTTACTGAAACACGTCAACACACACTGTCGCACTGAGTAATCAAACTAATTCAACAACATGTAAATTGAAACGTTTGTGAATACGCCATTCTATTGCTTACACAAGTTAAAACATCATCCTAACTGGTTAACCTTGCCGATCTTAGAAGTTAATACTGCGAGTTAACCTGCTGATTGTGCCAGAAAACAATGCAACACAGGGTTAAATTCACGAATTTCCAAAGATGATGTTGGGGTTGACTTTAACTCATGCGACAAAACACCAGCGTTTAGTGACCTGACTATAATCAAAATTTTAATAATTACAATTTTTATGATTAACGAAATTTTGTTTAAGATAATTCACTTTCAACTGCTAATTGCTACAGCTCTAGTCTTATCGCAACTGTGGGCCAGATCTGCACAATAGCTGAGCTGTGCAGATGCCATTTTCATTAGCGACAAATGCAGCATACAGATGGGCAGAACAACACAAGTGCAGTACAGAAAAAGATAGTCGCATTCGGCTGAAGCTGGTGGTTAAAATGGCTGAAGCTATGGTGTTCAGAATGAGGCACAGGCATAAAAATGATAATGGGAAAGGAATAATTTTTTTCCAGCCAAACTGAAAATCCTGTGAGTGGCATGAGGTCCTGAGAGAGGCCCAGACAAAAACAAATTCAGCACATTTCTTGCATCACTGAATGTTATTGAAGGAAGCTGATAAAAATCTTATCAACAGATGCAACAGTCCCTTGTGGTTTTAATCATCAGTTTTACTCTTGTATGTTGCACACTACAAGACAATATGTCACGGATCAGATGTGGAATTTGTGTACCAGCGATATACTGCTTAAATAGAAGAACACAGAATTGTCAATCTTAGAAAAAAACCATGACATCATGCCCACGTACATTTGCATCGATATCCTTGGAAGAAGGTTCCACTGCAATAAACATTCACACAACTGACTTACAAAAAGTGGTATGATAGCAGTATGGCAAAATACTGACTTAAAATAACACAAAACAAGAAACATTAATTATTGTGCGATTACTATTGTTCAAAAATAAACTATTTTAATCATTTCCGAAAGCAGTGCAGTAATTATTGACGGATTAATTAGTACCAGACAATAATCAGTTCATTTGCCGATAACCAATATCAGTCGAATGTAAATGTACATAATCAGCATCAACCAAAGCCAATTATCAATCGCTTTTGTACTGCTTTAATGAGTGTGCTCTATAAGCCCAGTTTTGCTGAAAAGACGCTGACTTGGCACACTCATTGGTGGTAGACACAAGAACTGTCTAGCAATGGCTGCCAACTGCTTGACACCATTCTCAGCCTGCCCACCTCAATGAATCTCACATGTGATAAATACTGTCAGCTCAGAAATGTAAATATGGATCATCTGCTTAATGAAGCCACAGTTTGTGACTTCGTACAACAATCAGCAGTTGGTTGATTATCAGCCAACTGATAACTGGTCAATCGATGCTTTATCAGTGCCTCTCAAATTTTCTGTAACAGTACCAAAATAATAGTTCATGTATAGAACATTATACATTGATTCAATTCCACGTAATAGGACTATGGTTATGTTACAAGCACAGGTCATGAATCTAAAGAAACACTACCTGCTTCACTTCACAGAATAAAAATCACTCTACGCCGCAAACTGCAATACACTATAAACTGAGTGTAAACTAGCATGTACATTGACGATAAAAAGTACAAAGTCCATTCAAAGTTGCAAAAGTCCACAGGGCAGCACTGATCTCCATTTCTTTAGCCCTCAGCCAGACCCCAGCTTACACTGCTAGACCGTGGATGGATATGGTGCTAGTGCATCAGCAAATAATTAAGTGTGAACATCTACTCACTTATTGCCAGGCTGAGCTGACCTGCGTGACTGGTTATGATGATACGTATTAAGATGTTTTACCCATAAGGCAATGGTCACCCGTCCCATTACTAACCAAGCCCAGCGTAGTGTAACTCTGTCGATGAAGCACAACACACTGACGACCAGACGAAGCCACGAAACGCTGAAAACAGTGCAGTAAGAATTAATACGTGCACAGTGATACATACCGGAGAAGTTTTTTGCAGACATCACATATCGTCGTTTCATAGAAATTTGCCATGGTGAAGAGGTGCAAATCATTCCGAGCATGTTCAGGCATCATGTTATTTCTGTCACACAACACAGCAAGCCTGACTGCAGGAAAATTAAGTCACAGAATTAAATTGTGTAAAGTAATGTACAAAAACAAACGAATAACTTAACATCCATGAGATTTACTGTAAGTCAGGATTTGCACCATTTTGATATTTAATAACTACATTATGGTGGTCTACAGCTAAACCTTCAAATTTTGGAAAGTAAGAAAACAATAATTAATAATTAATTCAGACACTCTAATGATTGAAACACCTAAATTTTAAGCAAACATAATTATTTTTTATACTCCTACTAGTTTGAACACCTAATTCTAATAATTCAATTCCCTGCAGTACACGTAAAGCAGTATTTATAGCAAACAACAGCTGTGTGTTGTTTACTTCCCTGTGCATACGTTGCACCAATTAACACCCACATACTACTGTCTTTATGGCGTTGTACAGTAGACGACACACACTACTGCAGGGCAAACCCATTCCCCCCACACAGCACACATTAATGCAGCAGTATTGACTGTTCAACCGCCATAGAAATCGCATGTTAGTATGCTAGGAGTCCATGAATCACCCCACTCAAATGACCGACACTCGCACTGTTAGCATGCTGTTGATGCACCACCACAGCCACAGCGTGGCGCCAAAAGCAGCGATCAAACGCCACAGTAAGCCTATTGGTTGCAGTTGTAGTCTACACACTCTAAGCGGACGTCGTGCGCACATAATGGTATTGTGGTGAAATATACAGAACAAGCTTTTTCGTAATAATTTCATTTACTTCTAATAATATGAACACTTAGAAATGTAATTTTTTTAGCCATGCAAATTATTAGAAGAAATATGGTAGGTGCTAACCTTTTTCATACCACACTTCATCTGAGAACGTAACACTAAAAAAGTTATTACAAACAGTCTATATCTGCCGAAGTTATCACAAACCACTAAGAGGCCGCCAGTTTATATGAGACACAAAGTAGAAATAATCTAAAAACTCTCTTATGCAAATGTGCACATCTTTTACTGTAAATCCTGGTAAACAAATGTACTAGTCTTAGCATCACTTTTGATGATTTGCTATCAAAACAAGCAAGGTTGCTTTGTTAGTGCTCGGTGCTCGACACATCAGCCAAAAGCAAAAAAATGAGGAAGATAAAGAAGTATCCCAGTAAGACCAAAACCAAAAAGAGACAGCAAATGCTCATGAAGCAAAAAGAAACTGCTGAACTGAATTATGTGGCTACTCCACTGTAACAAATTTTCAATATACTAACCTCGCCATTTTCACAGCATCCATCCACTTTTTTAGCATATCTTCCTTCTTCGCTCCAAACATAAAATTCTCTCTTGTTTGCCGATCAGTGATGGTAAACCACACGGTGCTCTGAATTTACAGTCAGCATTCTAAGCTAAATTTCTCACTAGCACATCAAACTATGTCAATTCTATAGCCTCCATGCTGGAAAATATGAAACAAATTACTCGCAAATTTTTCACAATTTGCTATATCTAAGATACAGCTCAAGTGAACCGGATAGCTCTATTAACAGCCAGCACCTTCAACCAATGGGGCCAGTATATAGTCCCGGTAACAGGGCTTACTGTTATGCAGAGCTTGCCATTTTTCCGCAGTGGAGGCCAGGGCCATCAGCATTCAGCAGTACTCATTTTATCTATCCATGAAGAAGTGGCCAAACTGAGTTGGCCTAGGTTGCTTGGTAAAATAGTATACATATAACGGTCACCCATATCAGTACTAACCCAGCTCAACGTGAAGTAACTTTGTAATGTGACCTATGATGTTATCACTACACTAAGCCACCACCAAGGAGAACTAAATCTCATCCCCAACAGCTGACTATCAATCTAATCAACTGCAATAAAAAAACTGCTAACTGTTACAATAGCAACAAGTTCAAAGTAATGCTGTAAAATGTAGAATCACTGACACCATCCTGGTATATCAAATATAAGTAATTGTGGGAGTTTTACACCAAATTTCCTTTTCCACTGAGGGGTCAGACCCAATTTGACACAATGGGTGAGGTCAAGTTTTGCTAAGACTTTAGTCTAAGACCAAAATCAAAAATAAATCAGCTGGCAATTTTTAATGTCAAAACAATACAATTATGGCTTAGCTCGACCAAACGGACGTCCCAGTTCGTTATCCGAGCGAAATATTTACTTTTTGACCAGTAAAATAACATGCGGCGTCTGGTAACTAATAGGCATTTTGTTACTTACTATCTACCGGCGTTAACTACGCAGACGACACTAGCGTAAGTAATGACGTCATCGGTGGCACAAATATTGCACAAAATTCCTTTTATATCCATAAAATGGCCATATAAGAAAACAAAGTAATATTGCA
>Ga0056128_1011483_pt1 | contig 10925 bp, 9 predicted proteins | sample WorMetLIZISLAND2_FD_71113 | JGI IMG/M metagenome (GOLD analysis project Ga0056128, IMG submission 71113) | Marine gutless worms symbiont microbial communities from Max Planck institute for Marine Microbiology, Germany - Olavius geniculatus... ... | reverse complement strand
TAAAACAGCAAATATAAATGTACAAAACATCACTTGTTAACGGCAACATTTAAGGACTTGCACATCGAAAACAGCAAAAATTACAAAAGGTGATATTATTCAGCAGCACATTGACACACAGTGTGCTGCTGAATAATATCACCTTTTGTAATTTTTGCTGTTTTCGATGTGCAAGTCCTTAAATGTTGCCGTTAACAAGTGTATAAACTGATGTTTTGTGCATTTATCTAAAGGTTAAATGTTATAGCTTTTTATGGGAAAGCCATCTTAGAGCTGCAGAACATCACCTGCCATATAGGATCACACAGCATCACTCGCCACCCAACATAGGTGAACGCGCCCTGCCTTAACCCCAGCCAGATAGGACTAGTACTCGATTTCCCTACCCCGGAGAGATGGAAGGCTGAGTTGACCTAGGCGGCTGATTACATACCGAATTTGCCCGCCTGCAGGCAGTCACCCATCCAAGTACTAACCTAGCCCGGCGTAGAGTAACTTCGTTGATCGAATGAAATGCATCATCGCTACATGACGCCACCAACAATTAGCACATTATTGGAGTTCTTCTAGGTCAGGCCAGTACCCAATATTGAACTCACTGAAATTAGTTGAGCGGAAAAAAGTACCGTTTTCTGAAAGTTAATTTCACATGTGTGACCCACCATGTTGTAACTGCATAAAAATAGCAGGAGTAGTAGTTTGTATGAAACAGAAAAAAATGAGTTCACAGTACGTATCTTATTACGTACAGTTCGTGTTAAAGAAGCAAACAGTTAAACAGAATTGTGCTGGAAACATGGAAACATGATAAATCCCTGTGTGTTTCTCTTGGTACTGGTTTTTTCTTCTGTTCGCTTGTGGCTGTGCACTGGATGAAGAAAGGGTGCCTAATGACGAAAACAAGCTAGTTACAGAAAAATCAAAAATAGTAATATTAGTCATTCAGTGTTCAGATTATTCTATTTTACGCCATGCAACTACCCTCTGTTCGGTAGTTGTTGTTGACAGAGCAAACCAAGATATTTCTGCGGTTTGTTGTAGAATTAACTCCGTAGACCTGTAAGCGAGAGCGAGAACAAGCGGTAGCGAGCGAGAAACGGGGCGAGCGAAAGCGAGCGAGATTTTTCCCGTGAGCGAGCGACAATACATACGAGCAAGTCGAAGCGAGCGACATTTAAAACGGCACGTGATTTTTTTTACGCGCGACAGCGTCTTAGCTATCGTCACGGCGTTTGTCTGTCTGTCTGTCTGTCCGTCATTCACACTGTACGATTGTATCAAAACGCTGCAAGCTATGATACGAAATCTTCATCGTCGGCTGCCACAAATTAGCCTCTATACCTACTTCCAGCATTCGTAGAGCTTTTCCAGAAATTCCACAGGGGTCATCCCGATCGAGTGCGTTAAATGAGTAGGCCTAGGCCTACTTGAGCAAGGTGCGAAACATTAGCGATTTTGAGCCAAATATAAGTCGCCCTATCTCATAAACGGTGCACGATGGCCGAGTTTACTATTGATCGCTAATAGTAAGTCCCGTAAGTTTTTTTTCAATTTACACAAAAATCAATGACTTTGAAGGACCTTGAAACCCAAAATAGAGGGTTTGAGATTGATTGTTCAATGCTTAGGTTGACTCACGGGTTTGTTAACCAGAAATTAACTTAACCTTAAAAGCGAGCGAGATTTACCTACGAGCGAGCGAGAAAATGGTTGGTGAGTCGCTTGCAGATCTATACTATCGTGTAGGCTGTCGCCATAAACAAGACCACCCCACCACACTGAAAACTGACACATGCAAAAGTGGCGTTAAATGCATCAAGTCGAAATTATTTTATTACCCGGCGTATCAGCAGACCGTAGCAGTGCTTAGAGCATTCGTGTCGCCCAACATTGGCGACAGTGGCGTCTTGTCCGGGAGGGGTGGGTGAATTGCCTCCCTAAATTTTGTGCTTTCAGAAGATTGTTGGAATATTTTTTTTTGTCGGAAAAAAACTTCGTCTAAAATGCAGAATTCGGGTCTGAAAACCCCAATTTTTGCAAAATTTAAGGGCAAAATTCAAATTTAGAGCACCCATAATCTCTGCTGTCGGAAATGTCTTTGCCTTGCCTATTTTTTAACTCACGAAGCTGCTGGTCTTGGACTGCGCCAACTTACTTTAAGTGGTGAATCTAAATGCTGGCAAAGACAACATCTGTCCTTGTGCTGGCTTGCCTTTAAGAAGTAAGTTCTTACTCTATACTAAACTTAACTGGGCGTCGAAGAGGGAAACAGGGGCCCGATTCACAAACATTTGTCATAAGATATGTCTAGATGGCGGGCATGCATCGACCAACTGGCATTACTGTTGAAAAGCGTTAGTCTTACGTTAACAGAACTGCATTAAAAGTTTGGAATACAATTTTGGAACCTCTGGCCACGGAAAGTGAACATTATTGTATTAAATATAACCACTGGCATACGCAGGGAGTTCGGTGTTGGGGAATTCGAACCCCCATGGATGATATAACAATTCAGAACAAAGTAGAAATTTGGGGTAAAGCCCAACGCGCCCTAAGTCCGATTGGGGGACAATTTAGGAGGCTTACATTCCCCTCGTAGCAAAGTCACGTGGCCAGAACTCCAACGCATTAGCATACGCAGAACGCACAGTGTCGACTTGGGGTAGGTAGACATTAGCCTACTAACCGTTGTCGTTTGTGGACCAAAGTTCACTCATTTTTCTTTCAACGCGACAGGGACGGTAGTTGATAACGCCGTTCACCGCTTGACGATATCTCCATCCGTTCCAGAGATATTCGTGCTTAAAGTTGAAAATTGTCCTAAATCGCGAAAAATTTTTGGACGTTTTCACTATCCCAAATTTTAAGGGGGCGATGCATCCCAAAATTTGTATGCACGTTATCAGCCCCACTTAGCATTACGTCACGTGGCAAAGTTTTATTAGGTTACTCCCTTTGGCTTTAAAGTTACAGTGGCTAATTCGCTACAGTTAAGGCCAATTTTTGACCCCTCTTTGAAAAAAATTATAAGGGTACCCCCATCACTGGTGGGGGTGCGCTAGCAAGACTTGGTCATTTTTTAGCGCGTGTAAAAATTTGGAGGCGCAGCACCCTCTATGGGCCGAAATATGATCTTCCGAAAAAGTCGATTTGGGGGGGTATGATTCCACATCGAGATCTCCGTAATTAGTGGACCAAAGTTCATCGGACTTGTTTCGCCTAACGCGGGAGGAATCGCGGTAGATAAATTATTTATCCGATTTTGAATATCTTCATCCGTTTCGGAGATATTCGCCGCCGAACTTCGAAGTCGTCCAAAATCGAGCCAAATTTTGTATGATTTTGGCCCCTAAAATTTTTTGGGGGTGGCCCCTTCCCCCGAAGTTTTGGACTGGCATTATAAAATCGGCCTAGTACTGACCAGCGTGCAAAATTTCGCGCCGATCGGAGATCTCGCGTTGAAATAAAAAAAACAACATCTGCAGTAAAACTTCAGTCCGCCTCCGCAAGCTATAATAAAGCAAATATAATGGTTTAGGTTTGCGTGATCTTTATATAGCAAATGTATCGTTTTTTGGTTCGGCATTTTGATGTCTGTTCTCCTGTAAGAGAGGCGAACGTTTGCAGTTTTTATCTTTATACTGCCTCTCCCGTCTCCCCCCTCGTTGCGTATAGTGCGTAGGCCTACTAAATTTCTATTGTATGAAAAACGTGCGTTTAACGCGAAACGGCGACGTCGTAGACTCGTAGAGCGCTGAGTCTGGCGGATAACCAGTAACTAACTGGCCGCTGTTTCACGAACACATCACTAGCACGACAGACAGAAAACAGCCCGGTGGTTGATCGGTGTAAGTAAGTAAGTAAATGATTTATAAAGCGCCAAAGTCTCAAAAAGAGTCGACCCGAGCGACAGCTAGGCCCTAGTCCTTGTAGACCAGCAGTGCGTCGCTGATGTGCGTTGGATCACCGAGCATCTGTGTCGACGCCGGCTGCACCTCGGTTAACGTCTCGGTCGCTGGGACCGCCGTCTTGATCGGCAGCGGCGGAGCCTGATCCACCTGAAATATAGCAAATACAAGCGGATAAGATAACAAGAAGTCCAGCTTTCGCTAGGGAGGCCGACCGTACGCGGGTGTCAAAAGGCCAGCATATGATTTTCGTGTCATGCGAAAGGGCTTATGCGACTTCCTAAGTTCCTATCAATTAGTTCTCAACAGGAACATTGGCCCTATTGCTCACCGTTTCTGAGATACGACGTACTGTTTTCTCACAATAGCGCGTATTGACTTTGAAGGTCGTCTAAGATCAATCATTTTTATGTCATCTGAAAGGGCATATGCCACTTTCTATTAGTGATCGGCCTATCTCTCGCCGTTTTCTAAATATGGCCAGATTTCCCTTGAAAATGCACATTTTTCCTACCCGTTCTATTCAACCCCAAATTTGAAAATGTTCTCCTTGCACCGTATCACGCAAATTTTGTACGCGAAAAGCCTCGACACAGGGCTAATTATTTGTGCAAAACCTTTTCTCCAAACGCTTAGGCCTACCCGTTAGGCAGGGTACACAACTGTTAGGCCTACATACGGACGGACGACAACCGTACCATAGATGCGCTATACAGCATAACTGTAGCGCGTCAAAAATACGTGAAGTTCTTCCCGAGCCATGGGGCGGCGCTGACCTTCGTTTTCTTAGCCACCCAGACACCAGTTTACACTGCGAGACTACAGATACGTGGTGGTTGGTGCATCGCGCGGTGTGCTTATTTACGTACCAGCTTTCGTTAAAAGAATGTGGACTTGAGGCTGATTGTACGAACGCCACTCGAATCTACGCAACTCGCTGATTTGAGTAGACAGTGAAGTTTTGGTTTCACATGACAGTTTTTATGTTAGCCTAGGCTCAAGTCTAGCTTCGACTTATGCGTAACGTAAAAGCTGTCGCATGAAGCTAAAACTTCACTCAACTCGACTCTAGTCTACTCAAAAATTAAGTGGCCGATTGCGCCGCTGACATCTCCACTCAGCTTTTAAACGGCGTATGAATCTGGTTTTACGCCTGCAATGTACTCTAGGCCTTATTTTGATTCACGACAAGCCTACCTCGCTGTCGGAAGCCTCTGTGTCGACAATCACTGGCTGCGAGGATGCTGTCTCGTCGAGGGCGCCCAGTGCCGACGGACCGTAGCTTCCAGCACTGTAGAAAAACGTAGGAACCATGAGTGAGACGGCCAGGATGAGACCGCCGGCGCAGAACATGGTCAAGCCGACCATGCGACAGATTTCCAGCCGAAAGTCAAACGTGGCGGCTTCGTCGTTGTCGCGTTGACCGCCGACGAACTCCGCGTCAGGGCCGATCATAATCGGACGAGGAGGCGTCAAGAACCCCGCGATGATTGTCACTATCCCGATCAGCAGGCACCTGACCACAGAGCACAGTCGACAGAAACAACGACTATATTTTTTATATTTTTTCGACGTTCGTAACTATGTAGATTATACCAACGAGTCGTTCGATTCTCTACTAGGCCAAATTGCACACCGGACTGTTATAACTTAATATATGTAAAAAAACTTACCAGTTTACAACTGTGTGTAAGGACGATGTGATGATATCAGTCGTCTAAAACAGCAAAATCATTTTGGTAACCTTAGATGGGGCTATGCATATGGCGTCCTTACAAGCTGACTTTAGTTGGTAATTACTAACATAGTCTAAAGCCTTCTTCATTTGACGTTATTTGTCGGGAGAGCAGGCCATAGCTCTTGCTCCCCAAAAGTTTGAGCCTTCTGCACTGCGATGTTAGACTGAGTCGAATCGATTTAGCCATCTTAGAGTTTTGCCGCTCCGTGGGACGTTCAAGAACCAAAAAGCTTTCAGCTTCAGGGGGGCTTTTTTCAGCTTCAGGGGGGCTTTGCCCCCCTGACTCCCCACCAGGGGCTCTGCCCCTGGACCCCGCTGGGGGATCTGCCCCCAGATCCCCGTTATAGGCTCACGCTGCACGCGCTCGCCATGGCCCCCGCCATTGCTTGCTCCCCCAACTTTCAAACACTTCAACGCCCATGTCTATAATCTCTGTCATCATATCCAGCCTGGCATCAGCGGTCACGGGTGTCTGGATTTAAGCAAATTTCGTAGTCTGTCGAGCCACAATTTCTATTAATGGTCTGCGGACGAGGACAACAAGTCGGCAAACTCCTGTCCTCGTCCGCTTGGCTGTAGCTGCCCATTGCTGTCATCAACTCGCTTCGACCGTGAGACCCAATTAACACACAGCACCGACAAACCGAAATTATTCTACACTGGCTCTTGTAGGCCTACTGCTTATCATGACGCTTGTAGCTAAAGCTGTGAAATGCGAAAGCGCGAAATCTACTTAAGTGTAAAGTGCGAAACAAAATGCGAATTTCGCGGTTTGCCCTGTCTCACTGCAACGACTGATCAGCCAACTGACAGGTCTGATTAATAGTCATTGGCAAAAATCGGAGTTCGTTTAACGCTGATGGCGTCGTCGACTGTCGTATGACTTCTTCGGAGCAGGACATTTAGGCGCCGCCGTTTGGGAGCGACCCTTTGGCCGCTAAGGACGTTTGGACGTTTTTCCTCTTTTTCCTTTCCTTTCCCCTTCCTCTTCTCCTTTCCTTATTTTTTCCCTTTTCTTTTCCCTCCCCCTTTTACTCACCTTTCCCCTCCCCTTTTTATCCTTTCCCTTTCCATTTCCTTTTCCCTGCCCTTTCCCTCCCCTTTCCTCTTTCTCTTTCCCTTCTTCCACCTTTCTTTCCGTGTCCACGTCTGTGCGTCCAACATTTGAGGCGCCATATCTCCACAACTGTGCCAAATGGGCGCATGATCACAATGGATCACCCAAAGGAAGTCGCCCACCGCGTACATAACGTACAACGCTTACATTAGTAAACACTCAGGTAGTATAGGCCTTAAGAAGCTCAGTTGAATTTATCATGTGAAGCAATAAACATACATTAATTCATATGGAAAACAATGACCACATAAGATATAGAGAGATGGAGACGGCACTAAAGCAGCACAGCGCCGAAACGTCCGGCGCCCAGACGGCGGCGCTCAAACGGTCGCGCCAAAACGGCGGCGCCCAAATGTCACGTACCGTGACTTTTTATAGGCCTAGACTATCTATAACCTGCAATCTTGTTTGTTTATTCATTCATTCATTCATTTCTATTGTCATCAGCGACAGCTCTTTCTAAAGCTATTAACCTGTATAACAAAAACGCGCACCACATCAGGGAAGGGGTCCAAAATAAAAATGGGTCCAAAATCGAGCAAAATTTAGCATGTTTTGGCCCCCAATTTTTTGTGGGGGCAGGTCCCTAAATTTTTAGACCGGGATTATGAAATTGAACATGCTTCCGAACATGGGGCAAAATTTCGCGGCGATCGGCTGAGGGACCTCGGAGATCTCGCGATGAAAAAAAGAAAAAAAACTGTTGTACAACATAAGGCCTTACCGGGCGGCGTAATAATGATATAACATTTTATCGCGCGTTATTTCAGCAAGCTGAATCTGAGGTGCCTGTATTTTGTCTTATTGTCTACATTGATTCATGCCGGTTTCACACAGCAATAGCCTAATGCTATCAACAGACAGCGTTGATTTGGCGTCCAGTACGGCAATCCTCTGAGGCTGCCTTGTTAACCTTTGCCGGTCCCGTTCTAACATATAACTACGATGCGTCACTAAAAAGTAGCTTCTGCAGCAGTCTTGATAGGCAAGTCCGCGGCCAGGTCTGCGACCATGCTTTCGACTGAATAGACAATTGGTGGAATTTTGGCACAGAAACAGGCCTGCAAAATATAACGGACAAACTGGCGAAATAGTCACAAATAGTACGTACGCATATAGCGTACATATGCTATGCCTGGAAAAACTGACCTCCCTTTGCGTAGGCCTATGACTGATGATTAACGTCGTGCTGAAAATTGCACTAAAAATTGCAGTACAAAACCAAGTAATAACCCCGCCAAATTTAGGCCTACACATTTTCCAGCTCCCGAATCATAGTCAATAACGTACATGTCTGACTATATGTTTTTACACGACGTGATGTGGAATCGTTTTTCGTACCTGGATTGCGGCGTCGACGCGTAGCCCGTCGAAGCTGGCGAGTGCTGCTTGCATGATGGTCATTAGGTCAGCTGTTGATGTAACCGGCTGCTGCTGCTGCTGCTCTACCTTGTGATGTGATTCGTGTTCAGTCTCAGTCGACGCCGGTGTCTGGTCGCTCGTGTTACTCTCCACGACATGATTTTCAGTCGCCTCGCTGTTCTCCGACATCTTCCCGCAGGCTTTGTAACTGCAGCGTTCAAACACGAAAGTCACGTTTTCACTATCGATCGTGGACTGGCCAGCACGCGACAGTCAATAAACATCGCTTTCCTGTGTCTGTCCCATTCTGTCGGAAAATGATGCAACTTCCTGTTCCCCAAACCTTTTTAAGCCACGACGCCATGACGCGGCTGGTTATTTAACTGGCAAGTTGCACCTGCACAACAGATCAGCTGCTGCTATATAACTAAGGCTGTATACAAAAGACGTCTGCCCCTGATCAAACTGCAGACAGTCGTTCGTTACAGCTTGACATACTGATGACAGAGATTCTGCGAATGATGACGCAACAAAACGACGACGTTATCCTGGTTTGTCAGTTTGTCCCTGGCCACAGCTAACTCAGCGCTATTTACGGCAACCAGACAAACCGGCAATTATTACCGTAAGCTTTTACGGATATACAGTAGTAACTGGTTCGCGTGCCTGCCCGTAGCATTAAACATGTACAGCTGTCAGGCTTAACTAGCTGTAGCCTGCGCATAGCCGACTCGTCAGCAAAATACCGAAGGTGTTTTGCGTTTTGCGCTCATTTTTTACTCCTTGCGCGCCACGTTCCTAACGTAGCGAAGAGGAGTATATGAGATCAGCGTAATATTGAGGACCGACCGACGACCGACCTCTGTTCCTGGAAGAGCCTTCCTGGAAGAACTTCAAACGGCCATATCTCCATAACGCTGCTAGATAGACGCATGGCCACTATGGACCACCCATAGGAAGTCGACCCGCGGGAGTCGAATGGTCACGTGACCGATGACGTCACTTGACCCCAAAAAGTCAAGGTCGTGACCCCATTATCTTCGTGGCGCCATTCACTATTAGTATAATATTAAATGGGTCTCAATTAGACGCAGAGTCTCTAATACAAGCCGAAAAGAACGAAAAAGCTCTTAAAAGAATACTTAAGAAAATGATGCGCGCGAGGAGTACATTAGATTGGTCACAATCTAATAATATTTCTTGTTCAGTTTTAACGACACAAGTGATCGCCTGTAATACGGTCGAGGGAAGCTGTCCTTGGACAACCTTGTTCACGCGATGTCTGTCATTATCCAGGCTATAGCTAGTTTTGGCCCACAGTCTAAACCGGATTCCATATGACTTTTGTAGGCCTACTGCCAACGCATAGGCCTACGCATGTTGAATACGGCGTTAGGGCATTCAGAGCCTTAGCAAGGCATGTAAACATATACATGCAAAACTACTCTGCATTCAAAATGTTAGATATTACGTCGCCGTTCCCGGCAAGATTACCTTGTTGGACCACTGTCAAAATCGCTTCTAATCACGTGTTTTCTGTCCCTTAATTTGGGAACGATCGGACAGTGGTCCAATTCGGTAGTCTTTCCGCGTTCCCTCATAATCTGTTCCGTTCCAGCAGTAGTTTAATTTAACAGAATTAATAACTTACACGCAGACTACAGCTTGTCGAAACTGTATCTTCTAAGCTGTAACGACTTCCTTGCCAGGATACTGGCGCGATACCGCCAAGAGCCAAGTATACACACGGCCTTATAGGCGTTTAGCTGAGTGCGGCAACTTGATTATTCGAAAATACTGCGCCGCCAGCAGCGTACAGCCTATCGAACGACACCTGTCATCTGTTACATTGCTGCTAGTCAGTCACCAATGCTCGTCTAGTTCACTATGGCTCGCCTAGCCCACCGTGCCCATGCGCACACATTGCTCTGCACTTTTGCAGTAGGTAGGCCGGTCGGTAATTATCGTGGTTCGTGGCTCTATTTGCCAGGGCCTCGCTCTAGCCTATGGCTGAGTCACAGAATGCGGAGATACTGGGAACTTGCACGTGGCGAGAGCCCGGTGTTCCGCGGATTGTCCGGTGGCGGATTCAGGGGCTGGGGTGGTAAAGTGGGACTGTATGCATTTCTATAACCAAGCGATTTTTGCACATTATTATCTCTCCCATTGCTATAGCATAGCATGGGACGGATTATAAAATCACTTCTGTAACGCTGTCATTCTGTCTGTAAACACTCCTACGGCCGCAATTTTGATTTGATTTTGATGAAATTTTGCGCAGTGATTCGGGGCCCGAAAAGTAAGATCGAGTTTGTTTAGGATAAAAATGTATCGCTTCCCTGATCCACCGGTCCATTCTGAACATCAACAGGAAGTTACACAACGTGATGTGAGGGCATACACTCGAAGCACCAGTAAATCTGCCGCAACAGAGCAAAACAAGTCGGCAGTCACAGACCACGCCATCTCTCTCAACCACGTCATAGACTGGGACCGCGCCAAGGTGATCGACAGAGAAAGCAACAGAATGGACCGGTGGATCGGGGAAACGATACACATTAGAAAAGAACAAGACAAGTCGATGAACCGAAACCAGGGGTCCTAGCAACTTCCACACATCTATGATTACCATCAGATACGATGCAACATAGCGTCGGCTCTGCAGTCGTCAATGCGTCGTCAGTTCGTGATCAAGCAGCACGTCGGCCCCACCTTAGCCGCGTTTCAGCCGGTGACAACTGATGAAGTTCAGCGACTTCTGTCCAGGATGCCAGCCAAGTCATCACCACTCGACGTACTG
>Ga0056128_1011482_pt1 | contig 10925 bp, 4 predicted proteins | sample WorMetLIZISLAND2_FD_71113 | JGI IMG/M metagenome (GOLD analysis project Ga0056128, IMG submission 71113) | Marine gutless worms symbiont microbial communities from Max Planck institute for Marine Microbiology, Germany - Olavius geniculatus... ... | reverse complement strand
CCGGTGATTCGTTATTGAGGCTTGTGTTTCAATTTACAGAAAGGCAACAACTAAGTGTATTATCACACCACTAATTACTTCAATTAACGTTATATGTGACAAAAAAACTGCATAATAATTGATCACAGTTCACAAACTCAGTCATCTTTGGTTTCATTGGGTCTAGGCCTAATAACTGCTTGACAAACGCCTAGATCTATAGACAGCGTCAGACATCAGTGCAAACATTCTAAGGCGAAAAAACGTACTAAAAAGCAAAAGGTGTCTCTGACTCTCTGTATAATAAAATACATGTATAGGCCTAATCATTTTATTTCATAAATTAACACAGCATTTAACATTCACACAATCGTTTATTCTCATCATCATGCGTTAACTGTTTAGGCCTCAAGACAAATATTACGTATAAATCTCGATGTCAGATTACCTTTATTCAACGGTGGCCAATCGTCCAAGGTGAGGGGCAAATCAGCCAGGGGGCGAACAAGCCAGGGGGCGAACTGGCAAAGGGACGAAAAAGTCGGACACTGTTTGTGAGCATATTGAGCTATGTTAACGCTGAGATTGGTGACCTTTTACTGTTTAACCAGCCACAGTTATCTATAGGTCCAGCCATGTTTATTGTTAGGGATGATAGAAACTTAAAATCCATAGTAAGGACTATTTTGCTCTATTGAGTGCCATATGTCATATATTTTGGTAATTCTTTGGCAGCCCAAAAAAAGAAGCAGATGGGCTCCTCAATTCTAGTCATTGTTACATTTCTGTTTTTTTTAGTTACGTTATATTTATGTAGTGACTAAAGATATAGACAATAAAGTATTGCTGTATGATGCATTGTTTCACTGGATAACTTTGTAGGGTGAAGAGATTTGTTCAACTGGATCCGCTGACCATTCCGTATCTGAGTCCTTTGGTGTTGAGGAAAGAGATGGAGAACGTGCTTGATCAGTATGGAGATGCATGCTGCCTCAGTTCACCGGAGTTCATTGACCACCATCCAATCATCTACTGGAACCTCGTCCGTGGTTTTTGGCTGATCGTACTAACAGTCGTGCCTTTGGCACAAGATTGTGTCTGTTATATGTCATCTGTCTGTCATCTGTTTGTCTGCCTGTAAAGCATTTATTGTGACTAAGCGGTACATACTACCGGAAAACTGTCTGAACAAGTAAATAGGGTTGCCCATTGGCTACTTTGTGGTACCAAGGTGGACCCTTTACAATCTTTTATTCCCTCAGAGAGGCTGTAGTTTATTTAGTTGTTAATAATTGAATATCGATAACAAAATACCTCCGTTACCAATATCTCATTACATTCGCTCAGTCAGAAGTGACGTTTGTTGATGCAAGTAAGATAAAACAAAACAGTAGCATAAACAATAGCAAAATGGTATTTTCTGCAGACGTTCGTGTTTTAATTAAACTGTTGAGACAAAAGAAAGAGTACGGTGCTAAAAAGTTTCTTGCAGAATTTCCCAGCAAGCTGTGAACATTGTCAGGATTAAACAAACGGTTGCCTAATACCGGACACTTTACGTTTTGTGCAGAAGTTTTGGCTGAAAATGAATGCTTAGCTTTAAATTTTTGTACATGTAGTTTACTTCAAGATGAACTTTGGAATCGTTAGAGCTGTTTTTTTCTGCTGCATATAATCTATTTTGCTGGCTTGGTAGTGTAACAATAGGATGTTGGACTTACGATCAACAGGTCAATGGTTCAATTCCCAGTTTCGTCACTGTGAAGTGGGTGCCTGTTTGCGGACAGGTAAATCATTTCAGTATTTACCCAACACCAAGGACAACTGTCTTCCATTCTTCCTGGGTAGGTAAATCAAGTACAGCTTGTCTGACTGAGGTTAAGGTGGAGCACCTTCACCTCTGTCGGGTGGCAGCTAACACTGTGATTTCATGTGGCAGGTGATGCTCCTTATCTGTGTGATGGTTTCCTGTTAAAAGCTATACACCACTTTTATCTTTTCAACCTGTAGTTTGATCATTGCTGTTGTCAGGTCTGGTACTTCCGACGACTGAATGTACCGACTCACATACCAGGGTTTATTCTCACTGCCAAATGTGTCAATAGAACTATGCCGGTAAGCTGTGTTGTTTTTTTACTCCTCACACACTACGTTCCTAACGTAGCAAAGAGGAGTATATAAGATCAGTGTAATATTGAGGACCGATCGACTGACCGACAACCGACCTCTGTTCCTGGAAGAGCCTTCCTGGAAGAACGTAAAACGGCTATGTCTCCATAATGGTGCTAGATAGACGCATGGTCACTATGGACCATCGATAGAAAGTCGAGCCCCGGGAGTCGAATGGTCACGTGACCGATGACGTCATTTGCGGTGTGAAAAAAGGAACTAAAAAGCAGTTAAAAGAGTACAGGAGAAAATAATGCACGCGAGGAGTACATTAGATCGGTCACAATCTGAAATATTTCTTGTTAAATCTTGTTTTGCTTAGTGCTTCTTTTTATTTATGCTGTAAAATGGAATTTGTTTGCTTTGCAGATTTAAGTTACTTTCTTTCGTTCTGAGTATAATAAAGTCTTTGATGAATAAGCTACTACATGTCTTTGATCTGGCACACAGTGTCTTAGTGCCTTTCTTAAATGAGCATTGACGGTGTTTGTTTTTAGCATTTTTTTAGTCTTGGGTTTTGCTGTTTTGTATAATAGCATGTCCATTATCCATATAGAAGTTGTATGTTAATTGTTTTTTGAAGTTGGTTTTGTTAGTGCTACATTTCATGTACACTGTAAGATGGAATTTGTTGTATCACCTAAATTTATACTATTCATTGTTCTATACTAATGGCACTGCTGTTTTTAATTTTTGTATAACTCATCAGTTTTCTTACGTTCAGCTGGCTCCACAACGATTAAATTGTGAGAATTATGACAGGTATATTTCTATTGTTCGAGCAGCATCATCAAAGCACTAGAGGTTAAATTGTCGAGTTTGCATAAAAGAAAACGGTGTGATATAAAATGTTGTAACACACTTCGTTATTTTAATTAATTTTTGTTTCTCACTGTATAATTGTTTTTTTATTTGTTGTCAATTGATTGTAGCCGTCCAACGTATGGACGTCAAATGACAGTCGTTTTATCGGGCTGCATACAAACTGGGATGATGTTCATATGCATGGCAATCTCGGGCCCCCAATGTACATTCTCTGGACCAAAGGTAAGACACTACCACATCCGCACTATCTGCTAGAAAGCTGCTCTTGCTAGTGCTATCACGCTTGGCTTCTGTTTAGCCAGCCAACTGGTGGTGTACATAGCAGTAACACGTTGTGTTGAATCAGTGAAGTTGCTGTACAGCAGGCCCAGATGGGTGATTGCCTTTCAGTATTTTGTATAATAGCATGTTCATTATTCATATAGAAGTTGTCTCTTTTATAGCATAAAGTATGTTAAACTTGGTGTTGTAGGTGCACCACCTGCCCCTATGTCAGGAACTATACAGCCTGAGAGACAAAACATTAGCAAAAGGTTTGTTGCTCAGTGTTCATGCTTTTCCATTGTATGATGCAAGTAATTGGTATTTTTTATGTTTTGCAAATGCTTCTGGATAATTGTAATCTCACTGAAATTTCAAGAAAAGCAAGCTTGGCATTTGTGATATTTACTACCACTGCCACTGAATAATGCGCAAAAGATAACAGCTTAATGTGTTATAACGGTTTCAGCTTATAGTGCTTTTAGGTCAATTTCTCAACTAAGTCAAGGTGATCAATAAATAGTGCTTTATTCGCAACAAGTGCAGATGAATGACTGATTGAAAAAAGATAAAGCTGGTGTCAGTCTGTAGGTGTGTACATATGTCCAAACGTCCGGAGAAAGTTTGTCAAATTTTATGACCCGATCTAACATCAGGATCAAAATACAGTTTTTACCGTCGGATATTCTTTCATTTTTTCCTATTTACAAGGTGAACTAGAAGATGATTGCTGATTTTAAACAAAGAGTACAAATCTAAATTTGATATTTGGCCTAGTTTTTGTGTCACGTGATTTTGAATTTAACTGGTCATGTCCGACACAACGTGGCAAAACCAGTACCAAGGAGTTGGCTACATTCCCACAGAGGGTTAATTGATTAAACTGATGATACCATATTTATTAACCATGTCAGCAGCGGCATTGTGGGTTAAAAAAGTAAGCAGGGCAGGGAGTTGCAATTTTCAGACAGACACTGCAAATTTCTTAAAGAAGAGATTATGTGTGCTCAGAATTTCAGTTTTGCCCTTATTTTTTACAAATGGGGGTTTTCAGGCCCATATTTTGCATTTTTGGAGGAAAGTTTTGTGACGAAGATTTTCTTACAATTTTTCTGAAAGCCCAAAATTTTGGGGAGATGGTGGGCACAGCACCCCCTAAATTTTGTGTTGTTGAAAAATTACATGTGAAGTTGGCATGTGTTGTTTTGCAGTATAATGCAGAGCATCGTATCAAGCATAAAGGCGAACGACGTCGTGTCGCCGCTACGCCTGCTGCTTAACGAGCGAGCCAAGCAGCGTGACTGTGGCAGGACGAGATTTCACAGCATCTACCGAGACATTCTGTTCCTGTCGTTTGCTGCTCTTGGCCGAGACTGCATTGATCATGGTTTGCAAATGCTAAAATCGGAATTATAGCCTTCGGATCAATTAGGTGGCAGTTTGTCTTAGTTGGCAGCGTCATTGTTCACATCGACAAAGTTAATCGATGGCGGGCCTGGTGATGGATGACCATTTGCAGGCGGGTAAACTGTCTGTATGCAACCAACCACCCAGGTCAACTCAGCCTGGCCATCCCTCCGTGGGTAGATGCAAGGAGTAATAGCGAAAGCTGGGACATAAACAGGCACACTGCACAATTCACTAGCCCCATATCCGCGGTCACCACTCGACATGCAAACTGGTGGCTGGCAGATGTAACGGAGATCAGCACTGCCCTATTGGCCTTGTGGCTGTGGAAAGGCTACATTTGTTTTACGGTTAGAAACAACCCTGATGCTCTGATTGCTGCAAGTAGCGTTTGGTTACAGTTATGGAACTTTTGTTGTTTTGAGTTGATGTTCATTCCCAGCTTGCTTTATTGGTTTCGATAGATTGGTTGATTGCTGTGTTCGGCTGTAGTATCAGGGTTTATAATGGAAGAAAATAAGTGCCGTAATTAATATTTCAGATCTAACATTGTGCAGTTAGTATTTTATTCTGTAACTACCATAAAACCGAAAGCCCCCGGCTTCTGTATGTATTTGTGTGTTAGATTTATACTGTCCCACTTTAACCACACTGGTGTAAATATTATTGTCTGTATTTGTGTGTTAGACTCTTACGACCGTGAGTTCCGAGGCATGTATGAAGAGTTGCCTCCACGTGACAAAGCGCGCATGAGAGTCGCTGACCGGGCGCCCAATGCTCAGACAATCGCTTGCAGAAGGCTCTTTGGAAACCTGGAATTCTGAATCGTTATTTTCAGTCATTGATTGATTAGACGTTGCTTTTATCTACTGTGCATTCAAGGATCAGACACTCCAGTGGGTTTTATTGGGTAAACCCACCTAAAAATCTACCCCCCCCAAAACCCACCGCGAACTTAATCCAGTTTGGAGTTTCTTGTTTCTCTAAGAAGTAAATGTTTCATTACAGTTAAGTTTCTAAAACTTTAAATTTATGAATTTGCAAATTTTGGGATATTTATTTAATGTTGAAATTGTCTAGCAGTGCCCATTCTAATACCATGAAACTCGAGAAAACCCGTAAAGATGGGCCTTTAAAAACCTGGGTTTAACCCATAAACCAAAGCCCTGCGGAATTCACTGGATTGGGCATTTTTGAAAAAGAAACAGGTTTTTTTAATTCTGCTGTGCACTGATGTATAGTGCTTTGATATCATTTGTTGGTTAAACGCATCATGTCTGGTGCATTTGGTAATATAAGTTTGTTACAATCAATTTTCAAAATCACGTTAACTTGGCACAAAGTTCCTTGCAATGCACTGCACTTGCTTAGCAAGAGACTTTTTATATTATTTTGTCAGCGTCATCGTGGCCAGGGCCCCAAATTTTGGGCTGTTGGAAAATCTTGCTGTAAAATTTCTGTCTAAAAACGCTAAATTTAGAGCTGAAAACCCCCATTTTGGGGTAATACAGGGGCATATTTTTTTCGTCCATGATGTTGCTGTATGTTGTAATTAGAACTGTATTATGGTGAGTTGAGATAGTTGACACAGCTGCAGATTCCATTCACTGTAGTGTACAGGGTGCGGCAAAAAAAAGTAGCCCCCTAAAATTTTTTGCTGCTTTCTCAGCAACCGCTTGGAATTTTAACATGGAATTTTACAGGTTCATTTACAAAAACGTTCTACATCTAACTGCTAAGAAAAATATGATTCTGTTGTAAAATGACAAAATTATAGACTTCTGAAAATGACCGCCTACCGATTTTTCAGCATTAAAAATGTTTAAGCTAAAAATGCTATTTAATTTTTAAAAACCGGTTACCATGTTACTGCCGATGACATCACAGTCACGCTTTGACAAACAGTAATTTATTTTGTTTGTAAATTACCACTAAATTGTCGTTCTTTTCAAGCAATCGCCGGCTGCCCACCGGATTCATCTTCCAGCAGGACAGCGCACCAGCACACACAGCGCGCAGCGCAGGAAACTGACTTCAGGCCAACTGTCTAGATTTCCTCAGAAAAGACCAATGGTTTCAAAATTCGCCGAATGCAAACTCGGTGTACAATCACGTGTGGTGTGCATTGTTGGAGCTTACTGCAAGCTTAAAACAAAGCCAAAAACAATCGCGGGACTCAAGGAATCGCTTCAGGTTATCTGGAGCAACCTACCACAAGGACCGATCGACAAGACTGTGAAAGACTTCTCAAATTAAGCGACTGAAGACTTGTGTTGGAGCTTAGAGCTGTCGGTGGACACTTCGAACATTCACAGTGACAATGGAATTTTGGCATCTGATTATTAGTTAACTGTGTTGTTTGACTTGTTTCAACGATGTTATTGACCTGGTGTTGTAGCTTGAACATTTTTCACGCTGAAAAATCGGTAAGCGGTCATGTTAAAAAATCTATAACTTCGTCATTTTTCAATGGAATCAAATTTTATTTGGCATTTAGCCGTAAAACAATTTAATAAATAAATCTGTAAATTTTCAGATTTAAATGCTAAACAGTTGCTGAGAAAACAGCGAAAAACTTTAGGGGGCTACTTTTTTCTGCCGCACCCTGTATATAATATTTGTTCTCTGTTACCCAGTTATTGTACAGAAGCTTGCAGTGCGTGTAAGTAGTCCAGTAGGTTAATGCATTTAAGTTTGGTTGCTAGCTTCCCCATTTCATTTTGCTCATTTTTTCTTTTGATGTCTAGCTTTTTTGTTACCACTAACTGTCGTTTATGTGATCATTATAGTTAAGATGTTGTAGTATAATTTGCATTTTGTCAGTGTTTCATCTATACCCCCAAGGACTAGGGGAAACAGACATGTTTATTGGTGAAGCAGTATGGGGCATTTGAAGGGGTGGGTCTTGGGTAGGGACTGGGTTGGTGGCTTGGCGTAGCAGTTACGTGTTTCATCTGATCAGCAAATTTACTCTACACTGGGCCGGGTTAGTACTTTGATGGGTGACTGCCTGTGGGCAGGTAAACTATCACGGTATGTAACCAGCCGCCTAGGTCAACTCAGCCTTCCATCCCTCCAGGGTAGGTAAATCGAGTACTAGCCTATCTGGTTGGGGTTAAGGTGGGGCGCGTTAATTTGTGTCGGGCGGCAGGTAACACTGTGTGATCCCATACGGCAGGTGGCGCCCCATAGCTCTGAGATGGGCCTTCCATAAAGAGCTATATCACTACCTTTTATATCACCACCTTTCGGTTCCCCAGTGTGGGGTTTGGGAGATTTTAATTTAGCAGCAAATATTAGCAATATTTTGCACATTTTTTTGTCAAATGGATGTATTAAACAAGAGTTCTTTTTTATCAGTCCATTATTAAAGTTAAACAAATTCTTTTGCCATCTTTACTACGGAAATTTCATTGCTTGGACGAATTAGACGAATCCCCCATCTCCCAGATGTGGAGGTGAAACACTGCATTCACAGGTCAGACTGAATTATAGTTTAACTATGTCATTTCTTAGTGCAAACTGTGCTTTACGTTTACATCAAGTCAAGTATTGCTAGGTTTGACAGACATGTAAATAAGCCAAGTTTGTTTGTTGTCGCCAGAAATTTTTCAGTGTACATAATACCAATAGTATTACTGTGGTAAGTGTATCAGCTAATGCCAGATCAACACAGTCTGTGTTCATGTACTTGTATAATGCCAGCTTGTAGATATGTACTGATCCTACTAATGATAAATGTATTATTGCATGGAGAGATTGCTGTTCGTTACATTCTGTCACTTGATCACTTGGCAGCTGACCTATCTCTAGCAGTTTTTTTCACAGTGCGTTGATAGGACTCTCCTTATTTGTATTACAGTATATCGTACTGTAACTTGTAAAATAAAGAGCAGATAAGGTCAAATAGGCTTCTCTTGTTTTATCCACACTGTTATTATAATTGGTAGCAATTCACTGTAATATTGTTGGCCTACTTTTATAGAAACTGCAGATTGTGCAATAATTACATTGTTGGCTCACAGATAAGTTTACAGAACACAGAATTCATGACTCATTGCAACTCCATAAAAACTCGAATAACATGGCCTGCACTTGCAGATAACCTACGATTATTCAATAGAAACTTGTACCAAATATTTTACTACTACTAGTTAATTGTGGCGATGGTTAACAAGAAATTTGAGCTAATGCTCACGAGATGCGCGAAAGCCTATAGCAGTTCCGGTTCAGTAGTTCAGCTGAAAATTGGGGTGTTCATGCTAAATACCAAATTCTCTATCTGGATCGCATAACGATAGTTCCAAGGAGCCACCTTGTGAATGATATAGACTTGTGTTGCAGCCCAAAACCGTCAAAAAATCTATAAAACCCCATATTTTAGCGTTCAAGGTCATTGAGTTCGGCACCAATCGAGAGCCAGTGTACAACTTCCTATTAGTGATTAATGGTAACCTAGGCCCTATCTCGCACTGTTACTGAGATGCAGCGACTTATTGGCCAAAAATCGCAAATTTTGCCCACCCCCTCTCATTTAGCGCCCTCGTTGGGGTAACCCCCTTCGAATTTATGGAAAAGCTTTACGGTATCTAAAACTAGAGTCTTCCAGGCAGCCGACGGTGAAGATTTGGTGATCCTAGCTTGCACCGTTTGTGACTGATCCACCCGTGTGACAGACAGACGGACAGAATTGCGATGGCTAAGACGTGCTGAAAGCAGTAGCTGCTTTCGCGCATAAAAATAAAGCAAGCTTTTTCACATTCATTAACTGTACTAGAAGCGCCCCGCCCTATGGGTGGGAGTTTTCGACGGTGCGCTAAGTTGACTGGCTTGTCAGAATCAGTGCGGAAAGAAGACCCCCCGCCCACTCAAGCTGCCCGTGAGGCAGGTGGGAGTCAAGGTGGAGGCACGTACCTAAGGCCCAAGGACTCAAACGCCGCAGTCGGGGTCCGCGACCGTGCAACAGGGAAGGCGCTAGAGGGGGCTGACAAACAAACAGACTTTCCGTGCAGTATAGTAAGATTGATAACTGGAGTGGAGTGGGATGACCAATAAACTTGAAACAACAACAGACTACATACAGTAAATCGTTGACGTTAACAGCCACAAAAAGGTCTCAAAAATATCATCACTGCACATATGGTTATAAAGTTCTATAGCAGCTAGTTCAACAGGTCTGGCACAGCGCATATATAATTTTTTTCTGGAACTATATTTGACTCACGTGAAATACTGGTGCCAATTCTTGTAAGAAGCTGTCTTCATAGTGCAAAATATTCTTCAGTTAAGCTCCCCGACTGCACCAGGACTCTGCCCCTGGACCCCACTTGGGGCACAGACCACAACATAGGGTCGCACTTCCATGCTCGCCACAAATGCCAAACCAATCCAAACTGTGCTACTACGGGCCTGTTGTAGATTGCAACATGCTACTACAGTGCTAAAAAATCTGAAACATTAGATCAAGTTAACTTGAGTAGCGGAGTTATGTTACTATGTCTTAAATACTTTGACATGCCATTTCATTTCATTTTCTTTGAAGAGTTTTCCTTGGGACCTCTGTGTAACTACAGCTGACTGACTGAGATAGCTTGCTGCTGAATACTGTAGTACTACTAGTTTGAGCAAGGATATAAAATAGCAGCCCTATGACATGCATTTGCTAGAGATAAACTACACCACTGCTGAAGCCCTCTAAATAGTTATCTAACTAAATATTCACCAAAAAAAACTGGTATGAGTCTGGCACACCGATACCACACATAAAATGGCAACATCTATCATTGGCTTATGACAATCGACTAAACATTTAACTAAACAAATGTTAACAAAAACTCTGTCATGATTCAGGCACACTAATATCACATTTTCATGGCAACACATACAGCGACACAGACTTGTGATTGCAATGTTATCTACATACTGTGAAAAATAGACTGGATGCCTACCATCTATTTAGATCAGCATCTATGGCACTTCACGTAACAGCTAGACAACCGATATTCACGCTATATATTGCAACATATAAACTTGCACCACTAGATGAATATTGATGTCAATTAGAGCTGTCACAATTGACGCATTAATTAACGCATTAATGCGTTAATAAATTAATGCGCGTTAAAAAAAATTAATGCGCTTTGAAAAAATTAACGCACATACGAAAATTTATGTTAATTTACTAAATTTTGTGAAGCAAAAGTTGAAATATTCCGTTAAACTGCGGTTATTTGACAATCGAATGAATTCGAGTAACTAAACTGTAGTTTTCGTTCCATCACTAC
>Ga0056128_1011476_pt1 | contig 10928 bp, 4 predicted proteins | sample WorMetLIZISLAND2_FD_71113 | JGI IMG/M metagenome (GOLD analysis project Ga0056128, IMG submission 71113) | Marine gutless worms symbiont microbial communities from Max Planck institute for Marine Microbiology, Germany - Olavius geniculatus... ... | reverse complement strand
ATTGTAATTTTTCATATTTTTGTGAAAAAATAGGTGAAAATGTTGAATTTAAATTTTGTAACCCCCAAAAGGCACTTCCTTGCACGAAACCGCGTCATATGAGCCATCGTGCGTTAAAATCAGTTCAGTCGTTTTTCTTGTAGAGGACGGCAAGAAAAAAGGGAAGGAAAGGAAAGGAAAGGGAAGGAAAGGCACAAAAAGTCACGCAAACGTTATATTTCACCTATTCGTGGGGAAGCCCCCCCCGTAAACGGATTTTCACCAAATTTTGCACATCAGGAGATATGCTGAACGTAATCATCTGTGCAAATTTTGGTGTGAAAAAATTAGGGGGTTTGGGAAATACGAGGGGTCAAATTTTTGAGTTTCCCATTGAAATGGCTGGTCACCCTTACAAGAGTGCTGCGCTACCGCGCAGCCTGTGATGTATCTGCGCCTTGCTGCAGTTTCGGACCACTCCATAGGGGGGACGCTTCTACAGTCAAACTTTTTGTCACGCCGCCGGCCGCCCGCCCCAACTGTCTGGAACTCATTGCCTCTGGACTTGACTGACGATTTTAACACCGCGTTTTGTCAACTTTTGAATAAACCTGAAGACACATTCTATTGTGTATCTAGTCACTTGACTATTTTTTGCGCCTGTAAAGTAAAGTCAAGTTAAGTCACTTTATTTTTAACTGACACGCGGTGCATCACCAGATGCGTTAGTAGCGGCAGTCATAAAAACAAGAAAACCCAGCTGTCGCAAGGGAAGACGCGGTACAGTCTATAGTCTATACAGTTCCTGTTGCAGTACTGACCTTCAAGGTCATTCAAGGTCAATGATTTTCATCTCAACTGACAGGGCGTATGCCACGTTCTGTTAGTGATAATTAGTAACCTTGGCCGTATTTCTCACCGTTTTCGACATATGGCCAGTTTTTCGATGAAAAACGCACATTTTTACCCCTTTCCATTCAACCCCGAATTTGAAAATGTTTTCCTTGCACTAAATCGCTAAAATTTTGCATGCCTCAGTTTAACATACATGGCTAATTACTCGTGTAAAACGTTTTCTCCTACGGCCTATAACGTTTAGCCACAATACATCCGTTATTGACGGACAGACGGCGATAGACAGCATAGCTATAGCGCCTGAGTAATAACGAGGAAAATATGTTTGTTCTGTCCTGAGCAGGACCAGAGGGCTGCAATCTGTTCATCTATCATCTGCCGCAAGAGTTCGGAGACGCTGAGCTGGCTCAGATGTTCATGCCGTTCGGCAACGTCATCAGCTCCAAGGTCTACATCGACCGCGCCACCAACCAGAGCAAATGCTTCGGTAGGCCTTCTACGTCGACATTGAATGCAATCGCTCGAACGAAAACGAAACGTTTCGTACATTTTTCTTGATATGACGTTGTGGACATTAAACATTTTAGAGCCGTTCAAGGTCACGCCTTCTAGGGACACTGGAAAGCCCACAAGGCATTTCGAATATTTGAAAAATTTGAAACGTTGCATCTTTCTCCTTTTCTTACTTTTTAACCCATCCATCACGAGGCCGCTGTTCGACGTTGTTTATTCCTGAGGTGTTTGCCGACCGTTCTTAACTAACGGTCGAGCTTATGGTACGGTTGTCGTCTGTCCGTCGTCGTCCGTCTGTAGCGAATGCATTGTGGCTAAACGGTACGAGATAGGTTGCCATTGATTACTAATAGTATGTCGCATATTTGCTTTTAAATGACATAAAAATCATTGACCTTGGATGACCCTGAAGAATCATAACACACTATTGTATGCCAATCGTAGGTTGTTGTGGCTTAACGCTAAGTCGTAGGGGGTCGGCGATGGTACTAATGGATAGGGCGCTGGCGACTTCCTTCATAGGCTGTCAATAGTAACTATGTCTCCATCTGCAGCGGATTGGCCGCAATTTTCGATGGAAAGTTTGAAGATATAAGTGGCCGTATATCGGAAATGGTGTGAGATAGGCCAAGGTTACTATTAATCAGTAACAGGAAGTGGCATACGCCCTTTCAGATTACATGAAAATTATCAACCTTGGATGACCTTGAAGGTCACTGACAACCAGTACGGTTGGCTATCCTAGCGACAGCTGGGCTTCTTGTCCTGTATACTGGTGCAAACACTTTGTGACGGTGTTCGTATCAATCGAATTATTAATGTTGTGTTATTAGTGCATTCAGTGTGATGTTGCAGGGTTCGTGAGCTATGATAACCAGACGAGTGCTCAGACGGCGATACAGGCGATGAACGGCTTCCAGATCGGAATGAAGCGACTCAAAGTCCAGCTCAAAAGACCGAAATAGTCCAACCGACGACGACCTATAGCGTATAGACGGCTATTCTCTACATCTGAGTTAGTGATATGAATACTAAAAGAATAAATTGTAATACAGTTTTTACGCGCGACAGCAGAATGTTTCATGCGTCTTAGTTATGGCTTAGGCGTCCGTTCGTCTGTGTGTATGTCACACTCTGGAGCTGAATTACGAAATCTTTACTGTGGGCTACCCCAAGGACTTTAGTTTCTTGTGACGAAATTTCATGCCGCTGGGTGAGGGGTTCCCCTAACTAAGACGTAAGAGAGGAGTACCCCCAAAAAGTATTTTTCCGGTATTGGCTCGTCTAGCGTGAAAACGGTTGCAGATAGGCATCGACATGCTGCTTATCATAACAAGCACTAGTGACGGGATTTTCAGTGGTGACACAGTGATAACCTTAAAGACGTTGAAGCTCCAAAATAAGGGGTTGTGGTTCTTTTTTTGCAATGTTCGGCTGTGGCGCACAATTTTGGAGTGAATTGCGACGAAATGGATGAAGATAGATACAGACAACCTGTAAACAGGAACTGCTAAGGCAGTCGCGCGTCGCGTCTCATGAGCTTAGCTGAAATTACTTGTTATATTATGGATTCCGAAAATAAAGGGACACTCGGCGATGATTCTGACCTTATCCTTTCCAACTGAAAATTGACACATTGATTACTGTTCCTGAGGGACATTTACATTAATTTTGGTTTTATCCATTTTTGTTTTCGTGCTAGGAGCCTGTAGGAAACAGACAGACATACGGACGGACGTGATGCGTGATGCGGCCTATGGGGGCCGCATCTGAACAAGGAAGGGCGTCATATAGGGTGGAGGGCTTGGGGTCTACGGACCCCTGCCCTTATCAAGGATTTGGGATTTTGATTTTTTCCCTGTAAATCGTATCTTTGAAACAGTGTTAGTGCTGCAAGAATTACAATACGTTTCGTAAACTGCGAATTCCCCCAATGATTACTGAGATCTCCCCCCCCAAATAATTTACTGAAATGACGCCACCGTGAATGAAGTAGAAATTGTAAGCCGGAGTACCAGGAGTCCTAGCCTTGAAAGTATTACTGGACAGTTTTATACTGTAGTTTTATTATTATGTACTTTTTTTATTTTAATGAGAAATAACATTTTTAGTAGTTCAGTGAGGGCCTGTGAGGCATTAAAATTTCGTTATTTGTGGACTGGCACGTGGTATTTTAAACAAGATGTACCGTGCACATTGTGAAAAACAGAATGAAAAATACATTCTTCTCTTTATTATATAATAAACTGCTTTGTTTGCCTGTAGATGAAGCTAACAAGATCACCAGGAGCGATTAGTTTTACAAAGAAAAGGCTTTACACTTTGCACTATGCTGAGATCTCGTCATATTTTATTTCCGATCACTTTTTAAGCTTAACAGCACTAGCATAGTTGCACTAGTTTTGTTTTTTTTTACATTTTTTTGTTTTCTTGAAAATCTATGCTATGATTTGATTCGTAAACGTGATGCCAACATGTAACAAGAATCAGTTTGTAAGTGACATTGCACAGAAGTGTTATATATTTTGTTGTAGTTTTAAATGCTATTAATGTCAAGAAATAATTGAAATACTCTAGCAACAGCTTAAAAAATTGAAATTTTTGCACAAAACGACAGATTCGACGCTGTACAAATTAAACTGTTGCTTAGGCCCGTATATCTGATTTTATAAGCATTTTGTGGCCCATTTTTTTAAAAACAGTTTTCACCGGATTGTCCTAGTTCAGTGTATTGCATAATTTCACGCAAAATTGTTACACTTTATGACGATAAGATGTATTGCACACAAAATAAGAGGGATTTACCTGGGGGGACGGGGGGAGGGTAACTTGTGAACTTCTTCACACTATCTGTGTTTTGTGATTTATGTACGGCTTAAATCTAACAGCAACCTATTCCGCATAGTGGTGTTGTGCATCAAAAAATTCGAGCGGGCAAAAAGTTGTGGGTCTAATTTTTTGACAGACAGCTGCGAATTTTCGACCTAGGAGATTACAGATGCTCATAATTTTAATTTGTATCTAAATTTTCCCCAAAATGTTTCTTTTTGAAAGAAAGGCTAAAAATTAGGGAGAAAGGGCAATTGCCGTTTAATTTTTTTGCCCCCCCCATCCTTCCATGTTTTCACTGCTTTCGCCAGCATTGACAACATATTGTTAATAACGTTATTATTTATTTCCAGTTAAACGACGATAAATTGATGAAATGTGTTTTATTCCTCAAATGTTAGCGACGGGTTTATTCAATTGTGATATTTGTGGACGACCGATTGACTTTGACTGGTTGTGTATACATGCATTGCGTCATGATAGGCGTTATGCAGTGCTGCGTACATAATCTTTTCTTTCGTTTCAAGCTGATATTTTTTACATTCCATTTCAGCAGCGATCTACGTTCGCGTCTTGCCAATATTCTTACTTTTCAGCATATTTACGTACGCAATTGTTTGATTGATGATTGATTTTTTGCCTGAGTTTGTGTACATAGATGCAACTATATTTTTTATTTAGAGTGCATGATGTGCATTTTCGGATAGTTTTGTGACAGATGCAGATACTTGTACACTGAATATTTGCATGACATACTCTGTTTGCATGAATATGTTAGGCCTATACAGGATGGGCCAGCTTAATTTGCGAGCATTTGACTTTATTCTATTGTCTATCTTGTTTTGTGTATACCTAGTAATTTTTATGTGTTTTTTGGCCACTTTACGAATCTCTAACGTTATTCTGCATCGATTTAAGTATTTAACTGACAAGATGCAAAATCATAAGGTCCACCCTGTATAGGCCCACCTTGTATATGTTTAAATTTTTTACGGCAAAAATGTTTGGAGAATGACACAGCCAATGCTTACTTTTTTGACCTGTCTAGATACATGCCAAGGATGTAGCCAGAAATTAGTGTTGAAGAGGTATAAAATTTACCTGGCCTGATTTTGGGAAGTGTGTACTTAAGTTTGGTAACCAATCTGACATTGGCCAATGCCTGTGTCGCTATTTGCTGGGAGAGATAGCATTCAATCTGTGCGCATTTTACAACAATTAAAACTTTGAATTTGGCTTGAAATTTCTCTAACTGCTGTTAATAGCTATTGCGCAATGGGGTTTCCACCGCCTATCGCTCTTGTATAGAAGTGCAGCAAGTAAACGCTTGTATAATATTGTAGTGGTAGTAATGAGTCATTAGCACCAGCACATTCATTATTATTTGCTAGTGTGCTATAACGCCTAAAGGTAGTATTTTGTAGAATGTGGTTATGCTTTAATGATATGATTGATTGCGATATATTATATTGTATGCACGAATGCAAAGTTCACAAACAGAACGACACAATGACGCAAAGATTCCAGCGAATTGAATGATTAACGTGTTTTATGATTTTATTATAATTATTCACTACCAGTGGCTTTTATCCCTTACCTGGTGGGCGCACCTTGCGCTCAGTAAAAATGGGGGGGAGTTTTGATAAGGTTGTAGGTCAAAACTTTCCCCTATATTCACTTGGTAAACTACGCTGTTAACAAAACTTTTTCTCTAGAGGGGAAAAAGCCCATAATAGAGGGAAACACTTGAGTCAGAAATTGGGGGAACCTGAGCCCAAAACTGGGGGGGGGGAAGTTGCGCCCGATTTTAAATCCAGATTTTTGGGAGATAGAAGCCATTGTTCGCTATATATGCAAATTTTATTGTTTATTTTGATTAATACCTAGTATTATATAGGCCTTTATTGTTGGCGTACTTGATACTCGTGTTTGCATTTGAATGAATTGTTTAATTGCATGTGTAATCAAAGAGACATTTTAGTGCAGTTTCTTTTTGTATCTCGATTCCGTGCGTTTGAGATTTGCGTATTTTGTAGCCGTTAAATCTGAAATGTGTATATAGTGAATGCGACCGAGTTTTTTTACTGTCACACTGAAAATTTGTGAAGTTTTTTTTCGCTTGTTTTATACATAATATATATTATGGGCCTAATTAAAATGACGTTGTGCGAGATGTAGCGGGAAAGTGTTCTACACAGTTTGTGTAAAGAGAAGTTTATTGCGAATGTGGTGAAAATATTAATGATTTTATTACTGCACGGCTTGTACGGTGTTCAAGGTGCGTTTGTATTTCGCCGTAGATGCAAATCTGTTTACAAACCAACGTCGTACAACACTGCCGCTAGTTGTCAGTGATCTGTGGGCATAGATAAGCCCAAATTCCAAATTAAGATTAGACCATTCCCTCCTCTCCCGCGAAAAAAAATGCATTTGGTCAGTTCTGGAAAGTGGCATATATTATATGTAAGTCCGGTGGAGACGGTGTTTCCATTCTTTCAGGCCAACTTTTGGCTCGAACGAAAGACTGGCGTTGGTCTTTACCATGTAATTAAACAATTTTTATGACATAAATCATCATGATCATGATCAAGTTAAATGATCGGTGATCATGAATATCTTACGTATGACAGTTCGGTTGCCTTTGTTCTCAAATAAATTCGAGTCATTATGAAGTCTAGTCATCAGTTTATATTAGCAGTTTTTGTGTATTGCGCTATTAATTACAGTGTTGTAGACGAATTATCGCTAATTTTATCATTTTGTTTTCAATAACACACACGAAGCTTTATTCACCATAAACATGGTAGAAACAGAGACTAAATGCAAATAATAAAAAAAACACACACACAAACGGTATTGTTATTTTTGCATATCGTTATTATTAATTTCGTTATGTAATGTATTTCAGTTTTTGTTTTGCTTTTGTAAGTACGTATCCACAAACTGTTCTGCAGCATAAATGTGTAGTCTAGCGTTTTGTGCTTATGGTAATTTTAAGTCACCATTAATTTTGTCTACTTTAGGCGAATTTCAAGTTTCAGTAGTACATTGCTCGGTCAAAACTTTTGAGTAAAAATTGTTCCCCAGTCCGCATTGAATTGGCGACCATGATCATTTTGTATCGAGTAGCATTTTCCCACCATTCTAGATTTTAGACATCGTTTATTCACCAGTTGGACATATTTTAGCAGTGTTTAGGCTCTTATTTGAATGCCGTTTAGTAAACTCTATTGGTATAACTTTGTTGCTTTTATAGCGGTGATCATAAATATTTGTAACATTATCAGTTTATCACCAGTTCATTGACGGTTATGTGCAATTACTTCGTTGTATACATCGGCGCGCCTGAGTTTGGCGTAGTAATTTCTGCCAGCGCTAAGCTTATATAACTTTTTGTTTTGGGACTTGGTGTAGACCTACACCGGCGATGTGATTTGCACAATCCTGGCAGTATGCATGCTTTGATGCGGTCACACTCCGGATGTCGACAGCTATAACTCAGACGGCTAGTATTTTGCAATTCTGTTTATTGTACATTCATATGATTCGCGTATTAATTTGCGTACTGATTTTGTTTGCAGATGCAAGGTAGACGGTATGACAATGAGAGTACATCATGACATGAAGTATACATGTAGAAGTTGTAGGCCTAGTAGCTGAGTAGGCGGCTACCGTTATCTTAGGCGTCTGCTTGCTACTGTAGCTTTTATTTTATTCGAGAACGCTATTAAATGCTAGATTCCTGAAACGGGAAGAAATATTATGACTTTTGACTTCCGTTGTCTTGTACTTTCTGTTGCATGAACACACGCGCCGCAGGCTGTTACTGTAGAGCGCCGACTGTCAGCTATACAGAAGCACTGAGGACAAGACACGTATAGGAAAAGAACTAAAGAGCACTCTCAGTAGAGCCTATACCTCAGATTGCTCGGAAAGTTTCAAAAATGTTGTAGGCTTATCCAGATTCACGATCCGCAGATTGGCATCAAAGTCCAGTCGATCCGATCTTAACCATATACAGAGATACAGATAATCTCCTAAGTATAGCTCAGGAAAGCTACATTACACTATAAATGCCCATAGGCTATTTTGTTTCAAATTCTATTATTTCTTTACTTACAACAATTAGCTTCATTCCCGTCGAGAGGGTGGGGTAGGGGGTAAGCTATCCCGGGCCCCGCGACATTTAGGGGTCTCGCCGTCGCTCAGAAATATAAGTACACCAGAATGTACCAATTCCAAAAGGAAAATTTAAAAATTTTCTCCCCAGACGGGCCCCACGAAAATGTTTCGGGGCCCCGCGAGAATGTTTTCCCGAGCCCAGCTGTGGCTTTTGACGGGCCTGATCAGCTTACAGTACTATCTATATTCTAGCTAAGTATTTTTGTCTTCTGGAGCAACATGATAAAGAAGTGATATCGCGATTCGCGGCATTGCATAAGTTTACAAATTAGGCACACATATTTTTTCACTTTTGCATTTAACAACGAACTGCGAAAGAGACTGAAATAGACGCTGTCACTGTATCTTAACTTCAAATCTGCTGCCATTTTACCTGGTAAAACTAAAACTTTTAACTGTGTAATTTTTTATTCAAAGAACACACTAATTTCGTTTCAGTGAGAAAACTAGCAGGCATTTTGACAGATTTACTTCTAGCTTAATTACTTTTCACGCGCAATAGCCGAATGCTTCGCGCGTCTTATCTATGGCCTGGGCGTCCGTCCGTCTGTCCGTCCGTCCGTCCGTCAGTCACACCCTGGCACAAAAACGGTGCAAATTAAAATCACAAAATCTTCACCGTGGGCTGCCTCAAGGTCTCTAGTTTTTTTGTGACAGAACTTCGTGCCCCTGGGTGCGGAAGTTCCCCTAGAACTAGGGCGTCAAAGAGGGGTACCCCCTAAAAAAGTTATTTTGCCGTTATCGGTTCGTATAGTGTGAAAACGGTTGCAGAAAGATACAGACACTTGTCTGCTTGTCTGAGTGTTGTTAGCATCATTTGAGGTGACTGCGACGTTTTGCGCCACAAACGTTTTACAGCTCATGACAATTGTTTGCAACTTCTGAGATTGTGCTTCTGGCCACAAGTCTGACTCACATAAGCAGCGCCACAGCAAGTAGTTGATCTTCACTTTTACCTTTATTTTTATTTTTAACAACACTTCCATAACAACAATACTGTGACCCGATCACCCGAAAATTAACTAACTTCAATACCGACGACTCAGTAATGTAGTCTGAGCGGCAGACGACTTTTAGTCCAAGCCACTGAGCCTGGAGTCGATTGTTGTTACTTAAGTTTATTATCAAACAAAAAACAAACAGGTGCCTAAACGCTTGTTTATAGACAATAACCTGCATCCTGCACAGGGTGCGTCAAAAAAGTAGCCCCTACAGTTTTTCGCTCTTTTCTCAGCAACCCTTCGGAATTTTAATTTAAAATTTTATAGACGTATTTAGAGAAACGTTCTACATGCAGTGTGCCAAAGGAAATCTGATTGTGTTAAAAAATGAAAAAGTTATAAACTTTTTAACATGACTGACTACCGATTTTTCAGTATTAAAATGTTTAAGCTAAAAATGCTATTTAATATTCAAAAACCAGTTACCACATTACTGCCAATGACGTCACAGTAACGATTTGATAAACATTAATTTATTTCATTTATAAATTATCACAAAATTATTGTTCTTTTAAAGAAGTGTGCAGAACTGGCTGCATGCCAACTGTCCAGATTTTATCACAAAAGACCAATGACCTCCAAATTCGCCGAATACAAACCCAATGGACTATTACGTGTGGATGCAATGTTGGAGGCTTACTGCAAGCTTAAAACAAAGCCGTAAACAAGCGCCAAACTCAAGGAAAACTTCAGGTTATCTGGGGCAACTTGCCACAGACCGATCGACAAGGTTGTAAAAGACTTCTCAAATTAAGCGACTGAAAACTTGTGTTGGAGCTTGGAGCTGGCGATAAACACTTTGAACATTCACAGTGACAATGGAATTCTAACATCGGATCATTAGTTAATTGTTGTGTTTCAACGATGTTATTGAATTGGTGTTGTAGCTTGAACATTTTTAATGCTAAAAATCGGTAGGCGGTCATGTTAAAAAATCTATGACTAGATCATTTTTTAATAGAATTAAATTTTACTTGGCATTTAGCCGTAGAACATTTCAAGAAATAAATCTGTAAAATTTCAGAATAAAACGCCGAACGGTTGCTGAGAAACCAGCGAAAAACTTTAAGAAGTTACTTTTTTGCGTACCCTGCATTGTACATCATTCGTTAAACAGCACAACAGATTAACGCTGTTTGTGTTTTGAGCGCAAATAAACTTAGCAAACAGTATCACGTTTCATCGCAATAGAGCGGGACACTTGAACGGAATGACAAACAACAAATAACTAAAACAGTTCAGTTAAACTTTGCCCATCACTTCTTAAACGAACGAAAGTTGCTAATCACCAACGATATCTACTATTCACCTAGAATATATATAACTCAATGCTAATCACTGACGTTCACGCGTGGCAGCAAAGCTGATAAAAGCGCGAGTCGCCATGAGACTGAGAAGCCATTAATACCTCGTTTACACGATCGAGCAAACATCAAGCACGCCTGATGGAACCCCGCCCCTGGCTCAAATGTAGGCCTAGGCTTAGCCCACAGCTGATCACGTGTTATGTAGGCTTTCCAATTACAACCCGTCCGCCCTCCTATTTAGCATGCTAATTACCATAGCTCG
>Ga0056128_1011472_pt1 | contig 10931 bp, 9 predicted proteins | sample WorMetLIZISLAND2_FD_71113 | JGI IMG/M metagenome (GOLD analysis project Ga0056128, IMG submission 71113) | Marine gutless worms symbiont microbial communities from Max Planck institute for Marine Microbiology, Germany - Olavius geniculatus... ... | reverse complement strand
GCGCTCATGTTGACCTACCCTAAGTCGACAATGCGCGTTCGGCGTATACCAATGCATTTGAGTTCGGGCCACGTGACTTTGATGCCGGGGAAATTTTACCCCCCCCCTAATTTCCCCCAATCGGACTTAGGGCGCCGGGCGGACTCACGTTTGGCTTTGCCCCAAATTTCTAGTTGGTTATATATCGAAATAGTTTACTTGCTGCTTGCCATCCAAATAGGCTACTAATTGAACCAAGCTGCCGGGGTTACGATGATAAGGCGCAACGTGTTAACCATTACATCATACTATACTAATCAAAGTGCCATTCCCGCCATTTGCGGAGCTACAGAGGTATGCCACTACATTAGTGTAGAAAAAAGCCAGGACAATTTAAAACGATCATGATTTTGATTTATAGCGTAACAGTTTCTGAGAATTAAACCCCTATTACAACTGCAATAACACATGCAACTTGCAACAATGCAACTTTTTGCATGTAGCATGCAACTTGCAACAAAAGCTATTACAACTGCAATACAACTTGCAACGCTGCAACAAAATAGGCGGGTACCACCTGCACGATGGCTGTCAATCACTGATCAGCTGAGGCGCGTTTCGCACTTTTTATTTCTCAGAAAATCTCAGAGAAATAAAAAGTGCAAAATGTGTCTCTGTTGCAAACATAAACCACGCGAAAACAGATGAAGAATTTGACGACATGTTTAATTTGCATTGTCTAGCAGCTGTGAGCGCACTGGTAATAGCGCACATTGTGTTAAAGAGAAGGAAAAAGCTAAGGCGAAAATAAGCGATAAGCGATTTCCATAGGCTACAATGTAGCATGTAGGCCTAGTAAAATCTCAGATCCCGGCCTTCACATGCTGTGCGCGACAACTGGGAGACTGAGCCACGCAGGCGTGCGTCGGCAGCCGTGAAGCGGTCGGTCGGACGGTACGCTGTGATTGGCTGCAACTTGCAACTTCATGAATAAAATTGTGCGCGCACAATATTATGCTAGTGAGGTCCGCAATAGTTATGCAACTTCTTGCAGCGTTTGTTGCAAGTTTTATTGCAGTTGTAACAGGGGTATTAGGCCCTATTATCGGTCGTTGCAATGCAAGCAATTTCGTCTATTGGTGCACATTTTTATGTAGCGTCGTCCGTTTGTCATGTGTTTGTCACATTTGTGATCTCTGCTTAAACCATTCAACAAATATGGATGTCGTTTGGCAGGTAGGCTACAGTTGTATAGGCTCCAATGACACATTGTGTTAACTGGGGTCTCTGAATTCTAGGTGAAGTGAGATTTAAGGCAGAACTTCCACCCAAAACATGCAGTTGCTTCCTGCTAACGATGAAAGATGATTTATCATTTACCTGGTGGCAGCATCGATCAGCAAGCGATTCCGTATTTTTATCAAATTACTTTGGTCCTTGTTAAGTTGACTCATTCGACTGATAGTCCAACTTCTATCTGTGTAGGCCGTCTGATCCTTTGGACAGCATCAAGTGTTCTCATGTCTCCTGCCGACTCTGAGCAGAGTTCAACCAAAGTTTACGAGGCAAAGTTCGTTGAGTCGGAAATGAGTCGCGGTCTCGGCAAAGAAAGCATCTACTTGCATCTCTCGCAAAAGTATGCACACTTTGGTTTATTGTGGTGTTGTTCTGTTTTTATGCTATTTTATTTTAAAAGCGGCACGTTTTAGAAGTGATGATGTAAAATCTTTCACAGGACAATAATGGTAAAGCCAGAAAGATGCAAAGGATGACATTTAAAATAGCTGTGTCTGTATTTATTAGACGAATTTATCAGACACGACACTGTTAGTGGAAGGCTAGGAATGGCACCTGGCTATGTACGGATTTGATGCAGCGGTCTTCACCCTGAGACACAGCGCTGGAGAATTAACTCGATTGATTAAAAGTCAACTCTGAAAACAGTAAACTTGTGCCTTTAGTGGCTTGCTGGTCTAACGTTGCATTTACGATCAAAAGCTCGTGCGTTCGACTCCCGATCCAGTCGCTATCAAGCGGTTACTACCTGAATGAATAATTATCTTTGGACAGGTGATTCACCTTGGTATGTATCCAACTACCTAGGTCAACTTAGCCTTCCATTGCTTCGGGGTAGGTAAATCGAGTACCGGTCCCAGCTTGTCTGGCTGGGGTTAAGGCGGGGCAAGTTCACCTCTGTCGGGTGGCAGGTAACACTGCGTAATCCCATATAGCAGGCGACGCCCCAGCAGCTCTGAGACGGGTTCTCATGAAAAATTATACACACTGTTTAATGCCTTTAATTAGTTGTTAGAACTGAGTGGTGTGTTGATGTGGATTTGCATTTGCTTCAGATGCTGTGCTGAGCTGGGTCTGAAGCGAGATGAAGAAGTGGACGTTGAAATCCAGTTTCAGATGAATCGTCTGCTTTTCTGCCAGATGTACCACGCGCTGGACTTGATCGCTAGTAGCGTTGACGTCGTCTTTCCAGATCTCTCAAAGATCGTCAACTTTGCAACGATCGAACAGAAATCGCCGCTGCCGTTTGCTACGTAAGAACGTTGTGAATGCTTTACCGTTCTTTTCGTATTATTGCTACCTCCACCGAACAAGAATGTTATGTTTCGTGTTTTGTCTTTTTGTTTGTCTGTTTGTCTTTTTGTTTATCAGTTTTTTTTCGGCTGGGTTATTCCTAAAAAGTAGTGAAAGGATTTCGGTCGAGTATTATGGAAAGGTTGCTTATTGCTCAAAGAGGAACTGGATTTTGGTGGCGATCCAAAGTCTTGTGGATTCAGGCCCACAATATTGAATTCTTTGCCTATGAAAGATAGCTGACAAATTGCGATATTTCTTGGCAAATTATCAATGATATTTGACGAAATATTACGGAAGGGTACGTGGAGAGTGATTAAAGAACCTAGCACTCGGGATTTTGACTTTATCGCACTTCGCTGATGTTATACAAGCTGTACGTTTTCAGTATACCACCTAGTGGATGACACGTATGCGTTTCGTGTGCAATTATTCGACAGGAATGATTTGACGTGCAAGTTGAATGACGCTCAATTGAAGATTGTTGACTACGTCCGGCTCCAAGGCTGCGGTGACTACCTGCCTCCGTTGGCGGTCTTCGGAGCATTCGGAACCGGAAAAACCGAAACTCTAGCACTGGTGGCGCTCTATCTGGTGTCACAGCTGCACTCCGGTGCTAAAATACTCATTTCCACTCATACCAACAGGTGAATCTATATTCACACAGGTGACATAATTTGGTTAAATTAATATATCCTGAGACAGAAAAAACACTCAGAGCTGTAATAAGGTTGTCAGAAAATTATTAAGTCGATTACAGATAATATAACCTAAAATGGGCAGATTTGGGTGTAACTGAATATTTGAAATGCTGAATTTTGAATGTCACATTTGATTGCTTTGTTTCAATCCAGATGGAGTAAAATGTCAATAGTGTTTGCTTCTTTTCATTGTCCGGGCCCAGTGTTTAGAATACTTTGTTGCCTGGCTATCTGAAAGATTCCAATCTTACCATTGGCATTATTAGATACTGTTTAAAAACATAAATTTTTCTGTTTGTTTTTTCTAACTTTGATGCATTGGAAAACGTTTGCGTCTCTGAGCTGTCCAAATTGAATGTGTAATGTATCGTTATCATCATTTATTAAACAACCAACGTAAAACAAGTTGTACGGACCTACACAATATTAAAAGGCATGAGAAACACTGAATGACTTGAACGTTGAACACAAAAGCCAGCAAGGCAAAGCAGAGGCATCCATGCATGATAAAAAACAGGCCTAGTAGACCACCTGAGTTACAGAAAGTAGGCTAACTCCACAATATTTCGACTGGTCGATCTATTACAAGAAATTTGAGCTAATGCTCACGAGACACGCGAAAGCTTATATCAGTTCCGGTTTAGTAGTTTAGCTGAAAATTGGGTTGTTCACGCTAAGTTAATATACAAATACCAAATTCTCTATCTGGATCGCATAACGATAGTTCCGTACGTGGCGCCACGTTGCGAATGATATAGACTTGTGTCGCAGCCCGAAATCGCCAAAAAATCCATAAAACCCCCTATTTTGGCGTTTAAGGTCATTCAAGGTCATCGAATTCGGCGTTAGTCAAAAGCCAGTGTATGACTTACTATTAGTGATTGATAGTAACCTAGGCCCTATCTCGCACCGTTACTGAGATACAGCGACTTATTCGCCAAAAATCGCAAATTTCCCACCCCGTCTCATTTAGCGCTCTCGTTCGGGGTGACCCCCTTCGAATTTATGGAAAACCTTTACGGCGCCTGAAACTAGAGTCTTCCAGGTAGCCGACGATGAAGATTGCACCGTTTTTGACTGATCCACCCGTGTGGTGGACGGATAGACAGACAGACAGATGGACAGAATTGCGATGGCTAAGATGCGCTGAAAGCAGTTGCTGCTTTCGCGCGTAAAAACTGTGCATGCAAACACGTTAAATGCCTATACTATTGAGTGATTTATTGCATAGACCTATGTTGATAACTTTCGTGCTTAATCTCTGTATGCATAATCTGCCGTGTGCAGTGCGGCAGACGAGTACATTCTACGACATTTCGACGCGATACTTCAGCACGCCGATAACATCAAGCTACTGCGAGTCTGCGGCGCAGACCGTAGTGTTCGTAGCATCCACCCGACCGTCCGCAAGTATTGCCTGATGTCACCCGACTGCCAACAGTTCCTGCTACCCACACGCGATGACGTCACGCGCCATGACGTCATCGTGACGACGCTCGTGACGTCACTGGCGATTCACAGGCTCGACGTTCGCGGAGTGTTCACTCACATCTTTGTCGACGAGGCCGCTCAGGTCAGCAGCAATATAGTACAGTAGTACCGATACTATTACACCGTGGTCCATAAAAAACCGCCGATGACTATGTCAAATGTTAAAAAACTGCCTTTCACACTTTTTGCACCGTTAGAAAGATAATTCATTTTTCATTTTTCGTTTCAACGGTGCAAAAATTGTGCAAATCAGTTAACGTTCGATAAGCGTATCACCCATTATAACGTCCTGTTTTAATTAATGGACCAGTCAAACGGTTACCAAAATAATTGATAAAAAGTAAATAACAACAATAAGAATCGTCTTGCTGTACAGTGTTTAAAATTTTGTCACAATCTGTTGTCTTTTTATGCTTTGATGTTCTTGGTTGGGTGGCAACAAAGGCAACCAGTGCATACGTGTAACAAGAAGCCCAGCTGTCGCTAGGGTGGGGCCGACCGTACTGGTTGTCACTGACCTTGATGGTCATCCAAGATCGATGACTTTTATGTCATCTGGAAGGGCGAATGCCAATTTCTGTTAATTGATCAATAGCAACCTAGGCTCTATCTTGCACCGTTTAGCCACAATACATTTGTGACCAACGACAGACAGACAGACGACAACAAAGGGTCGACCTTGAGCTTGAGCTTAGCAGTCGGCCCAAAAATGGCATCCACCTATAACAAGTACATTGTATTTTCAAAAGTTTGCTTTTCACATACTAGGCCAAACCAGGAGTTTATTCTAGCTGCTGGCTAATGCGATTAAGGGAAATTGTTTTTACTGGGGTCCAGCATATCGAGTTCTGACATTTATTTAGTGTTTCTTATGCTCGTATTTTGCGTGGCCGACGATGCTAGCTTGCCACAATTCTGCTAGAGTAGTAGTAGTAGTTGTTTTGGTTGTCAGGTGTTGGAATGTCAGGCTATCATGCCGCTAACTCTGGCGACTGACTCCACATGCGTGGTCGTTGCTGGAGACCACCTACAAATGACTCAGCGCGTACACAGTTCCGTGGCGCGTCAGCAGCAGCTGGGCCGGTCCATTGTCGAACGACTCAAACTTCACTACTCCGGTCTCACCTCGGCGCCCTATAGTGTTTCGTTGACACGCAACTATCGCAATCACCCCTCCATCCTACGCTTTCTCTCCGCCATCTTCTACGGTATGGTTTCGAAGATAGGTAACGATTCAGTAAGACTCCGATAATTTAGTACGCTCCAAATCATCCAAAAAATGCTCATTTTTCCAGGGCCTGGAAAGTCCTTGAAAATGGAATAGGTCCTTGGAAGTTTTGGAATTTGATGTAAAAGGTCCTTGAAAGTCCTTGAATCTAAGTACAGTAATCATTGATACCTAGCATCAAAATTTTGCAGTTAATTCGTACATCAAAAATATCCAGTACACAACATTTTACTTACTGAGCTGCTGGATTACTTAATTAGTGTTACTTACTTTGTGACTTGTGAAAATCTAAAACCTCTGTAACTTGGCAGAAACGTCGACGGAATAGGTCTGGAAAAGTGAGTTTAAGGTCCTTGAAAAGTCCTTGAAAAGTCCTTGAAAAGTTTTTGAATTTTTTTCTTCCCAAACTGTGGCCACCCTGGCCGGTACGCGGTTTCTAGCCCAGCTAACCGCTGCCCAGCTATTCCACGTGCGGATTACCAAATAAGTCGCAGAGGACAGCAAAAATCTACAGGCGCTGTCCAAAATCTGGACTATTTTCGACCCAGCAAGTACTACATTTAAACAGCTTTGCTACCTTAGCCACAAACCTAGCTAGGCCCTATACTACCTTGCTAAGCCAAATTTGCAGTAATACGAGCGCCTGCCCGACTCACTACCTACAGGCTATCTCCTAATCTTATCCCCTTGGGGGCGCTGAAAATGACAAAAATGAAAGTGCAAAACATGTTTCAAGTGGTTGAATTCCAGTGGCCTAGATTGAGTAGACTTCGATTTAGCATTGCTCTCCTGTAGGTAATTTATATCAATGTTTTCGTAATATTCCATGCATTTCAACATAATGCATATTATACAACTTACCCTGCTGCTGTGACTTGTGTTCTGCCGTTGTTTCGAAAAGAATTGCACACTGCATTGTGATTTTATCAATTTTCAAACAATGTATAATATTGTCCTCTAATTTCATGTTCGTCAATTTCATGTCTGGCATTCTCAGTCAACCCTTTCGCTGACCTAACACAACTCTGCTGCAGGTGGTCCGGACGTTCTGGTTCCAGACTCGACGCAGGCAAGTACTGCCGGTGTCCTGAAGCCGCTGAATTTCTTCGCCGCTCAGGGCACCGAGACACAGGATGCTCGCAGCACGTCCTGTTACAACTTGGCCGAGGTCGAAGAGGTCGTTGCCATGGTGATGCAGTTGTACGCGAACTGGCCGACGGAGTGGGGTGAACGCGATCCTCGCTCGATTCTTGTCACTACCGCATACAGTGATCAGGTGAATCTGCCGATTTTATTTACTGCTAACCGTTAAATACGATTAAGGTTGTGTGGATTAGCTTTGTATTGGAACCCGACATTGAGCTGCGGAGCGTCACCTGCCATATGGAATTACACAGTGTTACGGTAAGTGCCACCCGACACAGGTAAACGTGCCCCTCTTTAACCGCAGCCAGGCAGACCAGTTACTCGATACCCAGGAAAGATGAAAGGCTGACTTTCCACTCAGTATGCATGAACACTTTTCCTCAAGTAATATTGTCTTAGACAAGGCCCTGTATACCCAGGCGAAGAGGATATTTTGTTTTATGAGTCGGAGTTTTTACTCAAAATTTGCGTTCCAAACTTGGAAGTCGAACAAGTGGGAACGACTTGTTTTTACCCTAAATGAAGATTACAGTGATGCCACGTAGAATTACGTTGCTATTAATGGATGCCTATTATTAATTATTGTAGGACAGAGCTTATTTTAGCATTTATTTTGATAGTAAGGATGAAACCTAACCAAAATTTACTTTTTATTTTGTGTAGTTTTGCTTTTGCTTGTGTAGTTTTGTTTTTCTTTGCTTTTAGTTTGACGCTGTTTTCTGCAGCTCATTACTACTAACACATCTGTCATCATAAAGCTGTAGTGACATATTGTAACTTGTTTGACACGAAAACTATTTTTTTATGTTTCATAAATCAACTACACCTTTGTAATCAATGCTTTTTACGCGCAACAGCAGCTACTGCGGTAGCGCGTTTTAGCCATCGCAATTCTGTCTGTCTGTCGAGATCTGTCTGTTCGTCCGTCTTCTGTCTGTTTGTCACACGGGTGGATCAGTCAAAAACGATGCAAGCTATGATCACCAAATCTTCACCGTCGGCTGCCCGGAAGACTCTTGTTTCAGGAACCGTAAAGCTTTTCCATAAATTCGAAGGGGTCACCCCAAACGAGGGCGTTGAATGAGAGGGGGGTAGGCAAAAATTGCTATATCCAGCCGATACGACGTTAGCAGAGCGATAGAGGCGATCTCTGGTGAGTACAAGTAAATATAAAACATTATAGACACTATAGCCGCGGGTCGTTTGGCGCCTGGCGCCTTCTGGTGAATGACTTAGACTTTGTTTTACTGTGTTACTGTGTTTCGAACATGCACCCCGGCTGTTGCGCGTTTCTGTTTGCGTTACCAGATCACATGTTTCAGTAAGTAGGCTTACTAAAGTAACTGTGTGATGTAGGTTCAACACATCAGATTTGCGTTGAGGAAGAAGGCGCAGGAACACGGATTGTCCGACCTCGGACTTGTTACAGTTCTTCGCGTACATTCATTGCCAGGTAAGAGCGGCTCATTGCACACTGCTAAAATGTAAAAATGTTTTTACTTTTCTCACGTAGGACATCCCATCTGTTGAGAAAGTGTCATCGTTACCGCATTAAAGGTTAATTTTTTTTAACTATATTTGATCAAATTTTGATCGGAGCAAAAAGTGGTGCCAATTTTTGTGAGAATCTGTTTACATAGTGCAAAATAGTTTTTAGCTTTCCATAAAAGCCGGACCAATTTAAACTACTACTACGGGCCAGAAATGAAGGGATTAATGTTTCCCTGAATTATAACCTAACTTTATTGATATTGAACTAGGTATGTTGGAATTATTTGAAAATGTATCAGGCATCCGGTTTTTCGAGACGCGGACACGGTGTTGTAGTACTACTCTAGCTCTTAATGGTAATTTTATTTCTAAGCTACGGAGCATCGCCTGCTTTATGGGATTAAACAGATAATCAAGGCCCGCCTTAAACTTAACCAGACAGGTTGGTACTCGATTTATTTACCCCAGAGTGATGAAAGGCTGAGTTGACGTTGGTGTTGGTTACATACTGAGATGGTTTAACTGTCTGCCGAGTTACCTATCCAAGTAGTAATTATGTAGCGCATTAAAGGTTATTTTAACGGTATACGCTAGATAAATTCACGCTGTACTTACATACTTGCTTACTTACTGATAGCGACCGGACCGCAAGTCGAACCGACGAGCTGTTGATAGTAAGTCCGACGTCTTAACTGTTGCGCCACCTACACCAGTAAGGCGTAGTGACGTCTGGCGTGTATTGTCAATATGGTGCAGTATGGCTAGTATTGTATCGTGTGTCACGTGTGATGCATAGGTCTGGAGTTCCGTGCGGTGCTGATCAGTACGGTTCGTAGTCGTCAGCTCGTTGATAAGCTCAGTGATACAGCAGCTGTTGCTGATGATGATGACGACGATGACGTCAGTTCAAACAGTTCTGACTCAAGTGGTGACTTCGGCTTTCTGTCGGAGCAGAAGTTGTTGAACACTGCACTGACGCGTGCTAGGTGAACCGAAAACTCACACATCATCATCATCTCTCTTTAATAAAACAGATTGACAAAACGCAACCATACGTAGCATACAAAATGACATAAAAATCCGATAAATGTCGTTGAATAAAACTGTCTGTATGGTCACTACTGTAGTGTGACTATTAGGTGAAAGGTGCTGACAAAGAGCACTAAACTAATAAATGTCTTTGAACAACATTTTGTTTATGTAATTTCTATTATCAGTCTTGACAGTTAATGAGAAAAAATGACTCCGTGGTCGGAGATTGTAAGTGTGATCAGCTTTCTCAGGTAAAAGTTTGTACAGAACGTGATGTGGATTGTGCTGTATCTTTGCAAATAAGTTGTCGTTCATGTCTCCAACCAATTGAGGAAAAAAAGGATCGTCAACCGAGTGTAAGCCGTAGCGTACCGCACGCCGTAATGATGCTTCTAGACGCTGTTTATCAGCAGCACTGGTGAATCCCCACCAGGCTGGAAAAGCATACAGTAACTTCGAAAGAATGACGACCTTGTAAACATGCCTCAACGAATCGTCATACATGCTGTCTTATCTATCCGTTGCATTTTGTCGTAACCTGCGCTTTTACCTGTGATCCTAGCAGTTTTTGACGCGCTACAGCTATGACTGTAGAGCGTCTATGGCACGATGTGTCTGTTTGTCTGACTGTCTGTCTATCTGTCACCAATGTATTGTGGCCAAACAGTGCGAGATAGGGCCTATGTTGCAAATAAAAAAAGTGCATACACCCTTTCAGATAAGATGAACGTCATTGACCTTGGATGACCTTGAAGGTCAGTACCGCAACGGGAACTGTATAGGCTGTGGCGCTTTTTCTCTAGCGATAGCTGGGCTTCTTGCCAATTAGGCCAAGTTAAAAAATTGCAATGTAATGTAGGTCGTGGCTGGGTGTTGTCGGTGATCCGGTGGCGTTGTGTTCGGTGGGTGACTGCGCTCGCATATGGCGCACGTATCTCAAGCACTGTGATCAGCTTGACAGCATTCTGCCGGCTCAGTTGAGTTTGGCTGAGGTCTGGCGTCTTGTGCAGGGTCTTTCTCGGCAGCACGGCACTGCAGCTGTAGACACCGGTGAAGGTAGGTTGTCATTCAGTAATGTGACTACACTATTCAATGCATTTTGTCTTTATTGATACTACAGGGTGGCCCAAAAAAACGGGGCCACTCTGTTATACAGCTTCTAACTTCAGAAATACTGCTTAGATCTAAACGATTTTTTGCAGAAATCAAGGTCGTTTCATTCTCAACACGAAAACATAAGTTATTGAAATTAATTATGTGCAACAGTGGCGCCA
>Ga0056128_1011471_pt1 | contig 10931 bp, 7 predicted proteins | sample WorMetLIZISLAND2_FD_71113 | JGI IMG/M metagenome (GOLD analysis project Ga0056128, IMG submission 71113) | Marine gutless worms symbiont microbial communities from Max Planck institute for Marine Microbiology, Germany - Olavius geniculatus... ... | reverse complement strand
CTATCTTGATCAGCGAAACCTTTTTATCCGACGATGCACCAGACCTCTAGCTTTTCCATTCTTTTTTCTTAGTTTTAGCTTAGTTTTTAGCCCTTTGGTTCTTTACACCTTAGGGCATAAGAAAAAAAAATAATAATAATAAAGTCATCGGGCATTGAACCATCGACAGCTGCTGTGTTGCTGATGATGCAGGTCTGGCAGACGAGAAACTTCGACGTGTCGATGTAGTGATGATGTCTACTCCACATGCTGCGCCGCGGTCGAGTAGCGTCACAGCAGACAACCAGTCGAGTTCCTCAGACAACGACAACGACGACGAGCGTTCGTCGCCTGCTTCGTCAACGTACTTGGAAGAAGACCTGACCGTAATGTCTGGAGCTCGACGTCAGCGGCACCAGAAGCTAGATTGTGAGGAAAAAGGGCGCCCTCGAGACACGTCACTGCACGTCGAGCGCCATGACGTGGACGTCGTCAGAGCCTCCAGTCACCAGGACGACGATGACAACTCGGAGCGACATCATCCAGCAGCCATCTCGCTGCTAGCGGCAACACCAGCGCCGCCGTGCACCGGAAGCACTGGCAAAACCGTCGTGGCGGGAAAGTCGACAGCGGCGTCGGCGGAGAAATCTTGTCGATCGGGGGCGACGACGTCAAAGGTCGGGCCGGCGGCGGCAGGGATTGCAGGAAGCAGCAGAACGGACGTGGAGCTGCTGTATCGCTTGTTTCCGCACGTACCTTCGGTCACGCTGGACTGCATGCTGCTCAGCTGTGCCGGCAATGTCGTCCAGTGTATCGAACAACTGCTCAATTTTCACCAGCTCAAGCCGGGCGGCAGTGGTGTCGATCTGCCGACGCTACCTGTGGGAGAAGGAGCAAACCTTGCGACGGCAGCAGCAGCAGCAGTCGCAGCTGCAGCATACGCCGGACTTCCACATCATCCCGGCGCCGTGCCCATGTACCACCATCAGCATCATCAGCAGCGCTTTGAGCCGCAGCTCGCGTTCCCGCTGTCCTACGCAGCCGGCGGCAAGACATCGACGGCGGCACTGCCTCTGATGACAGCGTACAACGGACCGGCAGCAGTGAACACGGCTGCAGTGCCGCAGATTAACGCCGTACCACCACCGCCGCGAGCGCTGCCGTTCGGCTTCCCATACCCGCCGGCGGCTCTGCTGCCGACCATTGCCGGACTGCGGTACAACTACAGCGCCATGATGGCAGCCGCTGCCATGGCGCACGCGTCTTCAACAAGCACCGGTGCCGGCGCTGCTGGAGGTCTACCCAAGACAACACTGTCTGGTGTGGCCACCGGCACAACGCCGCTCACGTACGGACTGTTTACCGGCGGTGCGTACAAATGTACTGGATCGTCGTCAGCTGACTCGGACAAATAGCTTAGAGAATTAAGCCGATATTGATGCCAATTCACGACTAAATGTGTTTGTAACGTGTCGAGACCACGTCGCAACAGGCGACAATTTTCTGATCTCTTTCCTTCTTTAAACCTCCACGTAACTGACGATTAAGCCATGCTTGTTTTAGTTCGCAGAACGTGAACATCTGGCATGCGGCTTTATGTTCGTAGAAAAAAATTATGTATTTTTATGACTGTTTATTGTAAACTGCCAAGTGTACGAGTCGTTTTATTATCCGTGTATATATAAGCAAAATCTCTTTGTCTCACCCACGGTTTGAGATTTTAAAATGACTTGGTTGCGCTTGAATATTTGTTTTTGTTTTTTTCGTTACGATCTCTTTTTATGTTTTTTGTGTGTTGGCGTTCCGTACAATAAACGTTATCGTGTCGTGTACGAACGCGTTGCGTTGCATACTAAAAAGTATATTCGACAATAAAAGTTAAAAACAAAAGATTGTTACAATTACAGAACATAATATAAAAGCAAGACTGACAACAAAGAAAGAATTATATTAATCATATCCGCAACGAGCGAATGCTTGCGAAAAATTCAAATGTACAGATCGTAGAATAAAAATGCACGATAACTGTTACGGGCAAAAACAACAACACATAGCTTATAAAGAATTTAAGACTAGTCTTTTCTAGCAAACCAAGTTGCACAGCTTTAACCTACTTTTTAAATACGGGATAAATTTATAGGCTACTTTTAGCATGATCGCAAAAATGTGAATCTACTTCCTTGGAATAACTGACAAAAAACAACCTTTCTCATTCATTGAGAATCACAGAATCGGACACCGTAAGCCTTTGCTGCAGTATTATAAGCCTACTCGTGTGCAGTGTTGCTCACTTCGCATCCTGTCAAATAATCTTATGTCAGATTCAATGCTCGTGTTTTCTGCGGTGTGTATAGCGTTTCAGAGAATATATTTGACCAACAAGTACCACCGACAGAAAAGCATTGTACGCTGTAAAGAAACAGAATATACAGTGGCGTATTTAGGGGGGGCACGGTGCGATGCCCCCCTTTGGCCCGACCATGAAAATTTTTTACAGGCGACTTTATATGAAAAAGTGCGTTTTTTGCCATTTTCCAGCAAGAATTGCAAAATTCAACAATGTTTGATGGTCTTTTGCGTTTTCAAATTTCAGAAAAATGGGCGAATTTGCGGTTTCCATTGAACATTCAGAAGCAAAAAGTGTTTCAGCTTCAGGGGGGCTTTGCCCCCCTGACCCTCCGACCAGGGACTCCGCCTCTGGACCCCGCTGGGGGCTCTGCCCCAGACCCCCGTTATAGGCTCGCGCTCCGCGCGCTCGCCATGGCCCCCCCTTTGCCAAATCCTAAATACGCCACTGAGAATATAACTAATATTTGCATACTTTCAATGTTACCGAAAACTATAGTCCTGTACGACATTTTGCCGCTGATAGTATTATGATATTTTTAAAGTGTCAAACATGAAAATGTTGGCGAAGGTTTGTGGTCTCCAAGTGGCACGTCTTAAACGAACTGTGAAATGAAGCCTAGTCATTATCAAAGCACTGGAAATTACTATGTAGCTCACTCATTTTAAAGCTGACTATTTTCACAAGGTAGTGTAGCGACGCGTTTGGGATCTCGCGAGATTTCCAACGACAACTTAGTAGTAAATTTGCAGGTGAGTTTATCGGTGCAAGAATTCAGGAAACAAATTAATTCAGCCATAACGAAAAGTTAGGGACTCACTTCAGTGTATGTACAAGGTCGTATATCATGATAGTTATAAAATTTTGACCGATCGCAGCGTAGCAGACAAGTCACTCAGAGTCGCTAAGCCGTTCAAACTGACTGCCGCTGCAGTGAACTGACAGTAGAGAACACAATAATTCGATCTGACTTAACAGGCAACCGCATCACCCACCTTTCAACCTTGTCGACCCGACGCCGACAGACTTCAAGCAAACTGAGCGCTATAGGTGCCGAGCCGCACGCTGCACCTGGTTACGACTGAGCTTACGACCGTTTATTAGCGATGAGCGTCGGGCGCGAATCATCATCCACCGTGGTATAGTGGTCATCATGTGTGTGCACAGGCGCCGGCAGGTGGTGTATACAGGGTGCGCCAAAAATGACACCCTTTTCAACTTAAAGGCATATAAACTGCAAAACACCAGGCATTTATACTGTTCGAACAACTTCAACATTTTCTATTAATTATTCGTGAACTTACAATTTATTTGCGTAAAAACAGCAGAACTCGGCGAATAAGTACGTAATCATAACGCCATTTAATGAAAATGACGGTAAGTGACGAAGAATTGAAGATATAATGCATCTAACAACAAGGGAGAAAACTCAAATCTGGCAAAAAGATGTCACTTCTTGGCCATGTCACTTTCTGGCCCACCTTGTGTCTTCAGAGACCTTGTGTCTACGTACTCAATAATTGTCACAGCTGCTCATCTGTAGAGAGTTGTCGTCCGTTGCCTCGGGTAACATCAACCCGGATTGGTTGGTTGGTCGGGTGTATGGGTTGGTTCCTGGTGCGACGTGCTGCTAACCGTGACAGTCAAGATCACAGAGATCGTCAGTGTATGGCGACAAAACGCCGCCCAGACCACCGGCCGAAACTCAATACGGTCAGTCAGCGAACAGATAACGGGCCGACGGACGAGGACCAGCTAATTCGACGATTATTATCATGCGGATGACAACATGGTGACAGTGTAATGCTTGAACGGGCAAACAGGCGTCCTGCGGTGTGGCGATGGCCCGGTCACTCATTAGACCGTTTGCACGTCTATCACTGACCGCTGCATTGTCATCTCTCTGTCTGTCCGCTATAGCTTTCTACCCGGCAAAACGTCTGATGTCACAGTGTGAACAGTTATTGCTGTAGGCTACATCGAACTCTCGCATATACACTGTGCATCTCCGGATTTTGTCGTAACTGTCAATTATGCCGGTAATCAGTTTTCGACATTTGGCACTTTTAAATCTAGGCTACTAGAAATAATAAAAATAACCTACAAATGTGAAATGCCAAAAACAGCTGATCTATGCAAAAATGTCCAACTTTATAACATTTCCCACTCTACTCGACGCCTTCCTCGTCTTGAGCCCCACATGCACCAGGCTCCATGAAAGACTCAGTTATAACAAGAAATCTGATCTAGTGCTCATGAGACGGGCGAAAGCCTATAGCAGTTTCATGTTAGCAGGTTGTCTTGGTCTATCTTCATCCATTTCATTGCAATTGACTCTTGAAATGTGCGCTGCAGCTAAAAATCGCAAAACAATCACTAAAACCCCTAAAACCTAAGGAGCTCAAGGTCTATTGAGATCATCAGTGTTGATACGCCTAAAGCTCGTCACCAGTGCTTGTTATGATAAGCAGCATGTCCGTGCCTATCTGCAACCGTCTTAACGCTAGACGAGCCAGTAGCGGTAAAATAACCACTTTTAGGGAGTACCCCTATTTGGCGCCCGCGTGCTTAGGCCTCTTCGAACGTAGAGGGTTGGGACGTAGATTGATAAAATCTACGTTTAATGCTAAAAAATTTTCATTGCAAATTGTCTTAGTCTATCTCCTTCTAGGCCTGTTTCGTTGCAATTGACTGTTAAAATGTGCGCTGAGCCAAAAATCGCGAAAATACATTAAAACCCCTTATTTTGGGGGTTCAAGGTCGTTCAAGATCATCGATGTTGATTAACTTTAAAAACTCGTCGTTAGTGCTTGTTATGATAAGCATCATGTCTGTGCGTACCTGCAACCATTTTCACGCTAGACGAGCCAATAGCGGTGAAATAAGGTCTTTTTAGGGGGTGCGGGTGCCCCTTTTTTACGCCCTCGTTCAAGGAAAACCCCCTCACTTAGCAACATTAAATTTTGTCACGAAATATTAGAGACTCTGAGCTATCATACGGTAAAAACCCCGCTTCTCTATCCACCTGAGCTTTGATCGGTACCGGGACGTGACAGACAGACGGACAGAATTGCCATAGTTAATACGCGCTATAGCTAGCGAGCGAGCAAAAAGTAGCTATCTTTTAATGACATAACTGAATAGTAGTTAAGTACTATAGTGTATGACATTTCGTGTAACTACAGCTAATCTATCACTGGCATTGCTGCAGATTTTAGTGTAGCTTGCAGAAGCAACATGCGACAAACTGCAGTAGGCAAAGAGATGCAATGCGGCGGCCAAGCCAAGAATCTTCTTTCCGAGGTCACTCATTAGTTCGCGCAGAGGGTTGTGAAGAATGCTCTCAGCTGGCATCATTGATTATAATGACTGGTCGATATAATATGTCATCAAGTACCCGGTCTCAGCATGACGTATTTCGCCGGATGACCGGCAGGTGACTGAGAGTGACTGACAGGGTTTAGCATGCGAGTTCATTGAGCCGTGAAATAGCACGCAACGAAGCAGCCATACTCCGTAGTCAACACCTCACTTCGTTTTGTCCTGAGCTACAACACCTTATATACAGAGACCTATCAAAGTATAGGCCTACGACAACTGAAACACTCGGAAATATTACGTGACTGATAGCCTATTGTAGATTCAGGAACTGCGGCATATGAAATCACAACATTGACAGACAGATCACTGTAGGCCTAAGTTCCTAACTACACCGTGTCCGGAAAAAAAACATCCCGAACATTAACAACTGTCACTCGAAGAAGAGTTTACCAATTTTAATAATTTTTGTACTAATATTTCAGGCACAACTGGCCATCAAATGACCTGTTATTTCACCACCTCACCCAATGTCTGCTTCTGCACTACCTGGGGGAAAAATGAACCAACAAAATATGGGTTAAAATGAACAAAAATACATCAAAAAGCATCCCAACATTATCGATTGCGACTTGAACAAAGATTAATAAATTTTAATAATTTTTCGTGCAAATGTTTTTGACATAACTGCCCATCAAACGACCCTTTTAGTTCCCACTTCATCTAATGTGTGCTTTGCACTACCTGGGAAAACCAAAACAAGCGACATGTGCATTAAAATGAACAAAACACTTCATCTTCGGACCTGTGTCACTAACAGCCAGTCGATTACAAGGTTTGACTGTCATGCAGCACTGTCAACCAGATGACCTCCAGGAATGTTGATAAATTCAAATAGTGACTGGTGAAGTCTGGATTTATCTGGAGCAGAACAGCATTGACACTGCTGTCAACAAAAGCAGAAATCATCTCTGTGCCTGTGGTCTTGACACTTTAAACATTTCACGCGCGAAAGCACTACTGCTTCCAGCACATCTTAGCCATCGCAATTCTGTCCGTCTATCCGTCTCCCTGTCCGTCCGTCTGTCACACGGGTGGATCAGTCAAAAGCGGTGCAATCTAGGATCGCCAAATCTTCACTTCAGGAAGTCGTACACTGGCTCTCAGTTGGCGCCGAATTCAATAACCTTGAATGACCTTGAACGCCAAAATAGGGAATTTTATGGTTTTTTTGGCGATTTCGGGTTGCAACACAAGTCTATATCATTCACAAGGTGGCGCCACGAAACTATCGTTATGCGATCCAGATAGAGAATTTGGTATTTGTATATTAACTTAACGTGAGCACCCCAAATTTCAGCTAAATTACTGAACCGGAACTGTCATAGGCTTTCGCGCGTCTCGTGAGCATTAGCTCAAATTTCTTGTTTATTGTAGGCAGTTGAACAAGAAATTTGAGCTAATGCTCACGAGACGCGCGAAAGCCTGTTCGCAGGTAATCTTAGTCTATCTCCATCCATTTCGTCGCAATTCACTCTTTTGCAGCAAAAAATCGCCAAAAAATTATCTAAGTTCAATAATTTTAGGGCTCAAGGTCATTCAAGGTCATCGATGTTGACATTCGTAAGAAGCTCGTCATAAGCAGCATGGCTGTGGCTATCTGCAATCATTTACATGCTAGACAAGCCAACAGAAAATAACCACTTTTTACAGGGATACCCCTCTTAGACACCCAGGTGCGCAGACCTCCTTGACTCTAAAGAGTCCAGACTTGGACTGCTAAAATCTACATTCCATGCTAAAAATTTCATACGCAGGTTATCTTGGTCTATCTCCAGCTATTTTGGCGCAATTCACTCTTGAAATGCGTGTCACTAAAACCTGCTATTTTGTGGGGTTAAAGATCATTCAAGGTCATCGATGTTGACATTTCTAAGAAGGTCGTCAGCAGTGCTTGTTGTGATAAGCAGCATGTCTGTGGCGCCACCTTGTGAATGATATAGACTTGTGTCGCAGTCCGAAATCGCCCAAAAATTTCATAAAACCCCCTATTTTGGCGTTCAAGTCATTCAAGGTCATTGAATTCGACGCCAATCGAGAGCCAGTGTACGACTTCCTATTAGTGATTAATAGTAACCTAGGCCCTATCTCGCACCATTACTGAGCCTGCAGATTCTTCATATAACTGTGTGGTGCTGACACCTGGCGAATCTATGCACATTATCTATGAGCATTATCACCAGACTTCGCGTTTAACAATTGCCGTGCCGTGTGCAAGTAGGCCTAGCCTAATACCCTGTTTACATGATGAGGCAATCATCAAGCAAACACTGAGTAATTAGAGCACACGTCGTGCACGTATATTTTGAATGCATTTGCTGGATGTTTGCTCGATGATTGCTCGATGTTTGCTTGCTCGTGTAAAAGGGGTATAACTGCGTGCATTGTTGATAGCAAAACTTTTGCAGACCTATTTTGAACAAACGCCGTAATGTGTAACTGTAAATTAATCTGAGCAGAAACGAAATAGATATAGGTTACTGTAATTAAAGCAATTCAAACGGTTTTGCGTCAATAGGCCTAAGTTCTGTGAAGTGGATTGGCTATAGGTCTATCGGACGAATACACACGGCAACGTTTACGGTCGTTCACGGCTAAAGTGTCGGTGTAATTGCTAGAACAAACAAAATTGTAAGAAATGTGAATGTTTTTCGACTATCTCTTAAACGTATAAGTTCACTCGCAAAAAGGCAGTAAAATGCTTCATCGATAAATTTTAAAAATGTGAAAACTCATGAACGGTTATGTGCAATGCTTAGAATAAATTGAGGGGGAACGCGGGGAACATAGTTTCACGCGTGAAAACGTCGTTTCTCCACTTTTTTCCATAAGGAACGGAGTTCCTCCACTTCTGGAAAATCTGGAGCGGCAACTACGTTTGAATATTTCTGTCACAATTTCCCACCTTTTTCCACAATTTGCAGACCCCCTAAAAATCGGAGCTACAATAAATGACTAGGTCTACAATAGCAACTAAAGTTATTGCGCAAAGAAGTGTTTTAAAAGCCATAGCCTATTGCGTAATACATATGCATATGGGATTATTCAGACAATTAAAATCAATATGTTTAATAATTTTTCCCTCAACCTTCTATGTCAAATTGCCACTAACTGACAGAAGGCGGCAAAATGAATGACCTATAGAACGTATACGTCATCGCAGGCCTACATAATGACGCAGCAATATAGTAAAATAATGCAAGTCGCCTTTACCCTATAGCAGGCCTTTAAAACTGTTTGCACCAACAAGGCCTGTGTTTAGAAGGCCAATATGTTTAGGCCTATTTACGCCGGGAACTCAGCTTCCTAGCAATGTACATCATATTACGTCAGTTGGCGGCGAGCGACGCTTAGCAGTATAGGTCTAAAGCTGCTCCGGTCCACTAAGAACTGCTAAGAAGTGTTTTTCTTTGACTTCTTTGCGTAAGTGTAACGAGTTTCACAGGGCAATCACGCGGCCGAGGCATGCTCACACTGCCAGACGGTGACTAAACTAGGCCCGACTTGTGATTTATGTAAGCTTCACACAACGCTATGCCTATTACTCAGACGAGTCGAAATTAGGCCGTCGTTAACCTGCAAACCGCTGACGTGAAACAATTATACTTTACACAGTCTTTACTGCCCGGTCCTTGCTTCAGAGGGTTTCTTTTCATCCTGTGGTCCACAGATCCCTGGGATTCGTGATAGAATCGCTATGCGTTGCGCGAAAAAGAACAGTAGTTAAAACTGCTTTCTTAGCGTATTGCAGATTTCACGACGCTCCAAGGCAAGAAGGAAACGTACGTCACTCAAATCTCTGTAATGCAAATGTTTTTGTGTTTCATTTTACATTTCAGTAAGTCTGAAAGATTCAACAAATGGTCTACGCCTGAAAGATGTGCAAACGCCATAGACGTAGTTAGGTCCTACCCGTGAACTGAACATTTGAAAATTACAAAATATTTTTTAAAAGGTGTTTACTTCATAGGCTTAATCACGGCCTAACTCTCTCGTGTTACAGAACGCTGTTTTCCTGACTAGCGATTGGCCAAGTGACCGATCTGCCACTGTCCACAGCTTCGTGTGAATCGTCGTTAGAAGTAATTAAAACAGCCGGCTTTCTGCGTTTGAACTGCGAACATCTTATCCAAGAAAAATCAACACTGTTGCCTCGGCCTATGCAGTAATCTACGTGACGTCATTATCACGGCACTGCGAGCGACGGATGCTGTAAAAGTGCAGATGAAATGATAAAATAGTTTTAAGACGACGCCCGCATCCTGCCACCCGTGTTTTAGCGTCACAGTCGCTTCGGTAAAAAAATTGTCACGTCGTCCAGGCGCGTGATCACAAAACAAGCTCAAACAACGATAAACGGCTTCCGGTACAATTACATACCTGGAAACAAACGGTGGACATTTACATCGATAAACAAACCACGACGCAGCAAAGCCTGGATAGTGACTGACTGACTGCATGGAATCACCAAGGACATTCAAGGTCACCGCAGCACAGTACACACGCGTGCCACGCAGCCGCTGTCTCGACAAAATAATGGAATTATGCGTGCATGAAAACCAGTCGGAGGTAACTCCACCCGAGTCCACGTGCGAAAGTAACCTTTGAGTATCGCAGACATTCCCCTTTCTGACTGGCTTAATTGGGCGTAATTCTATTATGTAATTTGCATTAAGCGATGTGTGGCAACAGGTTAAAAGCCGGATGTTCATTCATTGCTTATGCTGTAATAAGTTTTATGGACGACTGGACGAGTGAAGTCTGATTATGGGCTTACGCTTGTGTACAGTAGGCCAGTTGCAGTTACGAATTTTTGCACGAGATGTTTGTTGGGCATTTAGGCTACTATAATAACTATTACCCCATTTACACGAGGAAGCATACATGAAGCAAACATAAAGCAAACGTATTCAATATACACGTGCAAGACGTGTGCTCTAAGTTTGCTTCATGTATGCTTCCCTGTGTAAACAGGGTATATGGATTGCGATCATTTTGGTTAATGTCTTAACAGTCCGTGCTGACATGGGGTCCGTTTGGACCCCAGAGCGTCATTTTTAAACTAATTCAATTAGTTATTGATGTAGCAAAATTATGAAAAAAAATCGCAATTGTTCTCAAGTATGTCTTCTGCCAATCTGTACAGTTAGCTGAGTGCTAGCATCGCCAGGTAATTAGAAAAAAAATAAAAACGACAGTCACCATGCATAAATGCTTATATTCCTGC
>Ga0056128_1011470_pt1 | contig 10931 bp, 6 predicted proteins | sample WorMetLIZISLAND2_FD_71113 | JGI IMG/M metagenome (GOLD analysis project Ga0056128, IMG submission 71113) | Marine gutless worms symbiont microbial communities from Max Planck institute for Marine Microbiology, Germany - Olavius geniculatus... ... | reverse complement strand
CAGAAGAACTTTGCTGACTGTGTAATGGTAAAGTTTGAATTTTTAAAATTGTGATTTGTGCTGTTTTATATCTACAACCACGATGTCACCTTTACACTGTATGTAAACTGAACAGTTTTTTTACATAAATTACAAGTATATCTGGCATAAAAAGTGATTATTAACAAGCAAGTATTGATTATGCTACAAGAAATACAGTAGACGTTACACAATGACTCTTACTGCTTCAGAAAGACCAATAGGTCAATGTTATGGCAAAGCGTATCCGGCCTGAACACAGTTAATACGCTGTCATGCAAATCAGCGACTATTAACAGCGATATGTAACAAATCAAACAAGAAAAATATACAAAGTGTACTATATAAGTTTAGTACTAGCATATAGCACGGCGGCCATGAAAAACCATTTCAAATTTCAAAAGCCATTTCAATCACATATCAGGACAAACACACGTACACATTCAAATCTAGCATTGTACCAAATATTCTATTCGTACTCTATTCGATCCGAATAATAGGCCGAATACTGTATTTGTATTCGGCCAAATAGTAAAAACTACCATTCAGTACAGCCCTATTCAAATCACTACATTCGGGCAAAAACACGGCAGGCTGATAGGAAAAACAAGTAAGCCGACCAGAGGACGTCTCAAGTCAGAATCAACATTTACTCATGATTGCTACTGCCTACCGCTGCATTAAAATAGCCGTCAGCATCACACTACTGGTCATGCAAAGACACAACAAGCTGGTAAATGCGCCGAAACACTGAATCTGCTGCATCTCGGACACGGCACTGTCATTATTCAACTAGCAAACAGAGGCGAAATTTACAAAACTTCGTAAAACGCTCGTAGAATTTCCGTAAAATCTCCCCATCTTCCTCCTATCTTTGTCAAATGTCTGGTTATGACCTCATAAGTTTTTCATAAAAACTTCATATTCAAATTTTCAAAGCCTCACGACTTCGTAGATCTCAGCCAATCATGAAGCATTGACAATCATCTGCTTCAGCCGTTGCTAATGGCGATCAATGTAAACAACTGCAGATGAACTGATAGTGTGGCAATTTCGCAGCATAAAATTGCTGAAGATGAACTTAATTACCGCATGCTTAATTACCGCGTGTTTAATGCTTTTGTAAGTTAACCAATAAGCTATCGTACGTTTTTCCACAACTTTACTATACGTTTCTCGTACGGTAACTTTATGGCATGGTTTTTTTTGTAAATCGAATTTTTCCATAAACCTTTTGTATGTCATATTTTTCCATAACTTTCTGCTAAGTTTTACAAAGTCTTGTAAATTGGGCCCCAGTGCCACCATCACAGTACACTGTATACACATTGATGACCTAAGTACTGTCAGCTGATAACATAAGACCATCTGACCATCGTTATTCAACCGTGAAACCACATGTCTCCTCCACGGCACATGTCAGCTTCTCCAAAAACTTATCGTAAGATTCGTACGGAGGAATATCGATACGGTTGAAACTGAAAAACACAAGACAGCATCAGTATTCATGTTATTGCAACGATTTGCTGACTGGTGCAAGTTAATACACTATACTAGCAGACATGTAAACATAGATATTTTATTACAAATATCTTTTATTACAAATATCGGCTTTTATTACAAATACATTCACCAAGCTAAAATAATTGGTCAGTTTCTCTGCAGTTACTTCAGGTCAGACTGGATCTGCCCAAAATAAATTTTAAACGGAGTAATTACTAGCAGAAATCTTTCTACAGACCAGATCATTCTGTGTTTATGCTTAACAGTGTCAAAGCACTAAAAGGTTAAAACATGAATAAATACTTAATACTATTTACCAATATATAAAATGCAGCAATAAAGTGTACCGGTACCCAAAGGTTGTTGACCATTTTCTGAACAAATGGTTAAATTTTAACATAAAATTTCACATGTTTATTAGTGTTCAAACCTGCATAAAAAACCAAGTAGAAAACTGATATCTTTTTACTAATGCAAAGTTATGGATTGTATGGTAAAACAACACAACATTTGTGCCACATCTTGTATTCATTTGTTTCTACTGCACGCAAAATGCAACATCTCAAGTATCCAAATGGCAAAGCCGAAAGATGAAGCTATCGCTGGTGATGAACTAAAACATTGTGAATACTCTTGTACTGACCACGTGTGAGCCTTCGGCAAATTGTGCGTGTTTGTATCGACCATGTGGATGGTGAAAAGGCGCGGTCCCTGGGAACCTGTTGACCCTATACATGCAAATATGTCAAATTAACAATGAGAACAACAAATACTAGATTGTAATCAATTTAATGTATATCCTGTGCACACTAAACACCAATACCACTACTTACTATTGCTACTGCTACAACTACAGCTAAAGATGCGAAACATATCTTTTACAGAAGATGAGTTATAGCCCATTTTGTCCCAAATTTTGTTGCCATGGCAATGGGGGTTGGTTAAGGAGAAATGTGGTTTGCAGCTTTTGACGGCCCAACCTCAAAACCCCCCCTATAGACACAAAAATCTTGCAGGTATCTCTTACAGAAGCCGAGTTATAGCCCATTTTGTCCCAAATTTCGTTGCCATGGCAACTAGGGTCAGTTGGATGTAAATACAAATGGCACTGTTAAATCGGCCGACCCCGACAACCCCACCCTAAAACCAAACTGGAAGTGGATCGGATGATTGGTCACCGAGATATAGCCATTTGAATTTCTTCCAGGAAGGGTCTTCCAGGAACGTCCTCAAGGTAGGTCCTCAATATTACACTGATCTCATATACTGCTCTTCGCTACGTTAGTAACATAACACACAGAGTAAAAATTAGAGCTGTTGAAGCGTTAGTTTTTGCTATGCGTTAACACACTGCATTAATTTTTTTAATGCACGCGTTAATAACTCATCAGTGATACTGCTGATATTGTAGGTGGATTGCATTGGGAGGGTAACTGGAATGAAGCCCCTGAAGTCGGGCCTGTGTCGCAGGATCCTGACAGTAGTGATGGAACGGCAACTAAACAATTTTTAATTACTTAAGTATTGGATATTGAAACCTCTGCTTCACAGAATAAAGTGAATTTACATATTTGCGTTAATTCTTAAATGTGTTAAGTTAACACGTAATTCAACAGCTTTAATAAAAATGTCTCAACCTATTCACCGGTATGCTTGAATTATTCTTCTGACTCAAAATCATAACAGTCAAATTTCAGCAAAAACTTAATGCAGCATAAATAAATAACATGCCAGGTTTTGATTCCACTGTTTTTGTCAACAGAAACTAACACAGTTCACATTAAAAATTGAAGAGAAAGTCTGTTGCAACTGTTACAGACAACAGAACAACCCTGTCACTCAAACAGCACTATTTAACTGAAAGTTTAATAACATAATAGCATAACAAAAAATAAATAACATGCCCCTTCAGTTTGGAATTCACTCCCTTCTAACAGTCATGATTGGGCTCCAAAGAATTTTGTTTTTGATGAAAAACTGACAAAATTAGGAAAACTGGTGGTTGTTTTTGATAAAATCTGATGAAATGTACAAAATTTGCACATTTTGACAAATGAAAAACGGCATCCTTGGCGACAAAATCCTTTCTAGCCTACCGGTAAGAAGAAGCGCTCAATTTTGGACGGTAAAAAAGTGACAAAATTCAAGATATGTGGCAAAATTTTTGACATAGTTTACATCTTTTTGACAAATGAAAAGTAGAAGTCAAAAGCCTCTGAACCATTTTGGCAAGACTTCATAGAATAAATTAACAGCAGTTACTGTTATACACTGCCGAAAAGGCCTTATTGTTAAATGACAAAAAATTGGCAAAATTTGGAATTTTTGGCAAAATTTTTCATGAAATTTGCACTTTTTGACAAACGAAAAATGACATTGACACAATGACACAAAATTTAACCTATACAGAATAAACCAGATAATGAACAACAAAACCCAAAAATATCAATCCTAACCCCAAATTGTAAGAACTGACATTTATGGCTGTACACATGTAAGAGTAATGGCAGTTCTAATAATCTTCCCTGTTATCCTCCACAGTCATCAATCTCAAAATGGCGAGATCAAACGTTCCTTATCTGGTTTATTCTGTAAAAGTTAAATGTTGTGTTTTATTATGTATTTGTTTATATGTGTGCATTTTGCCTGGAAAGGCTATCTGTGAAATCATCTATGCTGTGTCGGGTGAAACATTAAACCCTAACCACTCACTCACTCTCACGTTGTTTTTCACATGCAATGGGCAGTAGGCGCAGATGATTGTCAATGGTTGCTGTAAGTAAGCAAGTAAATAAGCAAAATCCTTTATAATGCTCAGTCTCAGCTATTGGCCGATTCTGAGTCACATGTCTGTGAGTCACTAGGGGAACTGAAAGCCTATCTAAAACGGTAGGCTTTCAAAAAACCAAGTACGGTGTGTGACGACAAACAAACGACTGCTAGAAAAAAGTGAGTTCCAAACTGATGGGACAGCTTATTAGTAGGACCCACAGTTTTCCGCGGGCCACAGAATTTTGAGTCGAGCCGTGGAATTCGCCCTTTTCTGCGGAATTGTCATATTTTCGCGGAATTTCGCAAAATTTGAGAAATGAACAGCGTCTGGTACGATCATTGGCTAGACGACATAAATATTACTAATTATGCACTAATTATATTATGGAAAAAAATCAAACTGAACTGCGTAAAACCATGTGTCCTAGTAATAGCTATCGCAATACGGCACAATCGACACCATGCGACTTGATAGATTGCATTTTAAAAAGAAAAAACGTTTGATATTTTTCCTGCATGTTGCTGGCATAATTCAGTGCAATGCCAGCCTTCAATAACCAAAGTTTCTGAACAGGACAGAGCTCAGTTTACTCACAAATGGAAGGCCGCGGTGAGCCGCGGAATTTCGATGATTTTGCTGCGGTGAGCCGCGGAATTTGGCAAAATTTACCACGGAAAACTGTGAGCCCTACTTATTACCCTTCAGCTAAATAGTGCTGAAATCAGAATGGCAAGATCAAAGTCATAACAACGAATGCCGACAGTACACACCTTGCAATGCTTTGAAGCCTTGTAGTGGCACCCTAGAGCTGCCGGTGACAAACTGCAGCAGTCTGGCCCTATGTTCCTCGTCATACTCATCAACAGCACGCCAGAACCAGCGCACAAGCGGCGTGTCAGCCGAACAATGCTTTAGCCGAGCGTTGCGTTTCCAGTCATCAACGTCAATCTTGCCCAGTCCACCAATCATCAGCTGTATGACAATAGCCACTTAGTATAATCTACAGAATAAACACCCCTCTCCAGACACTATGGCATCTGTAAAATTCCCTGACACTTAAGTGCTCGCCACCAACTTGAGTGCAGACAGTACTGACCCAGTATTCGGATGTTATTAGCTCACTAGCTGCAGGCTATATGGTGACCCTTAAAATCAGACAGTGTGTCTGTGGCTGTCTGACAGCATTTGCCATCTGTCCAGTGTGTGAGTATTAGGCTTTCCCCTCCAGCTCGCAAGCACATTGCCTATTGGCTTGCTCTACAGGGTGCAGCAAAAAGTAGCCCACTAAAGTTTAGGGGGCTACTTTTTTGCTGCACCCTGTAGATCAGAGATAGCCCCGAAGGTCGACTAAAAGGCACAACAGACCCTAGAACCTAAACAAAGTGTCAAAATCAAAACATTACTGCTTGGCTGTCCACTGTCCAATCAATAACCAAATAAAATATTTTTTAACAACTACTGCCAGTTATTTCATTTTCCTCTTTTTCTTAAGCTAAATTATCATCATAATCATTACTCACCATTACTAAAAAACATGCTGAAATAAAACCTGGTCAGTGACCACTGACCAATAGATAAAGGCGAATCCAATAAAATAATCTACTGTCGCTTAATATATTTTAAACCAAATATCTGATACTACAACAATGAATATGCCGACTTTTCTGACAAAAAACCATAGATTGAAACTCGATCACAGAAACTATAACTCACACAGTTCACAAGACATGATAATAAGACAACAAGCACAAGAAATGCAGCGCTAAATAAATTTTAACAGACACTGTGTTGCACATGGGTTACAATTACAAATGCATGTGCCTACAAAGCTTCACTAGAAAGCAACAGTTCCCAATGTCAAACCTCCAGTTCTCGTTCGTCGAAAGGCCTCAGAAGATGCTGTGGAATGAGTTCATTGAAGCCTTTCTGCAAAGCAAGGAACTGGGCCTCAATGCCTCGCATAAACCGCCACTGAACGTACAATCTACACCACATATTAACAAATCATATTTAATCTACACTGTGTCTCAAAAAAACATCCCGACATTTTCAACTGTAACTTGATAACCAATTACCACATTTTGATAATTTTTGGTACGAATATTCCTGACACAACTTGCCATCAAATGACCATTTAGTTTACCACCTCACTCAGTGTTTGTTTCTGCACTACCTGGGGAAAACACAACCAGTGAAATATCACTTTTTTATCCAATGCGATATGATTGCTTAATTAACATAATGCGTAAAAACACATTTTGTTCACATTTCAAAACGTATTATGCTTGGTGTGCTTTCTCCAGGTACTGCAAAAGCAGACATTGGGTGAGGTGAAAACTAAAACACTTATTTAATAGGCAGCTGTATCAGAAATATTTCGGCTAAAAATTAGCAGAATCTGCTAATCTTTCTTCAAGTTACGATCGATAATGTCAGGGATGTTTTTTTCAGGTTTTCTGTTTATTTCAACACATATTTCGCTTGATCTCTTTCCCTAGGGTAGTGCGGAAGCATACATTGGGTGAGATGGGAAACTAAATGGTCATTTGATAGCAAGTTCTGTCAGGAATATTCGTACCAAAAATTATCAAAATCTGATAATTCGTTTTCAAGTTACAGTCAAAAATGTTGGGGATGTTTTTTGAGACACAGTCTACACTGTGAAGCATAAAGAATACACCAAAATTTATCGATCACAACTTGAACGCGGATTATCAGAGTTTAATAATTTTTGGTACAACTATTCCTAATACAACCTGTCATCAAATGATTATTCAAGTTTCCACCTCACCCAACATATGCTTCTGCACTACCTGGGGAAATCGAAACACATGAAATCGGCATTAAAATGAACAAAAAATGCCAAAAACCATCCGTGACATTACTGATAGTAACTTTGAGAAAGACAACGAGATTTTAATAGTTTTTTGGCACAAACATTTCTGACATAACTGGCCATCAAATGGCCGTTCAGATTCTTAGCATATGCGTTGCTGCATTACCTGGGGAAACAGAACAAATGCAACATGAGTTTAAAAAGAAAGAAAAACATCAGTAAATTTAATCATTCCAGATATGTAGCCCTTAACGGCTTTGATCACAGTCCATTCGACAGTATTTGCAGTGTTATGCAGCAGCGAGTTTATGGGACTCTATTTAGGAATATCAATGAACTCAAGAAGCGACTGGTTGAAGTCTGAAGCAGAACATTATGAACACTGCTATCAAAGCATCGAGAATGCATCTGCATGCCTGCGTTCACACAAATGGCCGATAACTTGAATATTTACTGTCAGCAGTTGCACAACTGGACAGTTGGATAAACTGTCAGCCAAAGTGGTAGAAATTTGCACAAAATGTGCTGAAGGTACATTATTTGAATCACTTAATAATACTGCATTAATTAAAAATGTAATATTTTGCTTGTTCTGTTTTCCCCAGGTAGTGCAGATACGGAAGACGTTTGGTGAGGCAAGAAGGTAAAGGGTCATTTGATGGCCAGTTGTGTCTGAAATATTCATACCTAAAAATTACTAAAATCTGATCATCCGTCTTCAAGTTACGACTGATAAATTCAGGTGTGTTTTTTATGCCTCACAGTGTACTATTACAACTGCAAGGTGCAAGCCTAAATGCTAAACCAGCACATAACCAGGGTTTTGACAGACAAGCAGATACTCAAAAACACAACATTTTTGGGGGAAAACCCACTTTCGAAAAAACTGCTAAAAACCCACCCAAAAACCCATGCCAAACTCAATCCAACATTAGTTTTTTGTTGTGCTAATCATGAAATGTTTTATTGTGGCTGAGTTTTCAAAACATTTAAACCGACAAATCTGCAAATACTGGTATATTCTATGCTGTACAGGCAGGGGGGGGCAGAAAAGTCATATTAATCAACCAACAGACTTTTCAGGAAAAATTTGAAACAGAGCTCAGTGTAATAACTGAAAACCTGCGGAAATTCCAAAAGCCATCAAGTTGGGCCTTTTAACAAAAACTGGCTTAATCTAAACCCCAAAAAACCCCAATAAAACCCATTTGGTAACGCTTTTTTTGTAAAAATGGTTTTTTGCAACCCTGTACATAACCGAACCACATCTCATCCTGTCATAGACATCAGGAAGACAAGAATAATGAAACGAAACAAGATATGGATTACGCAGCCTATGGCTCAGCAGTGACACAGTATGTAGCTATGTAGCTCCTAGAAATACTGGTTCTGTGATAAAAGCTACTAATTCCTATCCTTAATATTATCTTCGAATATTATACACTTTATCAAATAAGAATGTTAAAATATTCTGTAGCCATCCGAGCAAGTGTGCTAACTGTAGTGTACTGCGTTTGATTAACTAACATACAAACGTCTGAAATACGAGTTGTATACTGTCTATACTGATCAGAAACGTTAACAACAGTATGTTAACAAGAATGTAAAGCTAACTTGACATATTCCTTCTTGTTGGCCTCAGTGACGGGAACATCACGTCCTCCGGGCTTCAACTCATGTTCCTTGTGTTCACCGAATGCCTCGTGATCGACGCAGAAAACATGGTCTATCACATCGGTTATGTCATTGTCTCTGTTCACAAAAGCACACAGCAACACGATTCAAAAACATAACATGAGCTTATAAACTTATCTATCGAATGATCCTCGTACCTTTGAATAAACTCAAAGGTTAAATCAGTAGAAACTAAAAGGCGCTTGTGACAGTTCATAGTTCCGCCAAATTGATTTTTTACACAATAGCATTGTTATGAATTTGTTAGTTGAAATAATTAACTAGAATTCTTTCTTTCCTAATGCTAACAGCCATAATGATAATGCTCTTGCAGGACGTGCTGCAGATGGTGATGTCGCAGACAATACACAATCTGCCAGTGACGTTACATCAACTGCTATTATGATGTCACGCCAGCACCGCTGGAAATCAGAGATGTGCGGAATGCAGACGCGTCCGTCCGCCGATGCAGATCCGCAAGATTTTTTGTGCATGCAGACTGACATGATCCTGTTCCGCAACGAGTGCATTTTTTTCTAATCGCTAATTTATGCCATGTTTAGCAAAATGCATTACCAAGCCCTATACTGATGTTATTTTTTTGAAGTTAAATTGTAATCTGCTATAAGCTCAGTGGCCTACCTTAATATGTATCAAAGATTAGGTCTATTCAAGGCGGATGCGAACTGACAGCAGATCGAATAGTTCTTGCCTGTTGCAGATGTCGATCTTTGGTCAAAATCATGAATGATGTGGAATCAAAATTTTGAGATCTGCATATTCTGCTGGCTATTGATGAGCCACAGACATGCGGAGATAATAAACAAGTCATCAAATTATCGACTGACTTACCAAATGGTCAACAAATCAGTAATATAAAGGAATAGTAAGCTGATGAACGTGTGGCTTGGTAGTGTAACGATAACGAGCCGGACTGGTGACTGAAAGGTCCCAGGATCAACTCCAAGCCAGGGCACTGTCAGGTAACCTTGGGCAAGTTGTTCACACACGTGTGCCTCTGTCACGAAGCAGTATAATTTGGTACTGGTCAAAGGGTGGTGACGCTCTGCAGCTGAGAAGGTAACCGTAGGCCTGGTGGAAAGTAATGGCAGCCTACCACCGGGTTTATGACTATGTCACCTGTGGGTGTGGGCTGACTGCCTAGAGACCGGGATTAGCTCCAGCCCCTACGCTCATTATTGAGTATGGGACACCTTTACCTTTACCTTAAGCTGACAAACTCTTACAGTTTATAAATAACATGAGTATGTTACAAAATATGCAAATAAAATGATTTAAACACAAAACAGCAGATACAAGCAGTGCACAACAAAAACAAGAAAACACACAGTACTTACAAGATCCACACAAGACTCCGGTGAAGGTCGGGATCAACACTCTCAAGGTCATCCAATGTGATCGGCTTTGTCAGCAGCTGCTTGTAGAACGGTAGAGTGAAACCTCCATCGAGGTAATGGCCGTGGAATATCGCTACTCCAATTATCCGACCGACAAAGTGGAAATAAGACAGGTGCTCCTGTAAATTGTCAATAAGTAATGCTAAAACAGTGGTTTGGCTACAGCTACTAATATTAGTACTTTTGATCAACATCATCTTCGATGGTGGAAAATGTAACATCCAAAACATACAACAACATTACATTAGACACTACATATTGAATGCAGTGGCCTTGCAAAACATACGCAATAGATTTCCTGTATATGAAATAAATTTTAAACATGCAAATCTTGACAATAAATAATTCACGAATGCCATGTACCGGATTGATGCCTGAGTCTGGATTAATCTGCAGGGTGTAGATATCATCGCGCGAATACTGAAAGAGACCATAGTATGGATTGAGCATTTCGTGTGAAAGCAGGTAGAGCCACTCCCTGAACACAGCCACGAAATGACACACTGTGATATACAACAGTGTGGAATGAAACTAGCACACACTCACACTCACTCTCAGCTGTCTGGAGGATAACAGGAAAGATCATTAGAACTGCCAGTATCGTTATATATGCACAATCACATCGGCAGTTCTTACAATTGTAGGTTTAAGTCATTTTTTGTGTTTTATAAAGGTTAAACTTTATGTAAAGGTTAAACTTTTTGTTTTT
>Ga0056128_1011469_pt1 | contig 10933 bp, 5 predicted proteins | sample WorMetLIZISLAND2_FD_71113 | JGI IMG/M metagenome (GOLD analysis project Ga0056128, IMG submission 71113) | Marine gutless worms symbiont microbial communities from Max Planck institute for Marine Microbiology, Germany - Olavius geniculatus... ... | reverse complement strand
AACGCACATGACGAGAAATACTATAGTAAGCTTAATCAGATGCGAAAAATAAATCGACAGCACGATTTTCTACAAGCGTCATACACACATCTCGGCCACATCTCACTAAGACACAACGCAACTTGACAATTAATATGTAAAGTTGTAACGTGCAACGCGATATTGTTTTTTTTTCGTCAGTCTCACCTTCGTGTGCTGACCTTTATGCAACGAAATCTCTACTGTTCTAACGAGCTAATACTGCAATCGTTTCTGGTTAAAATGCGCGGTAGTTTATAATGCCACACTGTCTTCAGGCGAGCCGCTCCCATTTAACAGCTAACCTGTGTGCGTGCGTAGTCTACCTGTATAGATAGTATAAGCTTTAATTGATGTCTCGCTTGGTTGACCAAAACTCACAACAAGCTTTGGTCACGGTCGGCGCACCTGGGCTTAAATGTCGTAGAAATTCAATGCAATACCTTACAATTATGGTTCTCAAATACCGGATTCCCTGGATCCTAGCCGTTTTCGCCAATCCCGAATCTGGGGATTGGCGGCGTCTCTATCTCAGGATTTCTGGATTACAAAATTCGTTAAAATTGTACTGTTTTCGAATGTCAAATGATAGAAAGAAAAATTTTAGCCGTTTGATAAGTAAAATATTTTATGAGCGCCAGAGTAGGACTCGGTGCTGCGTACTGTAATTTGTATTTTGACAGTCATCGTCACTCCGTACAGTTCGAACATACCTGTATTTTCCTTAGGGGCCTACACATCATTCTATGCATGAAATAAGTCAATTAGGGATACCAAAATGATAACCAATTTGTTAGCCTTATCCCGAAACGAGATCACGGAATTCCGGGATTACGAATTTCTCAATCCCAAATCCCGGGATTGAGAATTCAATCCTGGGATTGCAATCACTACATACAATAATTATTGTCTTATTGCATTAGTAGCTGGATTACTGGTTTGTGCCATGTAGTCTCGGTCTAGTGCACACTGCGAAGAAAAACAAAGCAGTACAAAAGCAGTATAGCTGCGTTGTTGAATTGGACAAAATTTGTACCTAAGTTAATGACAAAGTGACAGATAGCGAAATTACAGTTATGTCATTTAATTTTTCTATAAACCGTTTTATTTGCCGACTGCTATGTTGGCATTAGGTAGGGTCGTGTAGGGTCGAGTTGTATAACAGACAAACAAGGCGGATAGATAATCATAACTGACTAAGACAATGGCGCACTTCGCACCGCATGTATTGCGCGATGAAAACGACACACTAACGCACAGAGGCTTACGTTTATTGATTTATTCAGACACGAGTAAAATCAGAATCAAATTGTTTCATCGTTGCATTGCCCCGAGTGTTTGTCACAACATATAACATCGCTGCAAATTCTCGACATTTTAGCTGTCTCTTGTTACGATTTTTTAATTACGATGTTTCATACTTTTTGCTACCAAATAAAGATTATGATTAATTATGTTCCTATATTGGTTCGTTTGTCATCGCATCAGCCTAGTGTAGCGAATCAGCAGACGGTTGACATTGACTTGCGCTGTTGTCGTTGCTTAACACGGGCTACAGACAACAAAAACAACAACAAAAACTTATAAATAAGTTGAAGTTATTTGTGTGCTAAGTCGCCATTCAATATTCACAGTGTAAAGTAAAGTAAAGTTTTTTCCCATGGAAGTGAAAAACATTATTTTACGTTTTTTTTTTTATTTTTGCCGCGTTTTTTACGTTTTTTAACGTTTTTCCCAATGTTTTTTATTTTAAAAAGCGTGCATTGAAATGCCTATCAAAAACTTTGACAAGCACTATTGATACCACAGAAACGAATTAATTTGTTATAGTGATGGTAGTTACTTAGTTAGTTCAAATATACCAATCAAAAGTTTTTTATTTAGTGTATTTGGTTAATCTAGTGCAAAGGTCTTATGACAACACGCTTAAATTAAAATTATTTTTTATTATACTGCACCTACAGCAGTAGGCATTCTGCAAGAGGTTAAACGAAATTATGACCAACGTTTTTATTCAACGTTTTTTTAAACTGAAAATTTTTTTTGCGTTTTTAACGTTTTTTAACGTTTTTACATTTTTAAACGTTTTTACATTTATAGATTTTCCCGAGTTACAAAAGTTTTCTTAGCTTTTAGCCAGACACCAGTTTACACTGCAAGACCACAGATACGGGGCTAGTGCATCGCGCGGTGTGCCTGTTTACGGCCCAGCTTTCACCGGTAGTCATTGCGCCCACCAACGGCGAAATGGTTAGGCTGGGTTGAACAGGGTACCTGGTTACATACCGGGATGGTTTACCTGCTTGCTGATGGTCACCCATGCAAGTAGTAACCGAACCCGGCGTTGACTAACTTTGTCGATGCGACTAACGATGTTACCAACAAGCCAAATCAGCACCTAGAGAATACGGCTAGTGGTATTCGGATTTAATCTATCAGTTAATCAGTCAATCAATCTTAACAAGTTATTATAATTAACATTATTGTAATACATTAAAATTGTAAATGTGCAGTTTTCTTAAGTTTGACCATGCACAGAAACTATAAGGTGGGCCAAAAAAGTAAGCTGTAAACTTCTGTCCATATACTTGCCACCAAATATTAACCGATTTTTAATTTTGTTTTATTGATGGCACATTTTGCGAAAAATTGTTTACGACGTTTGTTATGACGTCTACCGAGTCGTTATCCAGCTTCCGTCAGCGACTCAAAACTTACCTCTTCGCGAAGTTTTTTACTGACTTTTCCTGGACTGCACTCTATCTATGTCTTACCTAAAGTTGACCTAACGACCTAGCAGTAATTTGTATTACTTGGGCCACTTTAAAAATCCGAAATTTATGTATTGATTGCTAGATACAAGCGACGACTACAAACTTAAACAGTTGGACGCATTGCATGCCGTCAGAAGTGCAAGGGCCGCAGTCCAGACAGTCGTCAGTGGCAAATGGTATTTTCTTCGATTCACCGATGTTGAGTACGGTAGACTCGTAAACGCACGTCGTCACCAGCGTACCGTCTGCAACGGACAATAGACCGATAGCATTAAATTATAATAATTACAGATTTGTTGAGATGTTAACATCTATTACGACGCCTCTTGTTTAAACTTGTTCAAACACTAAACACGATCAGCAACTAAACACAACGAAAAGCGTATTTAGCAGTTTAAGCACTGTTTAAACACGTTTAGACACGTTTAAAGTTCAATCACGCGATTTACAAGTGTCGTTGTCTACAGCAGTAGCAGTAATATTATAGTAGTAGTAGTTGTTGTTGTAGTAATACAAATGAAAAAAAACTTTAAACGTTGTTGTTTTAAAAAGCGTTTTAATACTAATGTATGATTGTTTGAAATAATAAATTAAAAATTATTTTAGGTTTCATTTGAGGTTTTAGCTTATTTTAGTTTGTTAATTGAAAAACGGACAAAATGCCCCGTAAACAAAATTCACGAAAAAACCCCTTTCCGGATTCTGTTTAAAAGGATCATGTCTGTGAAGGAATATGTTTAAATAAATTTTGTCTAGGGGGTTTTATTTTAAATTTTTCTTGAGCTTTGCTTTCTGCCTCTACGTCAATGTTTGAGACGACACATTTCTCTAGTTTTAGGCCTACAGGTTGCGGCAAAAAAGTGAACCCTTAAAGTGTTTTGCTTTTTTTCTCAGCAACCGTTCGAAATTTTAATTCAAAGTTTCACAAATTTATTTATTAAAACCTTTTACATCTAACTGCCAAGGAAAAGATGATTCTGTTGAAAAAGACGAAATTACAGACTTTTTAACATGACCGCCTACCAATTTTGTAGCATTCAAAAGTGTTCCGGCTACAACACCAGTTTAATAACATCGTTGAAACAACACAGTTAAATAATGATCAGATGTCAGAATTCCATTGTTACTGTGAATGTTCGAAGTGTTCACTGCCAACTCCAAGCTACAACAACAGCCTCCAGTCGTCTTATTTGAGAATTTTTTTACAGCCTTGTCGATCGGTCCCTGTGGCAAGTTGTCTCAAATAACCTGAAACGCTTTCTTGAGTTCGGCGTTTAATTTCGGCTTTGTTTCAAGCTTGCGGTAAGCCTCCAACATTGCACCCCACAAGTGATAATCCATCGGATTTATGTTTGGCAAATTTGGAGGCCATAGTTTTTTGTGATGAAATCTGGACAGCTGGCCCGCAGCCAGTTCTGTGCTGGAAGTTGAATCCAGTGGGCAGCCGACGATTGCTTTAAAGGAACGATAATTTAATGATAATTTATAAACAATATAAATTATTGTTTATCAGAACTTCACTGTGACGTCATTGGCAGTAACGTGTAATCAGGTTTTTAAAATTAAATAGCATTTTTAACTTAAACATTTTTGAAAGTCTATAACTTCGTCGTTTTTTAACCGCGTCATATTTTACTTGGCAATTAAATGTAGAAGATTTTGCTAAATAAAGCTGTAAAATTTTATATTGAAATTTCCAACGGTTGCTGAGAAAACGGCGAAAAACTTCAGGGGTCTACTTTTTTGCTGCACCCTGTGTACATTGTAAGTTTCGTGATCAGCGGCCTCGTGAGTAGAAAAGTAGGCGAGGCGAGTAGTTGCAATGTTCTACGGACAGTTGTAAATTTTCGACAAAAATAATTATAAATGCGCAAAATTTAAACTTTGGCTTTACATTTTTTCCAAAAAAAGAAAAAAAAGGGTTCAGCCCCAAACAAACAAAAAATTTCTGACAAAAAATTTCCGACAAAAAATAATTTTTTGACAGAGCAAAATTTGAGGGGAAAAGGGGCAAATTTAGCTCTGTTTGTGACGACGACGTTAGAAATTAAGCACAACGTGTGCGGTTCAATTACCTCTGTTTTCGACCGTAGGTGGAATACGATAGATAGCTGCGTGGGTGACGCAGAACGTTGCCAGCAGAACGATCAAAAACATCGTCGAACTTGCAGTTCTGTAAAATTTTTTCCATCAAGCACCGCAGTCAAAACTATGAGTCATCAAGGCTTACTAAAGCTGTAAGTAACGTATTTGATTCGATGATTAATTTTACAAAACTCAACAAATAATAATTCGTTTATTTAAATTAAATCCTAACCGTGGTGTATTGCTAAAAGACATGTATTTTCTTGTTTATCAACTTTTTTTAGTTATCGAACTATAAGCTCTTACAGATGGACTGAGACAAAACCCGTGTTATCAATACACTAAAATTTTTCAATTGTTTTTTTTTTAAATAATGCCAACTGCTTATCATGACGTTATCGTGTTTATTTTATACTGTTTTTATCGACCACAATATCAATGACTGAATTTTTTACTGCGTCAGCGTAGCAGCATGCTATGCGGATGCCCTGTCTTGGCTATGGCAAAAGCGTCCGTCCGTTTGTCTGTCACACTCGGCGATTGTATTAAAACGAAGCAAGCCAAAATCGTGGAATTTTTATTATCAGCTTTAGGAATATTTTACTTTTAGTATCAGTAGTGCATCCATGTAAGTTTGCTAAAAAAATTCACACATAACGTATAGGAAACATCAAACAAGAAAGCTTAGATGTTGCATAAGTCGATTAAAGGTCGATAATTTTTTATCTCATCTAAAAAAGCGTATGCTACTTCCTATTAATGATTAATTTAATACTAACTTTAGCCCTATCTCTTACAGTTTCCGAGATATAACCAATTTTCCGTTAAAAACGCACATTTTCTTACACTGTCTGTTCAACCTTAACTTTGAAAATGTTTTCTTTGCACTAGATCGCTATGCCTAGGTTTAAAACATATAGCTAAAGCTAATTACATGAGTGAAAAGTTTTATGATTTAAAGTTTAGCCACAATACACCTGTTACGGATGACGGACAAACGACGGACAGACGACAATCGTGCCATCGACGCCTGCAGCATGGCTGTAGCGCGCCAAAAAGCCAAATTCCCTAGTTATCTATCCCATTGCTATAGCATAGCAAGGGACAGATTACAAAATCACTTGCGTCTGTCTGTCATTCTGTCAGTCTGTCTGTAAACACTCTTACGGCTGCAATTTTGATTTGGTTTTAATAAAATTTTGCACAGTGATTCGGGGCCTAAAAAGTAAGATCGAGTTTGTTTGGGATAAAAATCTGATAACTCTTTCCCCTATTTTATTCCAATTTTTATAAATTTGCATTACGGCCTATGGGAAATTCAAAGCTGTATAACTCGGCTCCCGTAAAAGATAATTGCACTCATTGTGTTTACCTACCCGCTATTTTCGGGGTCGGACAATTTAAGGGTGTCATTTAAATTTACCCCTATTGACCCGTGTTGCCATAGCAACCATTTAAAAGTTGCAAAATTTTGCATTACAGCCAATGGGGATTTTAAAGCGGTATAACTCGGTCTCTGTTAAAGATAATTGCGCGCTGTTTGCACCTAGCCCCTTATTTTCGGGCTTGGGCTATTCGATGGTGTCATTTAAATTTTCCCCTTGCTGACCCCCGTTGCCATGGCAACGATTTTTGGGACAAAATCGACTATAACTCGGCTCCCGCAAAAGATAATTTCACGCCGCTTTCACCTACCCCCATTTTTGGGCCCGGGCTATGAAATGGTGTCATGTAAATTCTTCCCCTGAGGACCCATGTTGTTATGGCCAGCAACGGTTTTTATTCAAAGGCAAAATTGGCTGCAGGCTCACAAGAGCGTCAAACGCTGAAACGCAGCTGCGTGGCAATGGGACAGATACCTCGTTCCACAGAACGTATTTCTAGTTTAAATTGAGAAGATAGCACGAGGCTGACGCCTGTTTTTAAGCAGTAGCTGAACTTTTTGTTTTACTAACTATTACAACTTTTAACGTTTAATCGTGCGATTAAACGTTAACTTTCGCAGCTCTACTAAAGTATTGTAATAATATTATTGTATACTACCACGGCTTTAACGGAGAACGACCGAAGTACGAAGAATTACTACAACGACTTAATATATTATAACAACTAAGCGTATGACGTGTACGTGGGAGGGTGTAAGTTAATTTTACGACGACGGCACAGATGGAGCAGATCGACAGTAAAACCAAGCACTTGGCGCAAGTCATAAGTCAAAGTCAGCCGGCTGTCATCGTTTGGGCCAGGATTTGTGAAGAGGGTTGTTCGATGTTGTTGCGATTGATTAATGTCAAAAATAATTTATAACGAGAAACTCGGGCTGCTTTTGCACTGCATCGCGATCAAAAGTAGACCCAGAAACGAATAGCTATAGGCCTAACCCAACAAAAGGTTACCAGTCTTGTCCGAAATTTTATACGTAGGCCTAATAACTGTAAAATAATTCAGCAACATAACGTAAAACTTAAAAAATAAAAACTGCGACAACAGTGCACGTATACGTTTAATTTATTCTAATTAAATATCTGTATGCCCTATACTTAATTGAGAGTTTCCTGTAAGGCTGTTGGTAGGTATTTAATAATATTTTACTATAAATGTGTTCGAAAAATAATTATCTCCTTTCCTTGGCGTTCTGAGATTTATTTTTCGACGACAGAACATTTTAAAGCGATACTTTGGCAGCATATTCTGCGTTTAAATTTACGCCAAACTGCAAAGTTTTATTTAGTTATGTTTATCAATAATTATTATCACGCGCTCAATGCAGCATAACTTTGATTAAGTTAGTGATAACTAAATACAGCTTTGTACTTTGGCTTAGACTTAAACACAAAATATGCATGTAAAATGTTACTTAGAATTGTCTAGAATTTTCGGAACGTGTCAGACAGAGGAAGAGCGTAATTTTTTGAAACACACTGTAGTCAGCTCTTTTAAAGTTAAGCTTATTAGGAGTTCATGTTGATTCTTCCTTGAGTTGGCCAATCTACATCAGCAGCATTGTTTAAATAGATGCTACTAGACTCTACTTTCTCAAACAGTTAGAAAGAGTTAAACTATTCAGCGGTCATTTGCTTTATTACTATACCTCAGTCATACGACCAGTTCTAGAATACTGTGTCTCTGTCTTGCACTATTCTCTTACTAAGGATCAAAGGCAACAAACTGAGAGAATACAAAAACGTGCTATCCACATCATATTTAACTTTATCCGTTGCATGCCTACATCTCCATGTTGTGTTCTGCTAACATAAAAACTCTTGTCAGTCGTAGAGACGATCTTTCTTAAAGGGGGGGGAGTTCTATCTGGATATTGTGTGGCTTTCCTTTTGCCTCCATTGTCTCCTTTCAGTTCTAAGAGAAAGTCAGTAAAGGTTAAAGATCCGAATAGGCCTATAGCTCTTAATGAGCAAACCCATCTCAGAGCTACGGAGCAGTAATCTCACACCTTCGTACTTCTGCGAAATTCCCTAGAGTTATACTTGTACAAAGCGCTATTGATCTTTTATTAATTATGCCTTTAATAACTATCAGCTAACTAAACTACATAACTACTAACACCTAAAATACCTACTAAATAGTTGGAGCTAATGAGTGACGGTGGGCGCGGGGGGGGGATTTGCTGTCTGCCGACGATTTGGGAAGGATCATTTTTACGACAACCAAATAGTTTATACCATTCCACGTCACTACTGGGTCTATTGTTGTTTTGTTGGTATTTTTTCTGTCTAGATATCACTTTTTCTGACACTTTTGCATGTTTTATATTTTGCTACATGTATTATTGTATTATTCAGCTATCCAGCTTTGAGCTGCAAGAGTGTTCTAATAAACAGTTCAGTTCAGTTCACAGCAACGACGATAACTGACATCGTAGAAGTACGTACAGTGACAGCTGGTTTTATTGTATGTCAATACGTCGATAGTGTTTCGAGTGATTGCGATTGCAAACAAGTCGAAACAAAACCCTCATCTGTAAATTTATCGTTTTCATTGTTCAATTCTGCATTCGCTTCTTTTGTGTCTGCCTTTCCGATTACCGTGACTTTTATCGGTTGCATCTCTATTACAAATAAAAATGCACATTGTGTATTATTGATTTCCGCTTAGTTCTGTGCCAGCAACGTTGGAAAGTTAAAAAGTAAGGAAAGGTGCAGTAAGTTGCCATTTTTGACAGATATTTCAAAATTTCTCACGAGTTTCTATAGTCAGTTGCAAATTTTCTACGGGAAAGATTATGGTTGCTCAAACTTTTATTTCTGTTTTCAAATGTTTCCAAAATGGGGGTTTACAACTTTGATCTTTTGCACTTTTAAACGAAAATGTTTCTCCAAAAAAAATTTCCAACAATTTACAGACAGCCTAAAATTTAGAAACGGCAATCGCCCCCCCCCTTGTTACAACACTACTGGTTTAGCGTATACTTTATATCTGATTTGTTATCACCATGGAACTTCTTGTCTCTGCAGACCAGAGGCCGAGTATAGACAAGACTATTTACTGCGTTCGCTATCTGTCTATACGACACTCTGACTAACTCTACTCTTAGTTTATGTCATTTTTATGTTTCTAGTACATACGCTCGGTCGTCACAGCTGTGTGTGGTGAGGTTTATCGGGTGCACAGTTCGTCCTTTTTTCAAAGTCCGCCGCTATGAACACAATAATATTAATCATATCTACTTATTCTACCACTAAGTTTTGTGTGGTGATTGCAATCTTGAAATTTAAAAAAAACTAGTTTAATTCCGGAATCTCGAAATGTCGTTTTTTCGGTATTAAGCTCAGAGATTAGTCGTTATTTAATATCACTATAGAAGTCTTAAACCTAGGTTACTCCATGCACACAATGTTGTAGGTAAGCTTTTATCCAAACTATATGGAGAGATTGTAACTTGTCTAAATGCAACTTACAGAGCATAGCAATTACTCTTGCGCGCATAAACAACTTTCATAACACGGCTAGAATTGTTATTTTGTCATCAAGCACTCAAAAAAGTATCATTTTAGCGATTTTTATGATCGCCAATTCCGGGATTCGTATTTTGTCACCCGAGGATTGCAATCACTAATCTTGTGTTGGTAAGCCGAACTATTCTCATAACGCGGTCTATTGATATCATTATAAGCTTTTCCTATTTGTAGGCCTATATCAGAACAGCTACCTGTTTTTTTAAAGTTTGTGACAGTTTTTGTCATTTTAGAAGTAATTATGGCTTAAGCAACGAGCGCGACCCCATTATAGTAAAGCAGACGACCTCATAATTCAATTTCAAACTACTGACTTGATGCATTGCTGTTGATTCCGTTTTCATCGATTAATGTTCCAAAAATCTAACTAAAGCTAAAACTTAATTTTGTACGAGTATGCGGTTTTTGTTGGAGTCGTTTGTGTAGGAAAAATACAGAACGTATTACGTTTTCATCCTTATAAATAGATTCTCAAACACTGTGCAAAATTATTTTTCAAAACTCTTTGATAACTTCTACCGACTTTAATAATTTGTGGCACAAAGATGACCATTGGCCAATGGGTTATAGGCTAACTGTGTGAGGTGCACTCATTTTCCACTTCACCCAATTCGCGTTATCGCACTGCCGTTTTAAACGCAAATCTCCACATTGTCACATATGGCTGAGTTGTTGTCTGCACTGCACTAAACGTTTTGACGACTTAATTAGCGCACAGTAAAACAAAATTGCGGTTTATTTATGATGCATAAATAACACAAAACAAACGCAAACAATGACATTATTATGAGCACTTTATTTGCACCACGCGTGAAAGCACGAAAACCAAACGTCACAATTACATCACAACATCAAACTCCAAGACGCTTATGCAGGGTGGGCCAAAAAATGACCCAACTTGTTTTTGTCAGAACTTCGTCATTTTTCCCCCAAATTTGATAATTTTTGGCACACAGATAGCCAAGACGTTAGAATTATGTGAGGTACACATATTGTCTTCCTCACTTAATTTTTGGCAACGCACTACCGTGTAAAATGCAGATGAACCAACTTGTTACATTACTTGGCATTTATCAGTATCAG
>Ga0056128_1011468_pt1 | contig 10933 bp, 7 predicted proteins | sample WorMetLIZISLAND2_FD_71113 | JGI IMG/M metagenome (GOLD analysis project Ga0056128, IMG submission 71113) | Marine gutless worms symbiont microbial communities from Max Planck institute for Marine Microbiology, Germany - Olavius geniculatus... ... | reverse complement strand
GCGGTATCATTAGCTCATGCCAATCAGCTGCCACTTCCAAGATTGTAAAGCGCTTCTGGTCTTGAAGAAGCATGTAAGAAGCGCTATAGCAAGTACGTGGACTTTACCTTTACCTTTTTACCTTGTGTAGAAACTGGAACGGCTGGTGGACGTTAGCCTGTATTAGCCTGTGATGGTATATGGAGACGCATGAAAGGCCCCCACGAGAGAATACTATTTTCGCTGCAGCAGTGTTGGCTTGCAGTTGAAGATAGACACAGAAAATAGACACTAATCATGACTAATGTAATACTTTAATGACTCGTGCACCGTGCAACGGTTGTGCCAAAATGTGCCACTGTGAGTGGGAATGCATTTCTTACTTGAAGTGAAATTTTTTAGTTCTATTTTGTGTCTCTGGATCAAACAGCCAAGATTTTGGTCTTGGTTTTGATACCAGAGATAAACAGCGTCTGTTCTTGGTATCTAGTTTTTTTTTAATTTTGATTTGACTATTTAAACAACCAGTAAAATTGTTCTATATTGACACAACAGTGTATGCAAGTGTGACCTGTGGGATATTATCCTACCCCCAGGACAAATAAATTATCTTATTGCTCGATCTATAACGTTAAAGATTTTTGTTTCACTGTTACGCTACAGCCCGTATTTTTTCGACGGGGGATTATTTCACAGAGGAGATTCTCGGTGTGACACCTGGACTGCAGCTGCAGCTGCCTGCGCGGTGTACACCAATGACGACAAGAAGATCCGTCCGTGCGTGCGACAGTGATGGGCAAATCTCAAATCGAATCCCGTGTTCCAAATCTCACGTCATTGACAGTAAATAGCTGCGGTAGCGTTGTATGGTAGTTAACACGTTGACTCATCAACGCAGTTAGCTGTTACCCTACGCCGGACCCGTAGGAACCTGGATGTGTGACAGTCTTTGCACAGGTGAACCGTGTATAAAACCAACCACCCAAGTCAACGCAGCTTTCTATCTTTCCAGCGTATAGGCCTACCGGCTGCCTGACTGGGCAGAAGTTCATCTAGCTTTCTCAGGTGTCAGGTGATCTCATACGGCATATGGCAGATGACGCTCAGTGCATCTGAAACTGGATTTTAGTGAAAAGACGTACACGTTTTAACATTTAAATATTGCAGTCTTCATGCTTGAATCTTAAGTCTGAATCACGTGCACATGATCACAGTGTTAAAAATACCAAGTAGATCCAATGGCGTATACGGCATGCACAAAATCGGCAAGTATATGTTCGTCAAGAAACAAGAGGTCACTTTAATCTGCAAAACCCTTTTAGCTCCTGCGTACGCATTTCTATCACCATCGTTAAAGACTGTTCAGTCCACATGTCCATGAAACGACACACAATTGCACCACAGTATGCACGTTGAATTGAAGTGGTGGGCTAAACTTCATTTTTATTCGTCGAATTTTGCACTTAGCGAAATCGAATATGCGAAAACTTGGGTTAGATCAAATAAGCTTACCAAGTCATGCATTTTTGAATCGAATCGCCAAATTTTCAAGTTTAATCGCGTGTACACTAAAATCGCGATTCGAATGGAATCGCGGTTTGATTTTGCCCACCACTGATGACTACACATAGATGCTGCGTCTGTCTGTCTCTGCGTCTATCTTGCTGCGCCTGTCTCTGTCTGCGTACTGTTGCTGCTGCTGCTGCTGCTGAGTGTGACGTCCCGTGACGTCACGAGAGAACGGTCGGTCTCTCACAGCGCGTACAGGATCGCCTCTTCTATGAGACACATCGCGGCGTCCCGAGAAAGCGACATTTTTTTTGGAAAAACTTAGGTTCTTGTTGCCGCTGTTGCTGCTGCTGCTTCTGGTTGGTGCCGGTGAATCGTTGTACACCGCTGCACGGCGCAGACCGCGTGTGTACGCCCGCTTCGTGGTCCTTTTCATTGCTGTTGCAGTTTCATCCCGTCGTCTTCTGCACGCTACCCGTGACGCGCTGTGTCCGTGACGTATATCTGCTCTGACGTCATCAGTTACGTCATACTACGTGACGTCATGCCTGTGGGTAAGTGCAATATGATCACTTCTTGGTTGCCTATGCTGTGCATGCAGAGCCAGGCAATAGCCTTCTCATCAGCCAAATGTAAGGCTGACAGACCGCCGGGAAATTTCGTATATCTGGACAATCGTTCACAATGTGTGACGTAGTTTGTGAAGGTGCGCCACAGGAACAGGATGGATCTGAAGCCTGATTCCAGCGGACGAGGTTGGCTGCACATCGACCCTGGCCAGTGCGAAAGTGGTTCATCGTTGACTACAAGCATCGACGTAGGTCAGATCCAGGAGGTGCGATGGAAGGGTCCACGATTAGTGAATGGTTGATTACATCTGAAGCAGCCCACTCATTGGTCCATTTCTGACGTGGTGACACTTCTTTATGTAGTGATTCCTCTAGCCATACTGGACGTCTTGATGTAAGGCGGACTTCAGGGTGGATCAACAGTGTGATCATTGTCGTTGTGCTGTAGGCGGTCTCTGCGCAGGGGTGGGCCGCCTAATATCGTAGGCTGTACGTCATCGTCATGCAATCTGTTAGTCCTGGCGACGCTGCCCACAAACTGTGTCATAATCTACGCCCAAACACTAATGGATTAAGATTTTGGTGGTTTCTTTACGTGACTCCAGCCATAACCTACCACTGAAAAAATTGACGTTGCGCATACCGGCAGCCAGTAGCTTGGCCAGGCTAACAGACAGTAAAATTTCGTTAAACGCTAACACCATTGTCGTCATCATATCATGTCAAAGAATTTTGTTGTTTGTTTTCACTATACAGCGGTTGTGGGTGCATCTGTTTAACGTTTCCACTAAAGTAGTTAAGGTGCCGAATCTAAAAATGAGCTCAATTTCAGCGCGGATTGGAAATTACAGAATCTCAAATGGCTTGTAGATACGTCGAGTGGTTTGAGGATGCACGAGTGTGACAAAAGACAGACAGACAACAGACACGCTACAAAAAACACTGGTAGCTATAGGCGAAATCGCTTACGCTAAAGCGATTTTTGCCTAATTGGCTCTTAACCTTGCAGTTTCAGATTTTTTAAAAAAAAGTTTCATATCGTTTTTTGTTCGGTTCAGTTTTGCTTCAGTTTTATTTTTTGGTTTCATTTTTAGTTATCGTTAACTGCTTGTTATTGACAATTTTCGTTTTTGTCTTCGTTAACGAAAATTACTGTCACACTGACACCCCGGGCCTACGAACGACCTCGAGACATTTGCATTTTATAGTACTGGCAGGAGAATTTCGTTTTTGGTGTGGGCGTGTACACCATATAAACATGAAGCAGATGATCCGTGACAAAACTAGAGGGAGATTGTCAGTCCTTCAAGAGGGAACTGACATAATTTAGAACCTACGTGTAAACGGTAGCATCGTCTCTCCATAGCTTGCGAACGAATGCTTTTTTCTGACCCAAAATGTCCCAAAACCGACTGCGGATGGGGATTTTTAGATTTAAGGTAAACGCCGCGAAACGGGAAAACGGAGAAGATGCATAAAAACGGCCAGAGACAACAAAGAAAGAGTTAAAGGGTCAGAGGGCAGCCACATCGTTGGTAAAAAAGCTGGGGGCAGAAATTTGTGTTTTTTTCCGGCAGACAGCTGAAATCTTCAACTGAGGAGATTGCAGGTGCTAAAAATTTCTAAGTTTTCCCAAATGAGAGACTTTCGGTGCAGAATTTTGATTTTTTTAAAAGAATATTTTCCACCAAAAGAAAATGTTGCTACAAGGTATAATTTAATTAAGGTTGGGGCAATTGCCTTTCTCTCTTTCTGTCACAGTTACGCCACTGACGGCGCATTGTGGCTATTGCTAAATGCGCCTCCTAAATAATCTTACTTACTTACTTGACAGAGAGAGAGTTGCTCAAATGGCTCGAGGGAGATAATCGCCCAAGATCATAGGGGTATCATGTTTGGGGTTCGGTCTCACGTCTATGTAATCTTTTTGTATAAAAGGCTGATCCTAAAAGGAACCCCTAAAATACAGGGTGGTCCAAAAACGGCACAAAGTTAATGACACCATAATTTTGCAACCGTACGTCATAGAGTCATGTGGTTTTCAGCAAAATGTTCCGAAAGAAATTCTTTACATGACTAAAGTCAGTATTTAAATACAGCAGTTAAATATTCTTTGTTATTGCCGCTGGCAGCTGAACTATGCAAAAACATTATTACCCTCGACACCGCGGTCCATGAAACGTGCCACTTTTATTTTTTTCAATAGCTCCGTGAAACATTGGCCGATTTTAATAATTTTTGGCATACTACATTACAAAGAAACTTGACATAAACGTCTGCAGTTTTGGCCATTTCGACCTATGGTTGTCGTTACACTACCTTGTGAAATGCAGAAGTCGTATTTTGACCATTGACAACTATGAATTCATACTGGGCAGTGCATGTGACAGCTCAGAAAATTACTGAGATCACAAAATCATTGAAAATTTGTTGCTTCGTCTTTATTTTAAAATTCTAAGTCGACAAACTAAAATGATACATCAACAGCGAGTGGGCTGCTTGAGTCGTGCAGTTACTGGACGTACTGTTGGCAAATGGCGTCAACGTCTACCGCTTGCGTTTGTGCTGCAGAAAGACATTTTGAGTACGTGCTGAAATGAAGATGATGTGATGTGACACGAGTGATTTTTTAAATGCTAATAATTGCTAATTGCGTTTGTCGCTATTTAGTTTATAATTTCTGAGCCGACGCATACGCTACCCGATAGGAATTCATTGTTGTCAAAGGCCAAACAGCGACTTCTGCATTTCACACGGTAGTGTAGCGACAACGTTAAGGTGAGATGGCCAGAACTACAGACCTTAGCGTTGAGTTTTTTCTTAATGTCGCATGTAAAAAATTATTGAAATCGGCCAATGTTTCACGGAGCTATTGAAAAAATAATAGTGACAAGTTTTATGGACCAAGGTACATTAAAGGTAATTCTGTTTTTCAATAGTTTACTTGACAGAGGCAAAACAAAGAATATTTAATTGTTGTATTTAAACACTGACCTTGGTCATGTAAAGAATTTCTTTCAGAACATTTTGCTGAAAACCGCATGACTTTGTGACGTACGGTTGCAAAATTATGGTGCCATAAATTTTGTGCCGTTTTTATTGGACCACCCTGTATATAATAATATAATGCAACACTTTACAGAGTGGGCTAAAAATGGCACAAATTTTTTTATATGTCAGTAACTTCGTCAAATATTAACCGATTTTTGGCTCGCAATTTTTAGTAGGGAGGGAGCAAATGCGGGAGTTGATCAACTAAAAATATGCAGAAGCAAGTCTATTTCTTCTCTGCAGATGCCACTTTCTTCGTAGGGCACGCTAAAAATGGCACAAATTTTTTTATATGTCAGTAACTTCGTCAAATATTAACCGATTTTTGGCTCAAAGCGCAGAAACGTGCATGACCACAAACAGCAAACACAATCTTAGCTTTCGGTTAGCACAACAAATGTTGCAAAAGTCATCTGACGACGACGAAGCCGAAAATACTGGCACTACAGACGCACAGTAGACGAATTAGAATTGACACTATAGAATTATGTTGAGTCGTCCTGGACACTTTCGTCCCAACTGTATTTCTCTGTGTCGGAGTTCTCTTCATTTCAGGAATGTCCAAACAATGGCTAACTACAAACAGAAACTTAAGTTTTGGAAACCAACTACTGGAATATTTCTCCATGCTCTCGTACGCGTTTGTCGTTGTTCTTTTGACAACACCGGGAAGTGCGTAGGCTTATTCGTGACCGTTAGCCGTTACTCAACGTTTCTATTACTCGGCGTATCCAGTCCTTGGCATTCACTCGCAGTTTCCCTTACTTGACATTTCCAGTTACTATTACACAACGTTTCTTATACTCGACGTATACAACGAAAGGCATTACTTGCATTTTTACTCAAACATTCCATTGCCCGAAATTTCAATTACTTGACGTTTCAGCGTTCTCGTCTGGGAGACTGACCTGCGGAGACGCTTTACAGTCTGGCTATAGCTGGGCGGTGGACGGGTGGGTACTGGGCTTGCAGCTGAGCTGGCACTGACAAGCACGATCAATGAATTTCTAGTAGTGACTAACGGTGCGTGAGTGCATGCTAACCAACCAACGATAAACGATTTGGCAGCAGCAGCAGCAGCAGCAGGCTGCCGTCTACACGGACACAGGCCGTTCCCTAAAGCAACTCCAGAATAATTAACAAATCGAAAGTGATTTCGCAACAGGCAAAATCGCTGATCGGTGCTGTGCACCTTGGTGAACCATAAGTACGCAAGTACAGTTTATTTGGTTGGAATCCAACCCAAAAATCTCTTTTTCTTCTGCAGGCCCGAGACTCCATCTAACACAATTTGTTACAGGAACCCGTAAGTGTATCTGTCAAATGCATGGCATGTAAATCTATCAAAACGGTTTAAGCAGTGTGCATGAATGTGACAGACGACAGACCACGACGTTGCGGAATGCGAAGAAAAATAATGAGTATCTATCGACGAAATCGCTTGCGCTAGAGCGATTTCCCATTTTTACGCGCGAAAGCAGCTACTGCTTTCAGCGCGTCTTAGCCATCGCAATTCTGTCTGTCCGTCACACGGGTGGATAAGTCAAAAATGGTGCAAGCTAGGATTACGAAATCTTTACCGTCGGCTGCCTGGAAGACTCTCGTTTCAGGAACCGTAAAGCTTTTTCATAAATTCGAAGGGGGTCACCCCGAACGATGGCGCTAAATGAAAGGGGGTGGGCAAAATTTGCGAGTTTTAGCCAATAAGTCGCTGTATCTCAATAACGGTGCGAGATAGGGCCTAGGTTACCATTAATCACTAATAGGAAGTCGTACACTGGTTTTCGATTGCCATTGAGATCATTTGGTATTTGTATATTAACTTAACGTGAACACCCCAATTTTCGGCTGAACTACTGAACTGGAACTGCTATAGGCTTTCGCGCGTATCGTGAGCATTAGGTCAAATTTCTTGTTTACATATATTTTTAAAAAGCCACCCGGCGATCCACCGGCGCAGCTATAATGTTTTATGTTTTACTTTTAATGTTTATTCTTTTTATTTCAAAGCGGGACCATTGATCTTCCTCTGCCGATTGCCGTAAAACTTTGCTACATGATTGATCGGTAGTAGGTATACTTCTAAAACTTATGTCCTAAAATTTGGGGACTTTCCCTAAAAATTGGGAGGCAAAGACGCCCAGTACTCGGCGAGATTTCTGACAACTTTAGACTTTGATCGCGAATATATCCGGAATGGATCGAGATGTCGACAATTGAAAGACGAGTTGATCACTACGCCCGACGACAAAATTTGGTAAACATTGGTCCACCAGCAAAAAAGTGGGGATTTGCATTTTTACCCACCAGAATGCAACTTCTTCGGAAGGCCATATTTCAATGAGTCGGCGACTGTGGGTGCTGCTGCCTCGGATTTTTACAGGGCGTCAGCATAGCTTGTTATGCAGATGCGTTGTCTTAGCTATGGCAAAGGCGTCCGTCTGTCTGCCCATGTGTCTGTTCGTCACACTGCTGATTTTATTGTTACTTCACTTTCGGAGACAACTATGTTAAGACGAATGAAGATACTGTCATACTGTCAGTAACAAAAATGTTTGCCAGAATCTCAGAATGTTTTTTTTAATATTTTATTTGTTCACATTTTTGTACGCCCGGTGGTGTAAAGATATCTTGGGTTAAAAACTGGAATGTTAAAAAAGTCTGATGCGTCGTTTATGCTGAAAGTCTAAAACTATTGAAGCTACTATTTCATTATGTTATTATTATTATTATTATTATTTTGACTTTCGCTAATGAAGTCCCGGAAGAAAAAAATAATGGGAAAACTATACAAAACAATTACAACTTTAATGGATACTGATCCGCTATTATTAACATTATTATCATAGAATGAAAGCGAGGTGATGTGACATCATGTGAGAGAGGAAGCTATATAGTAAGCTATGTAACTGTGTTAGCTGTCTATGTAGATATTAACGTTGACGTCATGTTTTGTCATGTCTTTCAGCCGCTGCACGCTTCTGAGTGACTGATGTCGGACATGATCGTCTAATTGCTGTCCACAAAATCCTCCCGAACACAACGTCTCCAAACATAACCCCTCCTAAATATTTTTTCTTTTAATGGCTCTTGTAGGACAATATACCCCTAGCTACGTCTGGACTGAAACGTGGCAAAATCGCCCTGAATAAAAGTCTTGTTCCATAAATTTTCCGCAAGAAAATTACTTCTCTTATAAGTTTTTAGGAAAAAAAATTCCCACGTTAAGGAAGATCATCGCTGTTGAGAGTGTGAATAAAAGTAAACGCAAAGTCCGGTACTTGGCGTAGCGCTTCTTACGCTAGTCAGTTCCGTGTCCAGAAGCGTTTTACAATCTCGGAAGTCGCAGTTGATTGGCACGAGCTAATGACACCACAGCACACTATGCGTCCATCCGTTTCCTGCGTCAACGAAGACCCGCGGAGCATCCGGCAGACATACCACCGCCCGAATCAGCCACGTACGCTGATGGTGTAATACGTTCAAACTGAGGGGAAGTTTTTCCCGAGTGGATTTTGTACTGGGAGGGGGGGAAGCGGCTACATGCTTTTGAGTGATGTTTGCGGTGATATTCTAAGTGCTGTCCACTATCGCCTCCCTCTCCCCCCCGCCCGCCTCTGTGTGTCTCCGTCTCTGCACAGAGGCCATAAATAGCGGCCGTCAGTCAGCCAGCCTCAGCCGATGCCTCGCCGCCGGCGCACACGTGCCGTAATTACGCCGCTACTCGAAACCCAACTGTGCATCACGGACGGCGCGGTGGACCGGAAGTGACGTCGTGGTACCACGTGACCAGCGCCAGCACTCGGTGATCGATTGTTTGACCAGAAGCGACGGGGAGAGAAACAGGGACATAAAGTGAGAGGGGGCGCGGAGAGGGCAAAGCGAAGCTCAATGTGCAGTGTATTGATTGTATACCAAACGCACCAGCACACAGACATACAGACAGACAGTAACATGGTGCCCATGCACCTTCCCTATCTGTCTGTCTGTCTGCACGCCGAGGCCAATACAAACCACTGCCACCCAAACCACCACTGGTATAATACGTGCTGTTCATATGCGGCCGTCCGAATAAGCCACATTACGGATCTTGCCCGTCCGTCCATCTGTCCATCTCGTACGGGCTCGTAAAACGGTCTTGAAAACCAAAACAGACGTGGTCCCAAAGTGCATCGGACCTCGACATTTTCAGCAGTTACATAACTGCTAAGATAAATATTTATTCACGTTTGCTTATCACTTAACTTTATATCAACGAAACGGAAGATAAAGTTGTCTGCAAGATAAAGTTGCTTGAACAAATTAGATGAGATATGCTAATGAAAAAAGTTTCTAAGTTAAAATTAAAGACACCACGTTTGCGCTTTAGTTTGTGCACGTCAGTCTGCCGTCGCTTGGTTGCGCGGAACGTGCTGCGCGTAATAATGCGGCGCGGAATTGAGCTTAATGTCCCATATCACTTATTTCAGTTCCTTATAAACAATTTTATTTATTTTAGTGTACGTGCTACATCGTGCTTGCCAGTTTTCCAGTGCGTGCAAAATCATTCATCATATTAAGTATCGTAATATCACATCGCTGTATAAAGCTGTGCGTGGTTTATTGTTTGCAGGCGGTGAAATAATTATGAACCGTCTAACGACGTGACTGACACTAGCACGCACGGCCTGTCTCCATGAATACGGCATCGCATAGCACCTTTACCCATCATCACCATCATCATCATCATCATCAACAGCAACAGCAGCAGCAGCAGCAGGTAATGCTTCGTTGGTTGCCATGTCTGTGGTTTTCCACTCGATCAGAGTTTTTACGAAGTCGTCTGGCGTTCTGGACATTTTTGTCAGGGAGAGTGGGAGAACTTTATTTAGTCACGTGCAGGTTAACAAACTTCAACATACGAGAAATTCAGTAAACAAAATATAACAGGCTCTCCGAAAAAAAGTAACACCTAACTCGTTAGTCCGTCTTGTGCTAAAATTGACGTAATCTGTTTTGTGGTAAAATGCATTTTTTTCGGCAAAACTTTATTATTTTTTTTCATTTAAACATTAGCGAATAGACCTAAAACATTTAGAACTATTCGTGCGATGATAGGCCCTAGTTTTTTTTAAACCGAAAGATTTTACAGTAGATGGCTTTGACTGCAAACCTCTATGCAACAAATTAATTTTTATAGCTCAAAGCATTTTAATTTGTGCTACGGTATATTTCGTTAACAAAGATGTAAGCTTATGATATTTTGAACAAATATTTATAATTGCCGGCGTTGCTTAGTTCAAAACTATCGATGCAACAGCCAACACTAGTCTAAATTTGTCCGAAGTTGTCCACCGCTTTCAATTATTGTGACTGAAGGGTCAAAAAATATTACTGTATTTGGATATTGTTAATATTACAGTTTTAGACTAACATTAACTTGGAGCTACTTGGTTTGCGGCAGTAGGCCTACTAACAGGCGCAGTACGGGTATTGGAATCTGCGGTGTCTTTCCATGCGTCCGTCTGGCACGTAATGACTGGTAAGCTGGTAAACGAAAAAACGCAGAAACCCGTAAAAGTAGTCTGAACGTTGGAGTAACCGGTGAACCAATTTTCATTTCAACAGCTCAAAGATCAGGGTTTAATTTTTCGCGAATGCGTATTGCGTATATGACGTTCGCGATAAACTAGGCCAACCTTGTTTACGCTAGCCAACAATAGACTCCATCCTGGCATTGCGGCTACTGTCAGAGCTACACCGTGAGTTCAGCCAACCTCTGCATGTTGCTTACATCGATATTAAGTCAGCATTTGACTCCGTGGATCGCTCCGCGCTCTGGAAGG
>Ga0056128_1011465_pt1 | contig 10935 bp, 10 predicted proteins | sample WorMetLIZISLAND2_FD_71113 | JGI IMG/M metagenome (GOLD analysis project Ga0056128, IMG submission 71113) | Marine gutless worms symbiont microbial communities from Max Planck institute for Marine Microbiology, Germany - Olavius geniculatus... ... | reverse complement strand
CTTTGTCAGCATTGAAAAACAATACGTTTGTTGCTATTGGCTCTAAATATGATGTTATCTCATATAATGTGGCAGTTAAACCGGTTGTATGGAGTGCATTTGCAATGTCATTGGAGTCTGCGTTGATGTGACATTCTTTTGAGTGTGCCTTTGAGCATACTCGTAGTTTACTCGTAGTTTGAGTTTTTTTTAGTGTTTTTAGCGTATTTTATTGTGTGCTGCTGCCTTTTGGCGTAATAAACGATGATTTCCTCCGCACTTCATTTCATGGATGTAGGCTAAGGACTTTGCTCATAGTCACAGTAGTTGTACGTTAATCGGCCAGAATAAAATAACGATTTCGCATAGACAGCTCGATCACCTTCGTTTTCGGCGCTTTGAGTTGAAGCCAATTAAGTTAGCATACAGGGTGGTCCAAAATAAATGTCCCAAATTGTTTTTGTCAGAGCTTTGTCAAATTTCCACGAAATTCGATAATTTTTGGCACACAAATGGCCAATACGATAGAATTATGTAAGGTACACTCACTGTTTACCTCACCTGATCTATGTCAACGCATTACCGCGTAAAACGCCAAATTGTTGCATCTAGCTGAGTTGTTATGCCCGTAAAAGTTTTAACGATTTAATTATAGGGTGTTTACACGATCCAGCAAACGTCCAGCATTAGCACGTGTATTTTGAATACATTTGCTGGAAGTTTGCTGGACGTTTGCTTGATCGTGTAAACACCCCATTAAACACACAATAAACCAAAATGTGATTTTTTAGCAGAATTATAAGTTTGTGTAACAACTTGCTTCCAAATTATTATAATTTATGACCAAAGCGTACACAATGGCTTAGACGTGACACCTCGGCTGATATAGCGGCAATAACGATCAACTGATCAAACTCCACAGCACTCATTCATGGATTAGACGTGTTTTGAGCTCATCAGTCAGCTATTTTGGTATTTGCTATTTTTCATGTAAAATATTTAATACCACAAAATTATTAAATCACGTGGCGCCCTCTGTCGAATTTATAATGAAAACGTGAGCAATCTGATACTGATAATCACCACGTAATGTAACAATTTAGAGCATCTGCATTTTACACGGTAGTGCGTTCGCATAAATTAGGTGAGGGGAAAACTGAGTGTACCTCACATAATTTTTGGCTCACATAAGTATTGGCTAGCGGTGTGCCAAAAATTAGCAACTTTGATGAAGATTTGACGAAGTTCTGACAAAAACAAGTTGGGGCATTTTTGGACCACCCTGTATATATAGCCCACGTTGGCTGAAATGCCTGTTTTATTAACAGTCAGCGCCTTTAACCGATGGGGATTGGGGCCAGTCACCAGCAATCATGGCCACAGGACCCACTTTTGCGCAGCCGTTTCTTTCCCAGCTGTAGTCGTAACCACCGCCAGCATTTATTTTGCCTACTTATGTAGGGATATCCAGGCTGGCTTGGGTGATGCTAGAATACATACAATACGAAAATGGTATAACCGCGCGGTCATCTATCTCAGTACTAACCCATCTCAGTACTAACCCGGCTCCGCGTCGAGTAACTTCATTGTTGCGACCAACAACGCTAGCGCTAGACCAAGCCGCCATTATATTAGTCGACAGCTGACGCACAATATTATTGATAACGGTCACTACAACTCTATACTGTTGCTGTACTGCAACAACAACAACAACTACTACTACTACTACTAATATTACTATTACAGTCTTTCATTCCCCCGGGTAGGTAAATCGAGTTTTTACAGGTTTATCTGACTAGAGTTAAGGCGAAGCACGTTCACCTGCCACGGGTGGCAGGTAACACTGTGTAATCCCATACGGCAGGTGACGCTCCGCAGTCTGCAGCTCTAAAATAGGCTTTCATTCAGAGCTATAACACCACCTTTAACCTTTATTATTATTAGAATAGTAGTGGTGGTAGTCGTAGTGTGTGGTTGTATTCAGCTGGCGAGTCTGCGGGAGCGACACCGTGAGGAGTTGTCGTCGTTGTGCTGCGAACATTACCGTCTGGAGCTGGAAGTCCAGTTGACGCACGGTCCGGCACTGCGCTGTCGTCTGGAACAACTGCTGGCCGCTGCCCGCGACACCTGTCAGGCCCGACTCAACCGAACGCACGACGCCGAGGTCACCGAACTCAAGAAGAAACTCGACGCACAGAACTGGGAGGAAATGAAAGCGCTGGCCAGACGCATTCGCGACAAGAGCGAACTCGCCAGGTAAATCTGTTGTTGCGGAGTCGGTCGATTGCTTCGTTGAATTACACAAAATCCGGCCTATTTCGTAATTTTTGGGGTGGTGAAGATTTATAAAAAATAAGGAGATAACAGTTAAGCATACTGACATGCAAGTTCTACATTTTTACGCGCGACAGCAGCTACTGCTGTATAGCGCGTCTTTGCCATCGCAGTTCTGTCTGTCCGTCCGTCCGTCCGTCCGTCTGTCCGTCACACGGGTAAATCAGTCAAAAACGGTGCAAAGATCACCAAATCTTCACCGAAGGCTGCCTGGAAGATTCTAGTTTCAGTAGCCGTAAAGCTTTTCCATAAATTTGAAAGTGGTCACCCCGGACGAGGGCGCTAAATGAAAGGGGGTAAGAAAAATTTGCGATTTTTAGCCAATGCTGGAATTCATGCACTGGATATGGCGCTAGGCGTTGTGAGCTCAGAGTTCGTTCGCACCGGGCCTTCACACATGCATCGCTGTTGCACGTTATCTTTTGCGTTAGCTGAGCTTTTTTGTTTATACAGACACAATCCCGAAACTTTTGTTGTATCATAGGCCTACACCTTTCTACCACTAACCATTGCTCATAAGTTATCAACAATCAGAAATAGCCCATTGCTTTGGTCAGCTCTGTATGACTGAATACGGAAGGTACCCGGCAGCGAACAGTTGACTTTTAGCGTAATTTTTGCATTTACTCTTAAGATATAATAAAACAACAGAACGTGCCGTTACATGCGTCAGATACACAGGGCGGGCCTAAGCAATCCGCCAATCGAAAACGTTTTTCTTAGTAGCTGAATAGTAAACACCGTTTCTGTTTACAGCGTTTAATTTTACAATGAGTCTATCGGTTAAATACATGTAATTAATTACACGTGTCTACTCCCGTCTTACATGAAAGAAGGTTAAAGTTCTTGAAACAGCGAACTTTGCTGGTAAAAAACAATAAGTAAAATCACACTAACAGTGGTAGAAAAATAATATAGGGGTCATTTGCCGAATCTTTTGACGATAGTTAGCATATTTTTCCGCGATTTTGCGCCGATATTGATTCAGCAGCATAGCTTGCTGGATATTATGAATTGTCACCAATTATCGCTGTTTCTGTGCAGAGTAAGGCGAGAGGCGACCCAAAAACACATTAGTCTAGCAGTTCAAGAGCGCCAGAAGGTAATCGCACGTGATGTGGCCGTTTGTCATTGTTTATACAATACAGTACAATATGGCATTGCAGTCGCTTTACAGTCAACTGTGGAAAAGAGGAAGGGAACAAGCGAGTCAAGTTTAGTCTTATGCGCTTGTGCAGAATGTACAGGGTGCAGCAAAAAAGTAGCCCCCTAAAGTTTTCCGCTGTTTTTTCATCAACCGTTTGGGATTTTAATTTGAACTTTTACATCTTTAGTTACTGAAACCTTTTACATCTAATTGGCAAGTAAAATGTGATTCTGTTGAAAAACACCAAAGTTAATAGACTTTTTAACGTGGCAATTAGATGATCTATTTATTGGCTAGTATTATTTATTGACGCGATTTTTTTCTATTTTTTAGTTGCTTGGTTATTTATTTACTTCCTTATTGATAAATAATCACTGCACTTTGCTGATTTATATAACTTAAAATTCCGCTACTCTTCCAGTCGTTGATTCATTCTGGACCGTCACTGGCTGCAATGTGTGTTCGTTCCTCCTGTACGCAGTTACGCGATGTGCTCGAGCAGCGCTTGTCTGAAGTTCAGTCGCAGTATGAACAGCAAATGTCGCAACTCGGCTCCGAAGCTAAACTGGTCAGTCATGTCCACTTTGGCCAAGCGATTTCGCCTATAGCTACCCATTTCTCCGTAGCGCAGTCTGTCGTCTTATCGTCTGTCACACTCGTGCGCCCTTTTTAAATCGTTCGACGGCTTTGAATGTCATTTTGCAGTTAAACTTACGGGGTCCTATGACACGTTGTGTTATGGGTAGAACTGGTCGTAGATTTGGGGAATTAAACCCCGATCCCAGTAAAAATTGCACTTGTCTACTTATGATTCAATCAGCGATTTCGCCTTTTTATCAAATTACTTCAACTCAAACTTTTTGAACCCTTTTCAACTTTCCAGCAGCTCCCAGCATCATAGGCGGATTTAGGGGGCCAAAGGGGCCTGGGCCATAGCCCCCAAGATGACAAAAGTCGCCCTTTTTACCTTGCACATGCAGTGCAATATAAAGTTGTGCAGTAAAAGTAATGAAATTTATACCCACTATATGCATTTTTTCCAGGGGTTTTATGTCGAAAAAGCGTTTCCTTTCGGGGCTCCGCCGCGCACCGCCTTTTCCACATGCTGTCTATCTTTGCTTTAGGCTTTTGGCTTCAATTTTCGGCCCTTGGGGGTTAGTTTGCCCCTCGTGACTCTAATTTCTGGTTAGGCTGATGTAAAAGCAAACAGCAATAAGCAATAAATAAGGCCCTTTATCGCATGCAAGTCAATCTCCGTGGCTCTGCAGTCTGCATGCATTCCGGGTGTATTTCATTACTGTTATAGTCATAAAGAAGAGCAAAATTTTCCACGAGTCCAAAATTCCAAAATTTTCCAAGAGTCCACGAAAACGCGCCATTTCGACCTTAAAATGTCAAAATTTTTTAGAGAGGGGGCACAGCTCACTCCCCAGACCTCTCCTCTTTTGGGGGACACCCCCTCCACACGTTCTACCCCCTCGGCGCCTTCGGCGCCTCGACCTTGCCCCCCAACTTCAATTCCTTGCATGACGCGGCTTGAAATAAAAACAAAATGCTCAAACTAACATTTGGATTGCGTTACGTCCACAACATCCGTTCGCATGTTTTCACCGAAACAAAACAGTCGCAAAACAGTTTCACGTTCGCATTCTGTGCAACAGTTTCGCAGTGTATAAGTTCCAGCCAAGCCCATTAGCCTAAGCAAAGCATAACTCGACTAACCCACCGCAAAACAAATTCTCATAATTCGTGACCCAGCGTAACAAAAACCAGCGCACGTGTTGTTCTGAACGACGTAAAAGGCGTCAAATTTGTCACAGATTGCATTTTTTTGTTCAGAGAATCTAAGCTGTCTAAGCAAGTGGGTAGAACATGTATGATCGTTGTGAAGGAGGATGATCGGTTGCGGCGGCTGTGTGACGAGAAATGTGCCAAAGTGATGAGTGAGGGAAGATTATGTCTGCCGCCGCACAAGTCCACGTCGCAGTCGTCGGTCGGCGTCGCGTCGGAAGCGTCGTGCAACGGCTCGCCGACCAGCCAGCGATCACAGGCGACCAGTGGTACGACCGTCTCCGATCCCACGACCAGTCGCAACGCCTCGAGCCTCGACGTTCACGAGTCAGTAGACAAACCACTACCTGTCTTTTGCTAGTTTCCAAGATTAATAATGTCCCTTTCGCGGACAAGCCTAAAACTGTGGAAATCCTTTTTGTATCGCATTTAGGTCAAAATCAACGGCTATTATTGTATTCCGCTGCATTCGTTAATCGCATAGTTTTTGTGGCTTATACGTTAAATTACTGCTGATATGATTTTGCTTTCGTATATAGTTGCATGCTGGCGGTTTTGACAAAAAAAATCACCAGATTTTCACATTTTCACACTGCTGCTATTCTGTGTTCAGAAGTTAGAAGCTGAAGTGCAGAGATACTGCGAATGAGAGACGATCAACTGTCGGAAGGTCTATGCAGCGTTGGACCGTGCATCTCACACGCCAATCCAATCATTCCAGCGTTCGACTTCGACGTTAATCGTTCTTCGACGCCCGCTAGAACACCGCGGCGTGTGTTGCTTTCGACCACATCAAGCCGCGTTCACGCAGCAGTCGCCAAGCGATCTGCACGTGCGTCTGCGACGCGTTAAAGGCGCGTCCACACTCCGCGTTATGGAGCGACCTCTCTCCCACCGTATATTCGGCGACCAAGTCGCGCAAGGTTGTGGTTCACCGTTCACGTATACCCGGCGTACCCAACACCTGTCTGTCGTAACTGAGGGGGGACACGACCAGGGTGGGGACAGACCGACCTAGTATCCTGCATAATGATCACTGACCTCGTGAGCAGAGGGGAGCAGGGGGAGACAATTGTCCCTCCCCCTAAATTTTGGGCTGTCTAGAATATTTTTTTTCGAAAAATTTTTGTCCACAAAATGCAAAATTTGTAGCTGAAAAAACCACTTTGGAAAAATTAGCGGCAAAATTGAAATTTTGAGCACCCGTTTTAACACGTATTATGCTTGGTCTGATTTCCTCAGGTAATGCAAAAGCAGACGTTGGGTAAGGTAGAAACTAAAACACTTATTAAATAGCCAGTGGTGTCAAACATTTTTCTGCTAACTAAAAATTATTAAAATCTGCTAATCTTTCTTCAAGTTACGATCGATAATGTCGGGGATGTTTTTTCAGGTCTTCTGCTTATTTCAACACATATTCCGCTTGATCTGACTTCCCTAGGTAGTGCAGAAGCATACATCGAGTGAAGTGGGAAACTGAATGGTCATTTGATGGCAAGTTGTGTCAGGAATTTTCGTACCAAAAATTAGCAAAATCCATAAGCGGATCAAGGAGTTGAAGTTGGGGGCCAAGGTCGAGCGCCGAAGGCGCGAGCCTAGTCGAGGCGCCGAAGGCGCCAAGGGGGTGCAGTGTGGGGAGGGGGTGTCCCCCTCCCCACAGGGGGAGGGGTCCTCCCCAGAAAAATTTTTTTAGACCTTAAGGTCAAAATGGCGTATTTTCGTGGACTCTGTGCTAAATTTCGTTCTTTTTCTATGATCATAACAATATAGAAATACAGCAGTAATACAAAGACTGCCATTTAGATTGACTTGCATGCGATAAAAAGCGTTATTCAAGGGCGTCTATAGTCATAAGTCCTTGCAGCAATCCCCCAAACTCAAAGTGAGGCGCCGCAGGCGTCGACGGGGAGGGGAATGGGGAGAAAGTATCCCTCTCCCCAGCCGACTAGGGACTCTGGGGAAGCGTCATGAGCTCTCCCAGCAAGTTCCGGGGCGGAGCCTCGGCGAAAAACGAATTTAGTGCATTCTAAGCGTCACAGAACCCTTCTGGTTGCAAGATATGGTAAACATTATGAAAAATGCAAAATATTAATAATATTCAACTCCCCCCTAATTTTCCAAAAAACCTTCCCTTGTTTTTCTTATAGCGTTTGTTTCGATTAGGTTTATATGGTTTAAACTCCCCTGGCGTTATTCATTGAAAAATAGCGAATCCGAACAAAACCAAACAGGTTCTTTCCCATCTACGTGTGCTACGCAAGGTGTTGGGTACAACGAGGCAGTTATAGCCCCACCGAGTGTTAATTTGCGTCGTCTGTTTCTTGTTTTGAAACAAGACATCTTCATTGCAACCGTACGGACGTGACTGACTGAATGGCCGCTTCTTTCCGCGTTCACATCGATTACGATCAGGGCTGGAAAACGGGTCCGAAAAAAACTCAGTTTCTAGATTTTAAAAAAACCTCAAAAGTCCAAAATTTCACAGTTTAATTGTGATTTTTGTGTTATGACTCCAATCACGTCGCTAGGCCTATGCCGTTCACTCATAACAGGGTGTAAGCCTATAACATCTTTTCTTGGGTAGTAATTGTATGTACGGTGTTCATTGGACACCAAACGAGAAAACTAAAAGTCTAAAACCTATTTTTTAATTTATTTTTTCCAGCCTTGACTATGACCGTCGCTACCGCATCCGGAAACGCCGCCGTCGATGTAGTTTCACGTACCACACATTTTCACGACAGTCAAGTTCTGTTCCGTTTGAAAAAAAAACAATCGGAGCCGAACAGTATGCTCTTGCCGGTATATAAGTTGCTTTACGTAATCTGCCGTGCTGCTAGACTATTAGATCTACGACGAGTGACCAAAATCAGACCCTTTGAGTCCGAGGTAAGGTAATCAAAAAAGAACCAAATCAATTTCTCGGCTTCAACTGCGGGCCCCATGCAGTCGGGTTCGATCATATGGGAGGATGTGCGGCATGAAAAATAAGGAAAGGGGAAGAGGACAGGAGGTGAGGCAGGGAAGGAGGGAGCGTGAAAGGAAGAAAAAGGAAAGAGAGGGGCCCGAATGATTTTCTTGCAGGGGGCCCGGAATTTCAAGTTATGCCACTGGATGGAAGACACAGCCCATGTCCAGTTGAAAACCCATAAGCTAGAAACCCACAGTAGACCCTGCCCGACGTAAAACTGTTGACGTGTTTTAATGTTCTATAGTAAACGCACGCGGTATACAAAAACGTTATGGCAAGTCAAAAATGTTTCAATGCAAGCGGGGTTCCTATAGAAGCCAGGGGCTTGTATAAAGTTTTACAGTCTGTCACTCTGGGGCTACTTGTTTCACTAATGCCTAAAAATCTCGAGTTTCCAGTTGCAATATGTCGGAAAAGTAAAAAAGGCGGAAAATACATTTTTCCAGTTATTATTTCATGACACAACAACTCATAACAGGAAGCCAAGCTGTCGCTAGGATAGCCGACCGTACTGGTTGTCAGTGACTTTCAAGGTCATCCAAGGTTGATAATTTTCATTTCATTTGAAAGCCAATATGCGACTTCCTATTAATGATCAATTGTAACCTAGGCCCTATTTTGTACCGTTTAGCCGCAGTACATCCGTGACGGACAGACGGACGGACGACAACCATGACAACAGCTCGACTGTTACTGGAGTACGGTCGGCTAAAAAACGAGAGACAGGGGCCTAGTAGTACTGAATACTGTGTAGCATACCCAACTTAACTGAAGCAAAAATATTGCATCGTTTTTTTCAGTAAAACTGTGAAAAAGAACAAAAACGTGCACCAATATCTTGAGGGTCCAATAAAAATTTCAGGGACGGACGGAACAGAAAACACGCGATTTCTTTTATGCCCAACTATAATTTCTAACAACAACGTTCTTGTATATAGTTCATCGTCGTCGTCATCGTCAGTGCGTTGAGCTGATGAGAAAGAAGCGATTTTATTTTTGTGTGCAACATGACTGTGCTTGAATTATGGATCTCTGCACTAGTTTTGTGTCGGCTTTACTGCAGAATCAGTGTCAAAGATAACAAGAAATTTGAGCTAATGCTCACGAAGCGCGCGAAAGCCTATAGCAGTTCCGGTTCACGCTAAGTTAACATACAAATACCAAATTCTCTATCTGGATCGCATAACGATAGTAGCGTGGCGCTACCTTGTGAATGATATAGACTTGTGTCGCCAAAAAATCCATAAAACCCCCAATTTTGGCGTTCAAGGTCATTGAATTCGGCGCCAATCAAGAGCCAGTGTACGACTTCCTATTAGTTATTAATAGTAAGCTAGGCCCTATCTCGCATCGTTACTGAGATACGACTTATTGGCCAAAAATCGCAAATTTTGTCCACCCCCCTCATTTAGCGCCCTCGTTCGGGGTGACCCCCTTCGAATTTATGGAAAATCTTTACAGTTCCTGAAACTAGAGTCTTCCAGGCACCCGATGGTGAAGATTTGGTGATCGTAGCTTGCACCGTTTTTGACTGATCCACCCTTGTGACAGACGGACAAACAGACAGACAGACAGAATTGCATTGGTTAAGATGCGCTAAAAGCAGTAGCTGCTTTCGCGCGTAAAAATGATTGCTGCTTCATGTCCGAGTGTATCATTCTGCTTTCTTCACCGATACCAAAATAAACCTAATCTCAGCGGAATATCACATCATAAAAATAACCGAAATGCCAATAAACTGACAGTTACAAGGAGAAATGATTTCCTCCACTCTGTATTTAATTATTGCTCAGTTTATTCTGTTTCGGCAATGGTCTGACACATTTCTACACCGTGGTCCATTATTTTTGGAATAGCTCCGTGAATCATTGGCTGATTTAAATAATTTTTCACACGCAACATCAAGAAAAGACTCAACTCAAATGACTATAGTTTTGACCACCTTACTTTAATACTATTGTTACGCTACCTTGTGAAATGCAGGTTATCAAACCCACTGTTGGCGAGTGGCGTCAACATCTACCACATGCATTCATGCTGGTGGACCTTTTGAGCTCATGCTGTAATAGACATGTCATGTGACACGCGTGACTTTTTGAGACAGAATAAATGCCATTTGTGTTTGTCGCTACTCAGTTAATCATATCTGAGCTAATGTGTACGCTACCCGGTGTGAATTCATTGCTGTAAACGGCCAAACTGACTTCTGCATTTCACAAGGCAGTGTAGCGACAGAATTGAAGTAAAGTCGTCAAGTTTCTTCCTGATGTCGCATGCCAAAAATTACTTAAATATTCCACAGTTTCACAGAGCTATTCAAGAATAACAGTAGCATCTTTTTATGGACCACAGTGTAGTTATGATTGGTATTTATCAGATATTTACTACAGTTGAGTAATAATAATAATAATAATAACAGAGGAGCATGTGAATTAACCATCTGTTTAATTCCATATTCAAGCTTAACAGGACTTAATTTGACTGCACCATCAGTGATTTTTAGTTGTGTGAAATTATTCTACACTGTGTTTCAAAAAAATGGGCACCCTTTTTATTTCTTTCATAATTCACTCAAATGATGATCAATTTACATGAAATTTTTATCAGATGTAGCTGAAGAAATGCTAATTCAAAATATATGGACAAAATATGGCTGTTAGTTAAATATTCTTTGCTAGTTGTGATGTAATGCTGACGTCATAATGCATCGTGA
>Ga0056128_1011461_pt1 | contig 10935 bp, 10 predicted proteins | sample WorMetLIZISLAND2_FD_71113 | JGI IMG/M metagenome (GOLD analysis project Ga0056128, IMG submission 71113) | Marine gutless worms symbiont microbial communities from Max Planck institute for Marine Microbiology, Germany - Olavius geniculatus... ... | reverse complement strand
GCGACCTCAATATGGACGACGCAGTTGACCTGGCTCAGAACCGTCCACTCTGGAGATTGATGTCTACGTTCGGCGCTACGCACTCTTAGTGGTGCTTGCCAGAAATGATGATGATGATGACTACTAACCCTCTGTAGCAGCTCTGTATTCTCGCGCCTCAGTCGTTCCAGTGACTCAAGCTGCTGAGCATTGTCCTGGGTCAGAGTTGTCCTTGACTGCTGCAACTCAATGATCTCATTCTCAAGCCGAGAGACTGTTGCCTGCATCTCCGTTCTCACTGCCTCCACTTGCTCGTCTGATGAACACAACATCAGACCATTCAGTCTACACCAACTCGTGATAATCTCAAGAATCTACGTGGTTATTTTCAACCTGCAAAGAGTTGAATGATTAATGAGTATAATGACACTTAGATAAAAAAAATTCTTACAAATTTCTAACAGCATAATTACTGCTTTTATTTTCGTCTAACTGGACTCTAGCTAATACAGACTAGACTGGGTCCACATTACTTGATGATTTAGTGAGAAGACTTTTCCTGACAGCACATTAGTACAAGAGAGGCCATGTGCCATACTGATGCAGACAGAAACTAACCAGATGAATAAACTAATTGAATAGTGCAATTTAACAAAACACGAATAACCAATACAGCCAAGAGTGTCAAAGTTTTCTTTCATCAAATACAATACAGATCCATGTCTCAATAGTGTTTAGTTTCTTAGTGGAACATCGATGCCATTTCATGCCATGACAGTATTAAAAGTAACTAGTTATAAAAACACCAAGCTAAAGAGTAACAAAGACTATTTAGCTCCTTTTCTCCAGCAGGGCACAATGACAGATACACTTAAAAACAGAACTGACTCCATTGATGGCTTATTATTCCTGCGTGGAGTGCAAGGCTTTGCTCCCAGCTTTTGCACAGTGCTAACAGATCTTCTGCTAATATTTCATGTTGTACTCATACACATTTGGCTTGACACTGACATGTGGGGATGGAGAGGGGTGATGCAGGAATAGTATAAATGGACAGACAGCTGTGGTGTTTGAGATTTGGACTGGGGTGGGATGGGGACAAGTGGGGATGCATTCAGTCTCTGTTGTTGTTGTTGTAGTAACCTGCCCTCCACCTCTTCAGTGATCAGCTGTTGAGGAACTCAGCAATGTCCTTGGATCACTGTCACTGCCAGATGTCCATGAGGATCAGATCAGTCAAGTTCATCAGGCACTCAAATAGATGAGCGACGTTGTGCAGCAACGTGTTACAATCAGGGCAGACATCAGAAACTGTAGGTTTGAGTCGGTGTCTGTACGAGTTGAGCCTAGCACAGTAACCAGACCTCAACTGCACTGGGAAAAGTACGCACCTTTAAAGGAAGCTTGGTTTCTGAAACGTCTATGGATGCTTCGAAACCATGTACAGACACTGACTCAGCCCTACAGTTCCTGATACCTGCTCTGTTTAGTCTCTGTCCCCGTGCAGAGCTCTAGCTCACACATACCTGTTGTTGGCTCAGTGCCAGGTGGCCGGGCGGACTCCCTCTCAGTTCGCTCTGCTTCTATCTGACGCTCTAGATCACTGCACTTGGACTCCAGGCGTTCCTTATCCGTCCGATGAGCCAGCAGCTTCTGCCTGGCATTCTGAATCATCTGAAGTAGTTTCTTCTTTTCCTCGCTGACCGATGCATTCTCTGTCTCCAGCCGGCTCCGATCAGCCGCATCCTTTTCTCTCTCCGCAGACAGCTTCTGGATTTCACTCTCATGTTCCGTGTTGTCGTTTGTCAGTTTTGTGCATTCCTGCAACCAGAGCCAGCATAAAAAAACCAAGGCATATCACCAATAGTAATCAATATCACCCTCTCACTGCTCTGCGACCGTAGAGGCTGGTGCCCTGAGCTGGCAGTGAACTAGATCAGTTATACTGGCACTTGATCAGACCTCTCCAATATACTGCCGTTACCTTCCTGGCAATTAGGCCAGTACCAAATTATTCTGCTTGGTGACAGAGGCAAATGTGTGTGAACAACTTGCTCAGAGTTGTCACCTGGCAGTGGAATGGTCAGGAGTAGAACCTGCAACCTTGTGATCGTTAGTCCAAAATTCTAAATGCTAAACTACCAATCTACACAAGTAATTATGATGATCACATAAGCGTACACTAGTGACGATTCAATATATCGAAAATATCAATATATCATTTTCGACATTGAGATATCATATCGTATCGTCAAAAAAATATAGAATTTTTCGATATATCGCGATATCGTTTATATATCACGATATTTTCGATGTATCGCGATATTTTACGCCAAAAGTTTAGATTTTTTAGTGCCACAAATGGTTAAAAAATATCACCCCCTTACACCGTATATAGACTTAACAGATCTTTTTACACAAATCAAGCTTATTAGTTACCGTTTTACAGTTTCAGTCTGAGTCTACATTAAAAAATACAACATTACATACCTCCGTAAGAGTGACAAGTCTTTCATGAAGCTCGTGACTGCGCTGTTCGATCTCCTTCATTTTCCTGACTGCATTGTTGCGCTCCACTTCCGCCTCACCTAGTCGTTCAGTCAATTCGTCGCGTTCCTTCTCCAAAGATTCGAGGCGCCCGCGGAGAGCAACGGCGTCTGACTGTGACGTCTGCTCGGCAATGGCGTTCTTTGCTGTCAATTCTTTTAATTCTTTCTGAACTTCCTCCGCCTGCATCCGATACTTGCGACCGATCTTTCTCAGCTGACATGCGCATGTAGACACAAGCTTGGCCATATGTTTTTACCTAAGTTACTCAAATATAAACAGAACCAAAATGTAAAGTCCTTCCCAAGCCATGAAGCCACCGGACAGTGGTGCTAACCATTTTCTTAGCTCTCACTCAGACACCAGTTTACACTGTGAGACCATAGATATATGGCTAGTCCATCACATGATGTGCCTGTTTAAACCTCACCTTCACTAGAGAGATTAGGTTGAGTTAACCTGGACGGCTGATAACATACCTAAAGAATTTACCCACCTGCCAATTGCCACTCATAAAGTACTAACTGGGCCCAGCATCAATTAAATTCACCAACAAAATTTTGTGGTGGCTTTCAATTCATCTATACAACACTTGCCACTTGGTTCAGAAAAAGATACTAGATACAACTTAATAAACGAAATAAAACAATAGCTGTAGCAATGAAAATATATGAGGGTCATTCGATAAGTAAGTTTACAAAATAGCGCCATTCCATTAATTCTTAAAATTAAAAAAAAATCTGAAATATACGTTATGTAGGAAATTTAATTCTGAGTACAAGTTGTGAGTTTTATGAAGATGACGTCATTGTGACGTCTTTTATAAACATTAAATACGACGACATTCACACTGAAAATGTCCCGTAATGAACAGCATGCCGTATATTCCTTTGTGTGGGCAAAAAGACTTAATGCAAATCAGATTCATTCTGTGATGAATCCAGTGGATTGCGACAAGTGTTTTACGAAGCCAACAGTACAAGTTTGCGTAAGAGAATGCTTGGGCAGAAATTTGCATCAGATACTGAGATGCAATCAGTCATTCGTCATTCGGCTGGAACAGCAGCTGACATCGTTCTCTGTATCAGACATTCAGAAACTTGTTTAAAGATAAAACAAAAGTTTGAACAAACTTGGACGACACGTTGAAAAATTAAACAGTAATTTTTAACGTTTAAAGAGGTGACAATTTCTTATTAAGTTTATTCGTTTTTTCGCTCCTATGCTGGTTGTCACTTGTGAGTTATGCTACATTACTGGTGGAGAAAATAATAAACAAATGGACTGCGTTCTATTAACAGATGACGTCACAATAATGACGTCAGCATCAAAAAGAATTTCTCGCATGTTCAGAATTAAATTCCCTATGAATCGCATATTTTGGATTTTTCCTATTTCAAAAATTAATGGAATGGCACCATTTTGTAAACTTATTTATCGATCAACCCTCGTACATATAATTGGTAAGTAAACGACAATAGCTTGATAAAAATCTAGCAGTCCAAACACCAAAAAACTACTATTATGTACTAACACTACTAAACATTTTGTCATTACTTTGTTCAACTGCTGAATTTTACTATTCTAGAGCCACTCCATACTGGATAGACACTCTGGGAGGATGATATTCATAGCCTGCTGCAAAGAATTCTCACAGGCTGGATGCTAACTAATAAATGGAGTCGAAAAACTGAAGAAATCACATACACACCTGCAAAATGGTTGTATTTTTCTCTTCAGCCTCCGCATCTTTAGCAGCCATCGAAGCATTTGCAGCCGTCAAGTCTTTGCTATATAAAACAAAGCAGCAACTCGTGCAAATAAACAACAACATTATTCAACTACATTCTGCTACGTAGAGCCATCATGTATGTAGTCACAACAATAATGATAACGACCACAGACGATAATCAAAACAAACACACTGCAATGTTAGTGCCTTTAGAGTTACGGGCAAATACAAAACAGATAGCAGAAACATCACTCGACTTTGCATTTAACCACTATAGTTAGCTGTAATTTACTGCATAGCAAGCTAGGAAGTAAAATTGTGGCTAGCCAATGTATATGATCATTTGGCTTGACTCCTAGTCACACCAGCTATCAGAAGCTGTTAGATTAAGAAGTGCAGTGAAAGTTGCCTAGCCGGTACAGCTCTTAGTAGTAACACATCTCAAAGTCTCACTGGGCTCCGAAGCACCACCTGCCATAACGGATCATACAGTGTTTCCTGCCACTCGATATAAGTGAACATCTTAACCCCAGTGACTCGATTTACCTACCCTGGAAGGATCGAAGGCTGAGTTGACCATGGTGGTTGGTTGTAAACCAGGATGGTTACATGGTTCTTACTCCTCGGCAGAATTCATTTTCCCTGACTTTTCCCTGGCATTCCAAAACAAAATAATGGTTTTCCCTGACTAATTTGTTCTTGCGAAATACCAATGTCAGTTTTCAATCACTTGCAAGCACACTAGAAATAAGGGCGGTGGAACAAATTTAAAAGTAGAGGTACAAATAATGTGCAAGCGAAAAGAGCAGAAAAAATTCTGAACTAGTGTACGTAGTATGCGTACAGCAGTTCAAAATTTTATCTGCATCTTTGTTAACTTTTGCACCCTGGTACTTTTACAGTCCCTGACCTTTCCTGACCCTCGGTGAGTTTTCCCTGACTTCTCCTGATCATAAGAACCATGGGTTTACCTGTCTGCAGACAGTCGCCAATGCAGGCAGTAATCACTTGATAGCGACGTGACCAAGAATCAAACCAAATGACCTCACATCTTAACCATTACACCACCGAGCCACCTAGGCGGTCATGTTACTTCCTAAAGACCAGAGCCACTGATTAACACTGATGCTAAATAACAGAAAGACACTGTATAAGTAACAACAGACTTACTGGAGGTTCTGAATCTGCTGCTGGTTCTGTTCATTCTCAGACCTAGAGAAAAAATGCCAGCAATCTAAATCGTTACATTATGCGATGTGATACCAAGCACTTATTTATCTGAGGTGGTTTGTTAGCAAGATTACGCAAAAAAACTTAGATGCAGATTTGGCTGAAATTTTACTTGGCCCAACTTGGAGGTGATTAGATTTTGCTAGTGATCCAGACCAGCATGTGGATTCAGGTAGAGAAAGCAAACCTTCACCGAATATGGAACTTCCACCTCGCGAATACAATGAAAAAATACCGACATGGTGCTGTCAGACATTTCTTCTGGTTATACTGTAACTGACTGCATCTAATCATCTACTTTGTAAGATGGCAAAGACAAATAAACAACACATCACAGAGCCTCTTCACATCATGAGAGCTCAAGACACACCAGTGTGTACACTAGGACTTTCTGCACAGGAATGATAGTGCCATGATGAGTTGACAGCACCATAAACACTGTTGTTCACTCCTACTACTACTACTAACTATTCCTATAACTACAAGCACTTCAGAAAGACCTGTAGCTACGTACTGGGCAGAAACAAGCAGAGAATTAATGCGAGAAAGCTCTGCTCTGTGCTTGTGTGACTCTTCCATCACTGTGGACAGCTGCTTCTTAGCTTCATCACGCTCTTCACTAGACAACACCATGCAAACAATTAGTAGGAGCTGGTAACCACTGAAAACTGTTTAACAGTTGACTTTACAAAAATTAACCATAATTAATCATCAATTTCAATCAAAAGCTAATGCAACCGAAAATGCATTTTCTTCTCGAGCAAACTGCTCAATCACTGACCCAATAAATACATCTTTCACCCCCAAAGCGCACTGAACTTCACAAAATTGTCCAAAATTTTCCACGGGTAACACTCAAAACCACCAAAACTGAACAGGAAGCAAGCTACCTACCAGATCCATCTCCCTCAGCAAATATCCACCATCCCACTTTTTCAGTGCTTCTACAACCACACCCCTTCTACCTGACACATCAAAGCAATGAGCTAAAATAGTTATTAAAATTTGTTACCTGGCACTTTAAGCAGGAAAATCGGAAAACTGTTAAATTTATTCACTGGCTTACATACTTGGAAATAAAATCTTTAAAGCAGACAGAACTATAATTTGCCAAGAGATAATAAGACTGCTTTACATGGCTCTCTTGTGTTCTTCAGGGTCGAACTTGTTGCACTGTTCAATCAGATGATTCGTCCTTGCCTTCCATCTCTCAGTCTCCAACCTCAACAGTTCCACCTCTTTCTGCAGCGAGTCTCTCTGAGCGACGGCTTCACGACATTCATCTTCCAGCGGCACAAGCTTGCTCTCCAGCTGCTTAGACTGTCACCCATCAACATACAAACTACAGATGCTTGCCTTTATATACCGCACACTGCACTAAGAGTCGACTGTTCTCACTCGGACACCAGTTTACACTTCGAGATATGTGAGTGGTCCATCACATGGTGTGCCTGTTTAAACCCCACTTTCACTGGAGAGATGGCCAGACTGAATTAACCTTGATGGGTGCTTGCATGCCTAGATGGTATACCCTTCTGCCAATGACCACCCATAAAGTACTAACTGGGCTTACATATGGCACTAACGATCAATTTTTCAATGCATGGGTTAGGGTTAAACTTCTGTAGCGAGTCCCTCTGAGCGACGGCTTCACGACAGAGGCACAAGCTAGCCTTTCAACTGCTTTGAATGTCAAACATCAACACACAAACTAGAAGTGATTGCAGATCTCAAACCTCCACCAAAAGTACAACGCTGCCACCTGGTTAACACAATAGACTCACTACTACACAAGTATGCTCTCCAACTGCAAACAGACTGGAAACACTCCAAGAATACAGTGCTGCTACCTAGTGAACACAACGGATTCAATGCAGCACAAGCGTGACGTGCTTCGACAGTCACAAGAACACAATAGCATGAACCATTCAACACTGTCCTCAGGCATTCTGGGTCTTCTGTTAAAATCCAAAAAAATGTATTTACATGCACATGTTGATTCACTAGTGATTCACCATAAAATTACAATCAAAGCGCAAGCAGAAAAAACATAACTGACAGCAAATCGCATTTTACTTTCTCCTTCGGCACTTTTACTTCATAGCTATTAGTTTGCACCTATTGTTGTGTTCAATGAGTGAAGCACAGTCACTGACTATCCTGTTATCCTGTTAACTCACAAATGTTTCACACACTACACAACTTTCTTCATGCAATGTTCTTCCACAACTCTATGCAACAAAATACACAACTGAATGCCAAATGCCTACTACTGCTGCAGCTATTTTGCTTTTTATCAAACTTACCAATTTTTCCACAGCTGCTAAAATCAGGTAACACCAGACATGTAAAATAACATCCAATAATAGTAACCAATCACAAGTACGAAAGTTTTAGATAGAAGAATAGCTGAAGAAGCACGAGATAACTTGGAGTTATGTATATATGCACATTCCCATGCTATTTCTTCACACCAAATAAATTTTTTAAAAACAAAATAATGCCACTGACTGAAATTCTAACAATACCTTGGCCTCAATGTCTTGAAGTCGTTCAGCTAGACGGTTGCGCTCATCACGCAGTAGATGATTGCTGTCCTGCAGAAGATTCAATGTCTCAACTTTCCGCAGCAGCTCGGCGTGCTGCGCTGCAGTCTGTACGTTCACCTGCCAGTTCACACGACCATACGTCTAACTGCCTATCATGTCTATCATGATGTTTTAGCCTCTATAGTTCATCCCAAGCCATATGGCCCACAAAGCAGTGCTGACCCGTTTCCCTGGCCCTCAGCCAGACACCAGCTTACAACACATGGGGCGACTGAAAACGCGAGACCTGACATCGTGAGACCATCAAAATTGTGGAAACTGACATCGCGAGACTGGACAACGTGAGACCATGTAGCAAGGGTGGACATCGCGAGACCTGACAACGCGGCACCAGATCGCAGGAGTGGACATCGCGAGACTTGTTTCAATGTTTGAGTATCTGCTCTAAGTTTTTTTTGTTACTATGAATGTTATACGAACTGTAGGTATCAGTTTGTCATCATTGTCTTAGTCATCTGTTTATCACTGTATACCATCTAAGCGTGTTATGTTTAACGAAGCATGTTTAACGAAGCAGTAAATAACAGTTTAATGTTATGATAATGCAGTACGTCTAAAACGACAAACTTTAAAATTTGGGGCAAAGCCCAACGTGAGTCCGCCCGGCGCAGTCCGGTTGGGGTAAAATATAAAGGGGTGAAATTCCCTCAGTAGCAAAGTCTGTTCAACCGCTGTTTGATCTGGTGCTTACTACGTGGTCTTGCGTTGTCAGGTCTCGCGATGTCCACCCTTGCTACATGGTCTCACGTTGTCCAGTCTCACGATTTCAGCATCCCCCAATGGACGTTTACCGATACAGGGCTAGTACATCAAACAGTGTGCTTATTTACGTCCCAGCTTAGGCTGGTACTAAACGCGTCTAACCATGCAAGGCTGGCCTGGCTTAATTGACCAAGATGGCTGGTTACATACCAAGACGATTTACCCGTCTGTGACCATCACTCATCCTAGTACTAACCAGGCACAGAATTGATAAACTTCGCTGATGCGACCAATGACTCTACCTACACCAGTGGCTGTCAGAGATCAAGCTACAACATCACTACTATTATTAGCATTATTTTAGTTCTTATTCTATATAGTTTTATTAATAATTTAAATTTAAAAAAAAAACAGAGTCGAGTACCTCAGTTTTCTGTCGTTCTTGTACCACAGCCTGCTCTGCTGCATCAACCTGTTTCTTGAGGTTCATCACCTGCTGACGAAGTCTGTTTGTCTCAGCCGAGTTCACTTCAAGCCGCGCCTCAGCCAGTTCCTTCTCTCTCCGCAAATACCTGCCGGCAATTCCACCAACAGTTACATCAATTTAACAATAACCAGACGATGGTGGCGCAAGGATGACACGCAAATTCGTGAAGCATTCCATATTTTTTCCCCACCGTGGTCAGCCACCTTGCCGTGGTGGTGGGGCTTAGCACCGATGACCCAAAAGATTTCTAAAATCTGGAGGCAAGGAGCAACTAAGCGCTGACGAAACTCGTGTAGGCAGATTGCTACGTTACCAGTGCTCTTGTGCTGGTTTCGGCTTCACAGCCGACTACGGCTTTATAGCCATCTACTTACGGCTTTACAGCCGTCTATTTACGGCTTCACAGCCGTTTACGGCTTTATGGCCGTTACCTGTAACCTTCTTTATAGCCATCTACTTACGGCTTTACAGCCGTCTATTTACGGCTTCACAGCCGTTTACGGCTTTATGGCCGTTACCTGTAACCTTCTGGTTACATTTGGGGACGCGCAATGGGCCGAGCTGATACGGCCTCAGCGCTGGGCAGGTGTAAGAGCCTGTCCACCCCGGAGGTAAGGTAAGGTGGCTTCACGGCTCAGTGGTTAAAGCATTGGATTCATGATTAAAAGATTGCAAGTTCAACTCCCAGCCAGTGCACTAAAAGCTTAACTATTTCACGATTTTTAACTGTCACCAGCTCCAATAAGTAGAGCTTTAAAAATTAGATGTTTGAATAGTTAACATGCTAAAATGACGATTAATCAACTTTATTTTAATTAAAAGGTGACCATAATAACAGTCAAAAAAAGTGCATTTTGTAGTTGAGCAATTTTTTTCAGTTATTAAGCTAAAAGCTGTCACAGATATAGTGAGACAATCATTGAGCATCTTCTTAACCCAGTCTTAGAAAGAAACAGATTAAAATTTTGACTCTTTCTGGAAAAACTGATGAATGCAATGATTTCAGATGCATGTCATGATGTATTTACTTCATAAGGTTCTACTGACATGACTTTAATCAAAATCTAAAAGATAAAAATTATTTTGATTATTAACAAAAATCTCCATTGCTTAATTGTGTGATCATTAATTATTCAAACTCTACTAACAAGCAGTATGGCAGAAAGATTATAGTGTGCTACCGTATGACATCGAGCAGCTGCTGAGATGACGAATGCTGTTCAGCCGATGCACTGTCAACAGTGTCAGCAAACTGCTGCATCTCGACATGCTGCTGATCCTGACGTGACTGCAGCTGCAGCATCTGAGACGACATCTTATGTACACACAAACATAATACCTGTGCTCAACAGATGACGTCAGCATCTTAATTCAACTTGAGAAGCATTGTACAGATCATTCGTCGCGATTTTGGTCTGAAGTGTCTTTCATCTTCCAGCATGCCTGTTGCCTAGTATTGCTACTTTTTTTCTTGCATTTATATTTCACAAGGTAGTGTAGTGACACAGTTATGGTGTGGTGGAATATACAATAACTGCTTTATTGCAAATTGTCCAAAGAGTGTGCCAGTGAAAGAATTTTGAAAATCGGTTAATATTTGTCAAAGATATGGACAGTTACAAAGTGGGACGTTTTTTTGAGACACAGTG
>Ga0056128_1011458_pt1 | contig 10936 bp, 7 predicted proteins | sample WorMetLIZISLAND2_FD_71113 | JGI IMG/M metagenome (GOLD analysis project Ga0056128, IMG submission 71113) | Marine gutless worms symbiont microbial communities from Max Planck institute for Marine Microbiology, Germany - Olavius geniculatus... ... | reverse complement strand
GCCTATAACGGGGGTCTGGGGGCGGAGCCCCCAGCGGGGTCCAGGGGCAGAGCCCCTGGTCGAGGGGTCAGGGGGGCGAAGCCCTCCTGAAGCTGAAACACTTTTTGCTTTTAAACGTTCAATAGAAGCCGCAAATTCGCCCATTTTTTTGCTGAAATTTGCTGGAAAACGGCAAAAAACGCTCCTTTTCATATAAAGTCGCCTGTAAAAAATTTTCATAGTCGAGCCAAAGAGGGGGGGCATCGCACCGTGCCCCCCCTAAATACGCCACTGGCGACGACAGCATTGTTTTTGATTTTTTTGTTTGCCTGCCTGTTTGTCTGTTTAGGCTACACAATAACTCATCAAGCGCTGTAGGAATACTCACTTTGATGGCATTTTACACGAACACCTAAGTTCTGCCTCAACACGTCAAAGTCATAGGGTAAAAATCAATGTCATTTTTTCGTCGGTAGACCAACGTTCATTTAGGTTCTGTCGAACGTAAAAACAATTTTAGTTAATAATGCCGTTTTTCCCGTGTAGATTGCTTCACGCTTTCCAAAGATAATCGTAATCGAAGTTTATAGTTGTCCGAAATCAAAGGCACTGTTGATAACTCATGAACTGCTGCACTGAGCTTGATAAAATTTTTCGCAAACACGTAGGCCTATCTTGATGATCTTCAAAAGCGTATTGAATATTAAAGTAATAGACAAAGGTCAAGGTCACAAACTGTCACAAAGGTCAAGGTTGTGACCACAATATCTTCCATATATCTGTAATGGTGCAAGATAAATGCATGGTTACAATGGACCGCCAATAGGAAACCATATATGGCGAGTCCGATTGTCACGTGACCGATGACGTCACGTGACCCATAGGCCCTAAAAATCAAAATCCTGACCCCAAAATATTTAAGGTTCAGTGTCTTCATGGCCGTGGAAAGCAGATGGTTTATAATTGACCATAAACATAAAACTTTGTTATTGTAATAAAACAGCAAATATAAATATAAATGTAAATGTTTTTTTTTGTTTTTTGCATGATATACTTTCAGTTAATTAGCCTAAGTCATTGATAGGCCTACTCTCAGCTGAATTTCACACATGCAATTCTGAATAAGACATGTCACAGTACTGTTTATCATCGCTCATCAATCAATTGAAATAACATCCAGTGACCAGTACATCATGACTAACTTAACCTTTATGTCTGATTGTCATTAGTCAGTTGTCAAACAATTAATTTTTTAAAGAATTTTTACTTTTAAGCCTACACAATTGTGGCACGTTTGACAAGTCAATTAACACAAATGTGTGTAAGTATGGAAGTGACTGCGTTTTTGAATAAATCTGTTGGCTTAGATTTAAAATGAGAAAAAATCAAAATCAAATTGACTAAAATTTATTTGACTTTGATATTTTTACATAAAACTCATTGGACTCAAGCTTTGACTTAGACTTTAAAAGCAATTAATTTGACTTGACATTGACTATAGTCAAATATCACTGCTTGAAGCTAGCAGTTATTTTGTCATGGGTCATCGGGTCACTGGCAATGACCCATGACCCATCATGACCCACTGACCCATTTCCATCTCTGCCGCAAGGTTAAAACAAAGCCGAAAACAATCGCCGAACTCGAGGTCTTGGTCTAGCCTATTTGTAATGAATTCAGCGCAGGTTACCTGGAGCAACCTGCCACATAGACTGATCGCCAAGACTGTGCAAGATTTCTCAAAGTATGCGACTGAAGACTTGTGTGAGAGCGTAGAGCTGGCGGTGGACACTTCAAACATTCACAGTGACAATGAAATACTGGCACCTGATCATTAGTTAACTGTGTTGTTTCAACGATGTTATTGAATTAGCATTGTAGCTTGAACATTTTAATGCTGAAAAATCAGTAGGCAGTCATGTTAAAAAAATCTATAACTTCGTCATTAAAAAAATAGAATCATAATTATTTTACTCGGTAGCTAGTCGTAGGCCATTTCAGAAAATAAATCTGTAAAATTCCGGATAAACAATTAACTGCATAAGCATTGTTTTTTGATCGCGCTGCCCTACAGCTGTGCACTGTTTTGCTAAAAAATGAAAACTTACTCTGTAGCTATATGTAAAAATTTCTGACATTTCCTGTAATTCATATTTAACATTTTACTTGAATACTTAAAAAAATACCATTAGGCCTACACTTTTTGTCCATCTGTAGATATTGCTAGTTTTTTATATTTATGTTTTACAAGGTAGTGTAGCGACGTAACAAATGTGATGTGCATGCTGCTAAGTAGCAATTTTTACAAAGTCGACTAGTAATTTTTTTTTTAAATTGGTCATTATTTAGCACAGATATGGACAAAATGTAATAGCTTACTTTTTTTGGGGCCGCCATGTAAAGTGCAGACCGCAAAACAACACTATGCAAATATGCTAATCTTGATGACACGTTTATGCAAGGGCGTCATTCAGGGGGTCTACCAATCGCCCTAGGATTTATAATTTTATTTTTTTCCTTGCAAATCGTACTTTTGAAACAAGAACACAACGTTACATAGTTTGCGACACCCAGTAATTTACTGAAATATTGCCATTGTGTCTGTGTGAAACTTAGATTACAAACGTTCATCTACAGTCATTATATGGGCTGACAACATGTTTAGAATTCCTGTCGTTTTTCAATCATAAAAATAATCGATTACATTTTTGTACAATTAATCAATTTAAGAATTATTAGGCCTACTTTCCACAGCCCTAAAGAAAAATATCTACAGGGTTTGGCAAAAAGTAGCCCCCTAAAGTTTTTCGCCGTTTTCTCAGCAACCGTTTAGAATTTAAACTTAAAATTTTACAGATTGACTTATAGAAACATTCTACATCTAACTGTTAAGTGAAGTATAATTTTGTTTAAAAACGATGAAATTATAGACTTGTAAACATGACCACTTACCAATTGTTTCACCTTTAAAAATGTTTAAGCTAAAAATGCTATTTAATTTTCAAAAACCGGTTACCACGTTACACAGTGACGCTCTGACAAACAGTAATTTATTTTGTTTATAAATTATCACTAAATTATCGTTCTTTTAAAGCAATCGCCGGTTGCCCGCCGGGTTCATCTTCATGCAGCAGGACGGCGCGCCAGCATACACAGCGCACAGCGCACAGAACTGGCTGCGGGCCAACTATCCAGATTTCATCACAAAAGACCAATGGCTTCCAAATTCGCCGAATACAAACCCAGTGGACTATCACGTGTGGTGTGCAATGTTGGATGCAATGTTGGAGGCTTATTGCAAGTTCAAAACAAAGCCGAAAACAATCGCCGAACTCAAGGAATCGCTTCAGGTTATCTGAGGCAACCTACCACAAGGACCGATCGACAAGGCTGTGAAAAACTTATCAAATTAAACGACTGAAGGCTTGTGTTGAAGCTTGGAGCTGACGGTGAACACTCTAAACATTCACAGTGACAATAGAATTCTGGCATCTGATTATTAGTTAGCTGTGTTTTTTGACTTCTTTCAATGATGTTATTGAACTGCAGTGTTGTAGCTTGAACATTATTTTTTCAACGCTGAAAACTCGGCAGGCGGTCATGTTAAAATATCTATAACTTCGTCATTTATTAATGTAATCAAATTTTACTTGGCATTTAGCCGTAGAACAATACAAGAAATAAATTTGTAATATTTCAGATTAAAATGCTAAACGGTTGCTAAGAAAACAGCGAAAAACTTTAGGGGGCTACTTTTTTGCCGCACCCTGTATAGAGACAAAACAGGTACTTGATATTCGGACATCGGTTGGCAAGTTCGTGCAAGACAGTAGGCATAACGAGCTCTGCTGGCAGCTCGATGTACCTGAGCACAAACAGAATAAACGTTATAAATAATGAAATAACAAACAATTTGTTTTTGTTACAAAAATCAAGAAAACAAAAAATTAAGCTAATGCTCATGAGACGCGCGAGAGCCTATAGCAGTTATTGTTCGCAGATAATCTTGGTCTATCTCCACCCCTCTCGTCGCAATTCACTCTTCTCCAAACGAAAATCGCAAAGACATCACTAAAAACATCTATCTTGGTGGTTAAAGATTATTCAAAGTCATCGATATTGATATTCTTAACAGTCCGTTTGCACATCGACATTTATTTAGTCGTTTGCACATGGGGGTCAGAAATGACTCATACTAAATCTCTATTTTCTCGTGCAGTTTTATAGGTGTAACAAAACAGAAAAGTACTTTCTATTAGCAGAATGTCTTCGGAACAACATGCGTTTCATCGTTTCTGGGAAATATACTCGTAAATAGTGTTAATATGCAGTTAATGCAACACTATATAAATGTCCAATATACGCAGTTCCCCTGCTGCTGACGGCGAGGGTCAGTTAAATACTGCCGATAGTCAACAGTTATCAGATGCTGACGGTGACGACTCCCTCGAGGCAACTTACAGCGGCCAGTTATAGACGTGTTGTGGTTACGCCATGCTGCGTGCACACCGTGGGTGCCACAAGCGTCACATTCCTTGCCGGTCATCAATAAACGCCTGGAATGCGTCAAAAATGCTCCTCAATTTCACTCCCTCAGGTAGGCTAGACCGCCGCTCGTCGTCAGAAGGTTGCGAAGTGATTGACGAGAACTCATGTTGGTGACGGCGACATTCAGTCCTGCCTTAGCAGCGGTGTCAGCATCTTTATTTCCTCGGATTCCCACGTGGCTAGGAATCCAGCAGAAAGTTGTAGATTTACCGCTGTTAACATAGTTGGTTGTGATCCTTCAGGATATTCAAAATCAGTGGATTTTCGACTTTGTAACTCTCAACTGCTCTCAACTCAATTTTGGCGACAAAATTTCATGCCGCTGGGTGAAAGGTTTCTATTCGAAAAAAGATGTGAAATAAGGGCATCCCCTAAAGTGGCTATTTTAACCACTAACGGCTCGTCCAGTGTGAAAGCGGTTGCAGATAATCACAGACATGCTGCACATCATAACAAACACTGGTGACGAGCTTTTTAACGGCATCAACATCAATGACCTTGATCGACCTTGAACCCCCAACATAGGGATTTTAGGCCCTAGTGACTTTTGCGACGAAGTGAATAAAAGTAGATGGAGATAAACCGAGGCAACCTGTAAACAGGAAATGCTATAGGCTGTCGCGCGTGTCATGAGCATTAGCTCAGATTTCTTGTTTTCCATAAAAAAATGACAACCAAATACTAAATTAGTGTTATATTCAATTTTTTGCCATTAAAACATAATAAGCAGCAGCACCAGTAATGCTATTATCTTGTACATAGAAAAAACGATTACAGATTTGTATGTCTGTGGCGGCCATTTTGGCGGTCATCTTGGCTTTCAAAAAAGTCACGCGGATGGCCACTCGCCACCGGAGCTAAATTTTATTCAGACACTCCAGACTAGTGAAAAAAGCAAAGAAACGATTTCTAACAGACCAAGCAAGGTTGTAGGTCTTGCCACTAGACTACAAGCGGACATGGTGATTCGTTTTGATATCTTTGAAGTGTAAGCCGTAGTTTGCGGATCGAGCCAAATATCCAAGAGGACTGGCCCATACCTGAGTGCGGGACCGAAGCGTGCACCGATGAGCGCTAGGAGAGCGTCGACATTACTGACATGCAATCCGCCGTAGTCAGGTCTCAGGGATACACGCGACCACAGACGACCATCGTAGGCCAGCAGCTTCCACTTCTTACAGACGTGCGCCAGACGACACAGATCCGTCTGACGCACGTAGCTGAAGACGTGCAGCAGGGTCTTGTCTGGCAGGTGATTTATTGTCTTCTGTGGGCACACAAACACATAATACTAGATTAATATAACAATCACACTGCCGTTGGCTTGTATTGTAATGTAGCGGTTGCGATCACGAGCTCGTTTGTTTGACATAAGGTCAAGTCGCAATCAAGTGATCGATATATACTTGGGTTAGTGACTCCCGGCGGACAGGTAGACTGTCAGACCTCAGTAGGCCTACATAATCAACACAAAGGTCAACTGAGCATTCCATTCTACCTGGCTAGTAAACCGAGTAGCGGCCTGTCTGGCTGTGGTTATAGACGGCAGGTATAACACTGTGAGATCCCCTATGGCAGGTGACGCTCGTAGCTCCGAGGTGGGTTTCCCACAAAGATAGCCTGGGTCGTTGGTTCTTCAACCTTTAAAGATTTAACTTTTAATTACTTGTCAAATCGAGTGACAGCCGACTTGCGACTGGAATCTCGACGAGGAAGACATTTGATGAAATAGGATAATGTCGGATACTAGCGGAACAAGAAAACAAAAAGATCAATTACCAGTAGCGGAAGAAAAAAAATAAAGACCGGTTAGAACTGCATGATCTTCAACGGAACCTGCCTTGGACAAAGCACACAAGAAAGTGATCATAACGACGAATGTTATGTGTGTTATGTTGTCCGATCTAAACCGATATTTTGTGTGTAAAAGCAGACTTACGGCGGGAATCTCGTCGCGGAAAACGTTGAAGGCGGCCGGCGCGTAGCTCTGTCGCCTGTCGGAGCTGCTGGGACGCCGCGTGTCAAACGTGCTCTGTTTGCGTGCAGTCAGCTGGTCTTGCTGTTGCGCTACGGCGCTCGTCTTGCGATCCATGCTGCTGTGTTGTGCCGCCTCTCGACTCACACTGAACATATCCATCCTCTGCCGATCCTCGTTCTAGTCCTTTGTTTTTTGTTGTTGTCTTCGTCGACGCGTCTCGTCTTTCCTCGTTCGCTGTTTGTTTATAACTTATAACACAGGCGCCGATCTCTCTTAGGTTTGGGGGTTTACACAATCCAGGCCAGAAAAGGAACGCGGAGGAACGTCGTTTTCTTAAATCTTTTGGGAGAGAACGTAGCTCCGCCCACATAATATCAGAACAAAGAGTAACGGCGATGGAGTAGCGTTTTCCGAGGTGCAAAATGTTTTAAAAGTCGTTCCTCTTTCGTTTCATCTCCTTGTTCTTAGAAGTAGGCTTTCTGAAATCTAGCTAAGGGGAATTGGCGAAGTGTTGTAATTAAGCTCCCTCAGCAGGGTTCGGGTCAGTGCTCCCCAAAACGAAGGTGCCGCCTTAAAATTAATTACATTTGGTGACAGTAATTTTAATAGGCTAATTTTTTTTGGAGAATCGACTGAACAAAATGTTGTATGGAGGGAAAGTGTATATGAGTTACTGCAGCTATTGTTCCTCAAATGTCAAGAGAGATTCGTGATATAGGCTAGTGTCTATACCGTCCAAATATCGGGGGACGTGTCGTCCCCCTGTCCCATAGCGATCGACGCCCGTGTAAAATACCCCGTCAAAGTAGGCCTACTAGCTGTATAGCCTACCTGCTGTGCGAGCGGTAAATCAAGGAAGCGTCGGCATCGAAGCGGTGACTGTCTGTCTATAAGCTTAGCCTACTGTAGCTGAATGACTGCACTGCAGAGTGACTGAGTGTTCAAGACCTATAGGTGCTGGTACAGTAACAGTTGTATCGGCGCAGTGCTAGCGTTAAATGCTGCTGCTGCTGCTTCTGCTGCTACCACAGGCACCCCACTAGAAACGCTCGCCTTCAAGGTGAAAAGCTTATAGGGCTCAGTTAGAGTGGCGTTGTGACAAAAGGGGGAGGGGGATAAGGGGCAACTGCCCAACCTAAATTTTGCTGTCGGAAAATGTTGGTAAATATTCTGCCCGTCGGAAAATTTTCGTCAAAAATTGCAAAAATCGGACGTGAAACCCAAATTTTGGGATAAGTTTAGCAGCAAAATTGGAATTTTTGAGCATGGTTCATTACTCAATCTCTTTTGTCATTTTTTTGCAATCTATACCGTCAGAATTCTGTGTCTGTCGGAAAAAAATGCAACTTCCTGTTACGCTTACTTTTTAAACCCACGAAGCCGCTGCAGTTGCAACAAACGAAATGGGAGAGGAGAATAAGAATGCAAAAGATGCGACCCCCCAGAAATGTTTCGCTCTGTCCGACATTTGGTGGCAGCGGCCCATTTTGTCAGGGCCGAACATGGGTCGTCGCTCCCACAAAGACTCCTAGAAGTCTGGCGCCTCTTGCTGGTGCTGCTGCTGCTAATGCACTGTTGCAGTGTAAGAGTTCTGCACCGCGGATGTTGTGCTAGCCGCTTGTACTCGAGCGCCGCAGCAGTTCAGTACGCCATACGTTCGATGCCTTGCCACATATATTACAAACGTTCTGCCAGCCAGCCGGACTTGAAGACTCCGCAGTCTGTTGCTGTAGTGGCCAGTGGCTAAAGGCGCTTTCACACACGCAAAGAAATAATAATTAAGTAAAACAATTCAAGCACGATCTAACAATTGGTCACGTTCGCCGTTAATTTATGCACGAACTTTCTTTCATTGCAGCAGTTCACACAATGTGTAATAACACTGCAGTAAAACAGCATAAAACAATATTTTTTGTTCAGTAGCATTTTTTTCTGCAGCGCATGCAATTTTTTAGGCGAACTCCGGCAAGCAACGAAATACAAGACTCTCTGATGTACGTTTTTAGCGCCAAGTTTCTATCCGTCATAGTCTAATCCTGTGGCCTACACTAAAAAGACCAAGGTGACCGTTTCTAGTTGTTTTTTTTTAATTTTGCTTTGTTGTAAGTTTGACGATAATTTGCTGCGCATGCGCAAGCCCCTGCAGTACAACAATTGTCACACAAGTTTTATGCAAGCTTGCACCGATTTGCAGGAACCTTGTAGACTTAATCATTGGTCTTGGGGGGCACCTGTTTCCCTCGACTTCCAACTGCTTGATTTTCCAGGTTACTTCAGAGCTGCAGAAACTCTGTCGTTTGACTCCATGACATGCCTATCTAGCAAAAACAACATAGCGTAATCTGCATCCTACTGGAACATCAGCTCCGCAGTTACTGTCACTCCATAATGCATAAACTTTATTTTCTGTGTGTCACCAAAAAAATTATCTTCTCTTCGTGCCCTCTTGCACCGAAATTCTGGCGACGCCACAGGTTGCATTTTATTGCAGGGTTCGCGTATAATGCAATACATGAAAATAAGATTTTATTCTTGATTTATTCTGTTCTACTTTTTGATGCACATGTGCGGTCGCCTTACTTGCGGTATCTGGGTCTAGTCCTATACGTGGCCGCGCACCGGTAGACTATTACCCACGTATACAAGAAGTTCGTCTGCCACACAACCGCGGTTCAAACAGCAAATATCGCGCTGAAAGCCCTCGGCGTATACAACGTTCTGCAGACTGCACTATAGCCTGTTGGCTTCGGTCGTCATAACGGCACCTTAGACTTGGGGGCCTGCTTGCGCATCAGCGGCGCCGTGGGTTAAAAAAATAGCCGGGACAGGAAGTTTAGAACCTCAAATTGTTAAACGGAATTGCAACTTTCCGACAGACACTGCAAATTTACGACGGAATTCCGACAGACTGTTGCGAATTATTTCCGACGGAGAAACTATGGGTACTCAAAATTCTCATTTTGCCCGCAAAAATGTCCCCAAAATGGGAAGTTTAGAACCGAATTTTGCATTTTCGGACTAGAATTTTTCGGCAAAAATATTTTCCGAGAAATTTTTCAACAATTTTTGCGCGCGAAAGCAGCTTTCAGGGCGTCTTAGCCATCGCAGTTCTGTCTGTCCGTCCGTCTGTAACACACGGTCAAAAACGGTACAAGCTACGATCACCAAATCTTCACCATCGGCTGCGTGGAAACTCTAGTTTCAGGATCAGTAAAGCTTTAACATAAATTCGAAAGGGGTCACCCCGATCGAGAGTGCTAAATGAGAGAGGAGTAGGCAAAATTTGCGATTTCCAGCCGATACGGCGTTGGCAGAGCAAACAGATCACTCCCTCTGGTGAGTACAAGCAAAGCATTATACATATTTACCGATTGATTTTGTTCTACTGGGCCAAAAGCCAAAAGCCGTACGGATGAGATCTACGGATAAGTCTATGGATCACTAGCGTATGACGGTGCACTGCTGTTGCGCGTTCCCCTTTGCGTTAGCTGTTCGTGTAAGATTGAGTACAGTGAACGAACAAAATGAACTATTATGTACCAACTGCCGGTTCATTCTCTTATAGTTCAGTCCACGCAATGCAACATAACTGGCATTTCAACCCGAACAATCGTCACTGCCGGTACGCTCTTTAGACGCAACTGAACTTAGACGTTCAGATCAGTAAATCAAGGGGGGGGGTCGTGCGGCGTAGGTGGTTAAAAACTAGGCAGGGCAGCAAGTTTAACTTGTTTGACAAGGAGCTGCAAATTTCTGACTAAATTCCAACAGACGGCTATTCTAACAAGGAGATTATGTGCGTTCAAAATCTTAATTTTGTGCTCAAATTTTCCCCAAAGAATAGCTACAAATGTATATTTGAACAGAAAATAAACGAAAACTTTCCAACAAGAAGAAGATTTTCCAACCATTTTCCGACAGCCAAAAAATTGGAGTGGGACTCTGCCATGACGCCTCTGCTGCCCCCGATATCCCAAAAATTACTCCCATCTCCTCTCCCAAGAAACGTTATACCTTTAAGCGTACTCGTAATTACAGTTTGTTTATGTTTACAGACACTATGAATGTCACCGTCACATCATCAGACAAACAGATGTTAGTCCCAGCGTGACTTCCGACTCCGTTTTTCCAGTTCGCCGTCCTCAGTGAGAGCCATATAGGATTCTTTCTCGTTCATAACGTAAGCTCGGTAGTAGGCCAGGTACGCCACGCAGCCAGTGAAGGCCACAATGCCCGCAACCATCACCACTTTGTTCTGAACATCACAGACACATCACACATCAAGGGTTTTGTCTACGAAAGTTCCTAAGTCAAAATTACAAACTAGAAAGCAGTCATAGCCCGCAGGTACCTCCGCCAAGGCAAAGCTATTCGCCAGGTGGCGTCACCATCTTCGGTTTTGCAGCGGTTCGCTTATGCCCCCTTTAACGC
>Ga0056128_1011452_pt1 | contig 10937 bp, 13 predicted proteins | sample WorMetLIZISLAND2_FD_71113 | JGI IMG/M metagenome (GOLD analysis project Ga0056128, IMG submission 71113) | Marine gutless worms symbiont microbial communities from Max Planck institute for Marine Microbiology, Germany - Olavius geniculatus... ... | reverse complement strand
TTTTTCATGCCTCACAGTGTAGAAAACGTATCTCAGCAAAAATTGACCTCATCCATTGTCCGCAGCATCGGAGAACTCAGGTCACAAAAATAGCCGAAGCTAGTGATCTGCGATGCAATAGACTGATCTGGGGTCACAAATAGTGTCCATCAATTTCTTGAATTGGAGGTGATTGAAGTGGTATATGGTGTTCAGGAAATTCAAACCTAGGCTAGCATCAGTAGTCAGTAATGAGAAGCAAACAAAAAATGAAACGCAAAGTCAGCATTAAGGGGATGTCAGACGAACGACAAAGTAACAGTCAGCTGATTTTATCTGCCGACTAAATCGCCTGACAGAAATCGGTCATGCGTAATGCAAAAATCGTCCTGATTTTGTCGGCCAAGACAGAACATATTCTATCTTTGATGATTTTGTCGGCCAACTTTTTTGTAGATCGGTCAACAAATTCTGTTTCTGAGGCCATGGTAATTGTTTACAACATAAGATGAATATTTATTTTAGTTATTTATTGTGTTTATTTATTTTTGTTCATTACATGCAGAAAAAAGTGATGCAAGTATCGTTTTGCGATTTGCATTCTGCTGTTATGCTAGCTGATATCGTACGAAGTAGCAGACAAACATATCAGCTGTGTGTCATGGTTCACCAATTTTGTCGGGCAACTAAACCATGCCCACAAAAGTCGACCAACTTTGTCATTCGTCTGACATCCGCTTTAGAGACTGAACATCAGTCCAATGACATGAAATCACTGAACAGTATAATACAGCAAAGGGGACACTCATATTTTTATGATAACCTTGACAAATATGATCAGATGTTTCCAATTCTTTCACTGCCACATTCGTTGGTGAACTGCGGAAAAGACTGAAGCAAAACTAGTGAGCAATAAGAATACGATAACGATGAATGACTTGCACAAGAAAACTTTGCAAAGTGACAGACGAAAGAGATGCGTATTATACATGGCTGGCTCAGCTTTCAAACTGATGGGTGACTGACAGAAACAAAAAATGTTCTATCACACAAAAACACACGGAAACAGTTTCCGCAGGAGCGTTTTAGCTACAGGCCAGCCATGCATGTAGAGTCGGATGGTCCGAACACATCTCTAGGCATGAAGCATACACTGCTAAGTGACACAACGAAGGCGGGAAATTGGACAAAGCAGCTATAGGAAGAAAGCATCAAAACAAATGCTAAGCGAGACTTGAGGCAATGATGCACTACCAATAGTCGGCCCAACTTATGTGGGTATGGTTGATCGATAATATCAGCCTGTTTTATATGCTGACGAAATAGGCCGATTTTATCAGTCAGATGTCATTCGCTTTACAAAGCTACAGTGAGGAAAGCTGGAGACAGAAGCAATAGATAATGTCATAAACCTGTCACTAAGCACAAGAGAAAAGACACAAAACACGAGTGAAAATCCTGTATGAGTATTCCTCAACCCGAAGCATCCCTATCAACCTCATACTCAGTGGCTACTATCCCTATACCTTGTGGGCGCAGCTTGCGCCCAGAGAAAAATAAGGGGGGCGGAAGTTTTGATAAGGTTGTAGATCAAAACTTCCCCCTATTTTTCACTAGGCAAACTATACCCTTAACAAAACTTTCTCCCTAGAGGGAAAAGAAGCCCAAAATGGAGGAAAAACTTGTGTCAGAAATTGGAGGGGAACCCGAGTCCAAAACTGGGGGAAAATTGCGCCCGATTTTGATTCCAGATTTGGGGGGGATAAAAGCCACTGCTCGTACTGTAATGTCAGTGACAACAAACAAAGAAGTTATCATTCGATCATGTTTAGACAAGTGATAACATCAGCATTCGGCTCACAAAGACTTAGAACGGTAGAAACCAAACAAGACGACTGGAAACAGCCAGAAGCTTATCAAACCATTGATCGTCATTACACTATCATCCACTGCTGAGACACAAGGGCAGACATCTTTGAAAAACCCGATGGGCTATATTATGCAAACCCACTTGACAAAACTTACCCCAAACATAATACAAGTTTACATTCTTGTTCCAACAGAATGAAATATTTCATTACGGCAAAGTCTTTTCAAATTCTTAAACGTAAAATTTTCGGATATTCTGTACCACTGGGAAGCTATGGCATGGACAGCATGATCTAGCAATGCTCGTTCGAATAACTTAAAGCCCACCAATGCCGCAAACCCCATCATGTCAGGCTATATGAAAATACAGGTTTAAGCCCAAAACCAAATAAAACCCAACCAATGGGTTGGGCTTTTTCTAATAACCGGTGTTTTTCAACCATGTTATCTCATCATCATCATCATTATCGTCGTCGTCGTCATCGTCGCAGCTGTTGAGTAGAGACGATTTGATGACTATTTAGCAAGTGTGGTGATGAGGGCACAGCACATCTCAAAGAACTCCAGTATCTGATGCGGACTCGCTGCTGCTGTGCTGGCCAGTGACGACGCACTGGCACTGCTTGCTGGGTGGTCTACTGCCGAGTCCGATCCCGACACTTCAAACGTCGGACCATCTGATATCAACAAACACACACTTATGCTACACAAACGGAGCGACTTAACCAAACCGAATTGAAGTTACAACCTAACGGCAGTATACAAATCTACAGGGTGTACCAAAAAATGACCCAACGTGTTTTTTTCAGAACTAACTTCATCAAATCTACACCAAATTTGATAATGTTTGGCACACAGATAGCCAGGACGACAGAATTAAGTAAGGTAGATCTACAACCTTATCAACACTTCCCCTTCCCCTCCACCAGGTATAGCGATAGAAGCCACTGGTTAAACCACAGAGACGGAAAGGCAAACAGACGAACAGACTGTCACCTGAGGGCTCGTCTCCAGAGCCAGTGGTCATACTGGCTTGGGTCATGCGCTTGACCCTCGCAGCGTCGGGATGATCGGCAATGTCCAGACTCTTGAAGTCCAACAGATAGTTCTTCTGGTCCACCTGGTACAGCTGCAGACTCATCTTTATCTGAATACACACAGACCACACCACATCCAAAGGCAGAAAAACACATCACACACAATGCTAGTACTCCACCAAAAAAGAGCTTATGCTTTTGACTCCAACTATTTGTCAGTCAGCAGAAAAGTTTAAAAAACTTTGCTAAAATGCTGCAGAGAGCCGCACCACAGTACACAGTTGTAGAAGTCTGTTCTCCACTGAGCACGGCACAGATGTGATACAACTAGGAACTGATTACATTCTGAGGCCCAATTCACAGACGTTGTTGCTAAGTTTTATCTTAAAATATATCTTAAGACAATCCCAAGACAAAAGTTAATTCTCCTAAAATTATCTTACATCATCTCTCGAGATACAGCTCATTGTCCTAAGAGAGCCTAACTGTAAAAACTCTTAAGATGTTCTATGAATCAGCTCCCTGATTCCTACAAATATCGCAGCCTAAAATGCAGTCATTGGCAGATTTATGAACTTTCTGACTGATTCCTAGTTTTCACTGTTTTGAAGACAGTCTCAAACAAAAAAGCTAAAAAACCAGTAGGCCCGCTATAAGACAAAACAAGACTTTTAAAACAGCTTCATTTTAACATCATTAGCATAAAAGTAATTATTTTTCTAAGACAGAACATTTATGTATGAAATTATGAACTCGTCTGAACTTGTCACATTTTTTCTTTAAAATGCTGCAAAAGTGGCTGGTGCTTTTAGCATCTGGCGCCACACCCAAGTATTTCCATGCCATCATTTGACAAAACATGTTGAAAAACGTAAAACTAAAAAAACTCACATATTTTCCGGTCACCGGGTTTTTCCGACGCACTCGCACGTGAAAGTTGTTCACTGTTTTCCAATCCTGTTTTGCATCGAAACAACACAATGTTACAGAAATGTGTGTGCCATGTGGGAACTGTTACTGTTTTCTCAATTTGAAAGTCATTAATGTAATTTCCTATAATATTTTACAGAACTCATGACATCAGCGAAATCAGTATTAGCCTCAAATTATAAAAATGCAATTTACAGCATTTTCTACATCAAAACAGTACATATAATCTGCACTAATACAGTCACAAATTTTCTCACAAAATGCATAAAGCACAAATGTACCACATTTCACTCCCAATTAGAAAGCTGCACAGTAATGGGGACGGCAATAACACCGCGGATTTTCCCCATGAATCTTGTGGTAATACCGAGGGGATGGAGTAACCTGTTGAGGGGTTACCACGGTAGCCAACGTCTGAACTCTGGAGTCTGAGCTATGAACCTGAAGATCGCCCACATGGATCATGGAAAAGATGGAAAAGCAAGTCACAGCAGTGGACGAAACTGGGACAAGTTGCTTCAGGTTGGCTTGGTATCACAGCAGCCAGACGTACTTGGTCAGAGAGATCGTTCTTCACAGCTGGCTGGACTGATGTAAATGAGTGGCGTACCTAGCAGCTGAGTGGTGACAGCGAGGATGGACTGCTGTTTCTCCATGAAGTTCCATAAACTAGTGTATGCCTATATGCAGCTATTCAAAACACTAGAGTGGAGAGTGTTTAAAGTTTTCAGCAATATCACTGAATTATTTTATGGCTTACTATTTGAAATGTCATTAACATAAAACAAAACAACAGACCTTCTGCTCGCCTTGGCCTATCCGGATTTCTCTTTCTAGGCCCTTTTCCTGCAAGACTAGATAGTTGCGTTCTGGATTGTGGAACTCAAATACAGTATCTAGTTTTGTGTAAAGAAGGAAAAGATATATTTTGTGTTAAAGTGCTTTAATTTATGGTGACAGAATGGGGACGGGAGCAACTTGTGCGGGGACGGATGGGGAGGGAGACAGGGTTTAGCGGGGATGGTTGGGGATGGGTTCCAAGTTTACTGGGATGGATGGGGATAGGGATAAATTATCCTCCCCGTGCAGCTCTCTACTCCTCCCAATGCCAATTGTTCACTACATCTAAACACATTGATAATTAAACTACAACTCACGTATCCGAGTGTTTTCATAGCGCGATAGACTTCATGCATAATGTCATGTGGCTTGCTCTGAGAACGAATACCTGACACAGACGTGTAGACAGACCATAAGAGGACATTCACATAAACATGAATGCTAGTTCCAGTGTCTCTGTATCTTAGAACGTTATGGTGCTTTACAAATCGTATCATTATTACTATTACCCATATACGAGTTCCAGTATTGGTAAACACAAATTTTCAATGGCGGCCATTCACACTGACACAAGTTCTGCACAAGTACAGGTTACCCGTGAATTTCACTTGAACAAGCAGTTTCTATGTGAGTCGACGCACTTATCCAACCAGTACAGCATAAGTATTAATTTAATTCACTTCAGAACTTCCATTATTGTTGAACTGTTTACCATTAGGGTACGCAGCGGAACATTGTTCAGTTTCAGTAGAGATTGTAGGTAGAAATGCACAGTCAAACAATAATGATGAGTTGCATGCTTGTACGAGACAGTGAATGCCCACTCGTATGGGTGAAGCCAGTACGAGCCGTAAACTGAAACCCGGACTCATACTCGTATTTGGACTCGTGTTTATGCCAACATACCATAACAAAGGCTCTAATGTGATCAATCAATTCAGGGGTAGGGGAAAAAGAGAGAAAGAAAGAAAGGGAAAAAGAGGGCTGAAGAGAGATCATTAGACAAACAAGCATTGGCGCATGGTGAAACAGATGCAGACATTGGACAGGCAGACAAAAAATCATTCTACTGAGAAAACATAACAATGTCAATAAAGACGAATCAATCATTGAAGCAGCACAACTAAACTATAAACATTGAAGATGCCAGCGAACAATAAATAAGTAAACGAAACACCTACCAAGATGCCACTTGGCTTTCTTCAGTGGTGCATTCTTGCGTTCAATCAACATCAGTGGCTCCAGCGTTGGAGTCGTGTTTATATCTATGCATTAACAAGCACACACAGTATTCAAATGTGCAACATTCCCATTAAAATTTGGAAACAGGTATCTTCCAGTAAACTCCACTGGGTGACTTCACGATTTCAGAACACATGATGGCCAAGGTTTTGTTACATGCATATGCTTTATTGTTTTTGATTTGTGCTAATTGTGCTTTATTGCTAGTAAACATAACAAACAAATGACTGCAATAATCTTTCTCTGCCAGGATTAACCCCTTAACTGCCAGCCCATAGCAATTCCCTGTGCCACAGTAGGGGTTGCAGTAGTTGTATATTGTAGTTGTAGTAGTCCTAGTTGTAGTAGTAATTACAGTGTAAAAGGTAAAAGGTAAAGGTCAGAATATAGCTCTTAAGGAGCGAACCCCTCACAGAGATACGGAGCATCACTTGTCATATAGGATCACACAGTGCTACCTGCCACCCAACAGAGGTGAAAGCGCCCCTTAACCCAAGCCAGATAGGCCGGTACTCGATTTACCTACCCCAGAGGGATGGATGGCTGAGTTGACCTAGGTGGCTGGTTACGTCACGAAATGGTTTACCTGTCCACAGGCAGTCACCCATCACAGTACTAACCGGGCCCGGTGTACAGTAACTTCGTCGATCGGATCAAACACGTTACCACTATACCACGCCACCAACCTGTTGTAATAGCAGTTGTAAAACTACTAGATGCTGTAGTAATACTTTTGTTGTTGTAGTTGCAGTAGTATGGTAGTTATTGTTGTAATATTTGTCGCTGTAGCAACTGTAGTAGGAGTAATGTAATAGTTGTTCTAAATGCCATAAGCCGTGTAATAGCAGTAGTAGTAATTGTATAAGCAGTCTTATTAGTAGTAGTAATTTCTGTAGTAGTAGCTTTTAGCTATAGTGTTCAGTGGTGTTCTAGTAGTTGTCGTTGTAGTACCAGGTAGCAGATCTACTAGTTGTTGCTACAGTAGTTGTTCATAACTATAATGTAAACAATAATGTTGCCATGCATGTGACCAAAAAGTTTTTAAAAAGTAGCCCAATACAAGCTTAGCATCAGCCAATATAACTAGTACGCCAAGCATAAAATATTCCAAGTGCCAGGCATCAATGCATCCTATAGGTGTACTGCCAGATATTTCCGGTATGTGGCAGTCAAGGGGTGAATGCTCCATGTGTGCTCCACAGCGCATTGCAGCAGACAGGAGACTACAAATAAAGGTTAATAAACATGGTTCCCACGAGAATGACATAATCAAAATTCAAGACTTCTTCAGCACCTATTTCACGACCTTCCTTTTAGTCAAATAGCACCGTGTAGATAGCATTTGTAGGAAAACATATCATATAACATTAGATACATCAGCGATTGTAACGTAACTTAAGGGAGATTACACTAAAAAAGTAACGACTTTTAGCTGGGTTCGTCGAGAAGAAACTAGCCAAATTCGTCACTTTTTTCAGTACTTATGTTCAATTTCTGTACTTTTCAGTTCATGATTAACAGGAGCTCCAAATTCATGATTTTTCAAAATTCTTCACTACCATGATAACCCTGAATAAAGTGTCAGATTGCTAAGGTGTTGCGCGTACCAGGCATGTGTTCGGGGTGAGGTTTGAACACATTCGGCTGCTGACCTGTGCCACCAGATTGATTCTTCTGAAACACACACCAACCAACTGTACTTCACTTTGCTACATTGTGTCCGGTAAAAAACTGACCCCCTAAACATCATGCAATAAATATGTCAAATGTGAATGGATCCTGGATCCAGATGCTAATCAGGATCACCACTGAAATCTAACCACCTCCGAGTTAAAAAAAGTCATGCAAATAATAATTAACGATTTCTAACGATTAGTAGAATTTTAACAGGTAAATTTTCAATCAAAGTTGTATCACTAAGAACAAATTATAAAGTAAATAAGATGATCATCATTTGATATGCGATAATCATTTTCACCAAAAAGCAAGATTGAATAAAACAAACATTTAGGCCTGAATAATAATAATAGTCACCAATCGTTGTCGCCGTGCAGCATTTGTAACAACTGTTAGCCGAATAACTTGTAATAAGGTTAATAAAAACATGCATTTTTCTTGCATTATAACCAATGAGAGTTTTCACAGAAATTAATGGTAACTGTAGATTACTATTACAAATTTATAGATTGTTAACGGCCCAGTATTACCGCAAGGTAAGTCTCTGACGGAGGACTTGAGGCCAGGTAGAAGTCACGTATCTGAAGCTTGGCCGTCTCGTCGGCGATGCGCCGATTGTCAATGACCAGATTGTAAGCAATCACAAGTTGATCCTGCGGGTCTCCACTGAGCAGGGCACAGTGCACGTCCTGTTCGCTGACCTGACATTTCTATACACACAGACAGACACAGACCACACACATAGACATAGACAGACAGACAACCCACATAGAGGCACATACGCAGAATAACTAAGAATGTACCCATTTCAGTGCCAGGGCCAGACAAAAGTGAAAACAAATTCATGTAAATGATCAGTATTCTTCCTACAGTTGATTAATTATTAATTGCCAACAAAGCGAACAAACAAATGAGCCGGATCGTTACCTCGCAGACTTCACGAATTGCATCCGTATCCACCACTGAGGCATCAACGTCACTCGCTGATGGAAACAAATATTCTGGCAGGTCGATTTTGAACCAATCATGCTCCCTGCACAGACCAGACATGTGATCAGTTCTCCACCAATCAACAACATACACTCACTTGCACTAAAAGGTTAAAGGTTAAAGGTGGTGATATAGCTCTTAACAGGAAGCCCATCTCAGAGCTACGGAGCATCATCTGCCATATGGGATCATGCAGTGTTACCTGCCACCCTACACAGGTGAACACATCCCGCCTTAACCCCAGCCAGATAGGTTGGTACTTGATTTACCTACCCTGAAGGAATGAAAAGCTGAGTTGACCTAAGCAGCTGGTTACATACCGAGATAGTTTACCTGCCCGCAGGCAGTCACCCATCACAGTATTAACCCAGCCCGGTGTAGAGTAACTTCATTATCGGATGAAGCACGTTACCGCTATGCCACGCCACACATTTCAACTAGCATAACTTTTACTTTGCGTTAAATTCAGGCGCCAATCAGTCATGCTCACTAGCAAGACCAGACAACATATTGCAGCATCTCGTCTAACACAAAGCACTCCCTCTGTTCTACGGGAAAAAAACAAAAAAAAACTCCAACCGTGCAAAAGTCCTAACCCTAAACCTAACATTTTATAAAACAGAAATTTTCCCGACAGCCGATTTAAGCCCAGAGTACCTTCACCAGTTTGCTATGGCAGTTCCTTCCTATGGTAGGCCATTACCAAATACAGGTTGTAGACAACCTAATAGAAAATAACCAAAAACAGAAGCATTTAGCAAACATTAAGAAGAAACTAAAGCCTGCTGAATGAGAAAATTATAATAAAGTTCAATGTTGAGACACCCGGTAACTAAAACATCACTTCCTTCTGCTGCATTCAGTACCACCCAAGACGTCATGCAGCAGCCAGAGAAAAATGACTATAAACGGGTGACCACAAAGCACAGAAACCAATGCACAGCTGACCTGACATCTTTGATCGCAGCCCGTTTTATTGGATCAACTTGTAGCATTTTCTTCAGCAGGTTCACCGCCGACTTGTTCAGGTGTTCTGGCACCGAAAACAACCCAGCTACAAACAACAGCAGCCACTGCAAGTTCTAATAAACTACGCTACATTGAACAGTGGCAGTGGTTTGGCTTAGTGTGTAACATTGTTGGTCACACAAATAAAGTAAATTAATAAATGCCAGGCCCGGTTAGTACTTGGATGAGTGATCATCGATAGGCGTTTAAATGATCTCGGTATGTAACCAGCCGCCCATGTCAACCAGGGTTGATAAAAATCATGATTTTTTAATAAAAATCGAAAGCATCGATTTTTAAAATTTAAATCAGATTATTTTTACCTCTGCCAAGGAGGTTATGTTTTTGCCAGAGTTTGTTTGTCTGTTTGTTAGCAAGATAACTCAAAAAGTTATGGAAGGATCTTTCTGAAATTTTCAGGGAATGTCGGGAATGGACAAAACTACAAGTGATTCAATTTTGGGAGTGATCCGGAAGGAATACTGGATTCTGGATCATTTTGATTTGCAAAAGTGAGGTTTTGGTACAGCCGGATGTTTCGAGAAAAAATGCTGAGACAATGACGTGTAAAATGCGATCGGAGTCCGAATCTCTAAATAAGCTATTGGTTCGAAACCTGGATTAGACTAGGGCTACAATGTTGTGTCGAATCAATATGCTTGGCGGAGGTCTGCGCTCTCTGAGTGCTTCTCTAGTTAGATTTAAATCAATTTTTAAAATTTTTATTAGATTTTTACACCATTCTGTGCTACCTGTGATAGCCAATGTGTTACCTTTATCTGTTAGTTTGTTAATGACAGTAATCGGCCTTGATTAGTTTCTTTTTTAAAAATTTACATGTGTTATTTTTTTTATAGCAGCCAGGCAAAGAACTATTTACAATTGTAACCTGGTGATGCATTCTAATGTTTGTGAATATTTATGGGGCTGCAATTTGTCAGACTTTTTAAGGCAAATAGTAGACAATGATGAAAGCCATAACATTTCTAATATCTGTAAGCATGCTGATTGCTGAAAGTAACTACCAGAACAACATGAGCAGTTAACAAGAGTCAAGGCCAAGTAATTGACGATGTTAACTTTGGTAAATTGTATCAGGTTAAGCTAACTTACCAGCTCAGATATAACCAAATATTAATGTAGTCAACAAATTAAATTGAGTTAGCAAGCACTACACTAAAGGGACATTGCTAGACTCAGTGATGAAGAAATTAGTAATGCGTACAGAGTAGCACTTGAACAGCAACTCGGACAAGCAGAGCCATCACAAGACTTGGACGAAAACGCGAAAAGGATTGCCATGGCTATGGAGAAAGCTGCAGAAGAGACGATTCCAGAGAAAGAGATGATAACTAAGAAATGGAT
>Ga0056128_1011450_pt1 | contig 10938 bp, 3 predicted proteins | sample WorMetLIZISLAND2_FD_71113 | JGI IMG/M metagenome (GOLD analysis project Ga0056128, IMG submission 71113) | Marine gutless worms symbiont microbial communities from Max Planck institute for Marine Microbiology, Germany - Olavius geniculatus... ... | reverse complement strand
TTCACATTATTCGAGCCAATAACGGCAAAATGACGTCTTTTAGGGGGTACCCCTCTTCGACGCCCTCGTTCGAGGGGAACCCCTGCACCCAGTGGCACGAAATTTTGTCACGATAAACTAGAGACCTTGGGGCAGCCCACGGTAAAGATTTCCCGATCCTAGCTTGCACCGTTTTGATACAGATCACGAGTGTGACAGACGGACGGACAGACGCCCAGACGATGGCAAAGACGCGCGAAGCATTCTGCTTTCGCGCGAAACATTTGCGTAGTATTTCTGTGTGTTTTAACGCGCAAAAGCAGCTACTGCTTTCAGCGCGTTTTAGCCATCGCAATTCCGTCCGTCCGTCCGTCTGTCCGTCCGTCACGCGGGTGGATCAGTCAAAAACGGTGCAAGCTAGGATCACCAAATCTTCACCTTCGGGTGCCTGGAAAACTCTAGTTTCAGGAACCGTAAAGCTTTTCCATAAATTCGAAGGGGGCCATTCCGAAGGGGGCCATTCCGAACGAGAGCGCTAAATGAGAGGGGGTGGGCAAAATTTGCGATTTTTTATTATCGTTATGCAATTCAGATGAAGAATTTGGTATTTGTATATTAACTTTGCGTGAACCGAAACTGCTATAGACTTTCGCACGTCTCGTGAGCATTAGCTCAATTTTTTTGTTTTGTATTTCATGCAGTCACAGCGTTGGCATTACACAGATATTGCTGTATGGCAAGGGCAGCGTGATGAGATGTTGTAGACTCTATAACTGATCTTCAGTAGGCTACAGACTACAGGCCAGCGGCGAGATGAGTTGAGCAAGAAGCCCAGCTGTCGTTAGGGTAGGCCGACCGTACCGCCCATATCCAAAAAGCAGCATCCGACTTCCGGACGCAGAAACGATTTCCCAGAGTGTCGGCAGTCCTATATTGTGACAGTGCCATATTGAACGCTAGAATCAGCGTTAGGATACGATAAGGTAATTCGGCGCACATGGGTGATGGTTGCAGGGACAAAGGTTGCATTTAAAACTGTGGTCAAACCGCTGCAGATAGAGACAAGCTTATGTACTATTGACAGCCTATAGGAACTCGTCATTGCCGTATTTAACGGTGCCACCGCCGACCCCCTACGACGTACCGTTTAGCCACAATACCGCACGACTGGCATAGCAGAGTGTGTATTGAGTTTAAGTGCATGACCCTTCAAGAATCAAGATTATCCAAGGTGGATGATTTTCATGTCATCTGAAAGGGCTTATGCGACTTCCTATTAGTGATCAACGGCATCCTTTATCTCTTACCGTTTCTAGGATACGGCGACTTATGGGTTGCAAAACGCATATTTTCCTTACCCCATCTTTGTTCAACGCCAAATTTGAAAATAGGATTCTTGCACTGTGGCTGAAATTTTGCACGCGGATAGTTATCACACAGGGCTATTAAGTCGTGTAATAAGTTTTCTGGTAAAACCTACCTATTGGCTACAATACATGCGTTATAAACGACGGATGACAGACAGACTACAGACACATTATACCAAAAACTTGACTTTAACAGTCGGCCAAAAAAGGCGGGGACATGGCAATTAAGTTTCCGATAGAGAAGATTATATACGCTCAAAATTTTAATTTTTTCCTCATATTTCCTCAGAATGGGGTTTTCAGCAGCTTAAAATGGACGACAATTTTCCTACAACAAGATTTACCGTTAATTTTTCGACAGCTTCCCCATTTTTGGGGGGGGCAATCCCTTCCCTGCCACGAAGCCACTGCTACAGGCTGCTGGTGACGTGCTCATTTCATCTGAAAGCTTGACAGAGTACCGAGCATGTTTGACCAATGGCTATAGCACAGCCGTCATCGTAGTACCGTGTTTATCCCAGATGGGAGCAGCCGACAGTACCAGCAGCAGCCCGCCTGACCACGGTCAACCGCACTGTACTGTACTGGTCCTGGCCCACACAGCGGTGTCGTTAGTCCGCTAGCTTGCAGCCACTACTGCAGTGTCGATTAAATCTTTTTACAGGTCCCATCGCAGTTCGCCACGAGGCGCGAATGCACCGACATTGCCTGATACCATGTGTGGAGTGGACTGTGGAGTGGACGGACTCCGTATTATGTCCTCTCCTCCTCCTTTTGCTCCCGTCCCCTCTCTCGCCTGCTTTCCGCGAATATAAAATTTCTCGGTGCGTTTCGAAGCGGTCGCTGACCCGGCTGCTGCTGGCTGTATGAGTCAGAGCCGGGCAGCGGTCAGCAGCAGCAGCAGCAGCCGCGGCGTCGACCTCCGACCGCAGCCTGTTAGCCATCACCAGCCCGACCGAGCGCCGAACGACCGGATGAGAATTTTTATCCGCTGCCCGCGCCGTGGGGATGTGAACCGAGTTCGGTTTTTATGCGCGCCGGGCCCTGTCTTTTATGGGTGAGACGTAGACGCTACAAGACAGCGGGAGAAAGGCTGAGTGCGGGTGGGTGAGGGGAAGGGAAGATGGAAGAGTGCCGGTAACCACGTTAGTTTATGAGAATGATGCAGATATGCGCTCCGGTGGTATATTTGTATTGCTTCAGTTTATTGCCGGTCGTCGAGTCGGTCCGAGTGAGTTTACGCCGATTGTCACGACTCGTTTGTCAACGTTGCTTCGTTGCTCCCGCTATCACTCGCGCATTTTTCTTCGTCAACGTAGGCCTACTGTATAATAAACGACTTCTCAATCAGACGCAGCAGCAAGATGCACAATTTCATGCTGGCGCACGTAGCAAAATGATGCACGATATTGCAATGGTTCTGTTTTGACTTTTGAGCACAGATGTTAAAAACATTCATTTGCAAATAAAAAACACAAAAAACATGTTTTCAATTTTTTATACTTTTATAAAAAACATTATGAAAAAAACATTATAAACACATTAAACTGCAGATGTTTCCAATCGCTACTTTTTACTTTGGGCAATTTTTATTTTATGTAACCGTAATTATGGTACATACTCAATTATGAACTAAACATTCAAATGTCATAACAAATACCAAGCATACTAGTTACGTTAACAGTTTTTAACACATCTGTATCAATTTATTCTAACGATTTAACAAAAACAAAAACATGACATTGAAAAGCACAAGAACATTAAAAAATAAAAACATAACAAAAAAATGACAAACATTGAAAAAAAATTTTTACAAACATTAAAAACATATGTTTTATACTTTGATAAAAAAAACATTAAAAATGTTTTTTTACATCTGGTTCTGATAAATTATCAAATCCTAGCCATTAGCGAATCTACTATTCCCGTTTTGTGTTTTGGCTAATCACATAAACGATTACAGCAAACGCTGAAAGAAGTATTCAGTGGCAGTTATATTTCTTGTATTCATTTTGTGTGGTGTACTTTTGCATTTTTTGGCGAATAAACCTAGGCTAAATGCTTCTGATCTGGGTAATTCCTCCTTTCACGGCACTGGGAAATTGTTTATTATTTTTGCGCTGGTGGAATGTGTCTGCACAAATCGTTTTGCTGTGACCATTGACTTACCTTATTATTGGTCAGAAACTCAGATATTTATCCGTAGGTTCATTAAGAGATTTGACTATTTGACGCAATTACATGGAATGCGGCCATATCACAACGGTGGGCCAAAGTGCATTTTCTTAAAAAAAATAAATGAGTCGTATATTTGGATTACCGCGACTGAAAGCCGAAGTTAATGATGGAACAGTTTATTTGTTTAATTCTATGCCATTTTTGTTACCGTGATGATATTTATTGCTTAGAATAGATTATTTCATGGGCATGTCAGTGTAGGAGGGAGTCAGGGACATGACCCTACAAAAATTTGATAAGGTAGGCTACATAAAACATAAAGTGTTTTATCACTGACTGTCACTCACCCCTGCAATCAAATTTTTTGTATGGCGCCCCTGCGGACGTTGTCTAGATCTGTCAAAATACGAGGACATTTTTATGTCCTCGTATTTTGACAGATATGAGCTAAGAGCTCATATGTAACTATATACAGAGCTGTTCCTTTGTGCAATCGCAATAAGGCTGCGAGCATGGGAATTATGCATCATTTATCAGCCGTCCAATGGACGCAACCCGTGGTCTCAAATACCGTAATGACCATAGCTGTAACACTATGCAGCATATTTAAGAGCATTTTGCCCATAGCGAAAGAGGTTTGAAATTTCAGCGACGCGTGTGGGTTGATCATACACGTGCAAAAATTTCGTTTACGACTGAGTACGTATAACATACACACTAAAAGCAGAAGCAAAATACCCCAGAAGACATAAAAACAACTCGCTAAAACCTAGAAAAATGCCAACGTCTGTTTTCGAAACTCAGTGTTTGCTATAACACAGATAGCAATCTTTTACGACGACAGACTGTCTGCTCTATACAACCTCTTCTATTAATTCGTCCAAGTGATGTTTTGTCTTGTTTTGCATGTTCGTTTATCTCCAGTGGAGATTAGCGCGAAGGCATTATGCGTGGAGCTGCCTGCAGGCGAAAATAGACCATATGCACGTTCTTTGCATTGTAATTAGCATGCGTGCAGTAAAACGCAGTGGTGGGAGATCGCAGCAATAAAACGCCGAACGTAACGCTAACTCGGTGGTCGTCCGGCCAACTAAAGGTGTCGCATTTCAATAATTGGAGCCTTCTTGCACGGCGCCTGCTGCGCGGCTATTTCCGTCATTGTCGTGCGTCGTGCGCGAGTCCGACGTCCCACTTTGAGCTGTCCGGCTGGATCGCCTGCTGGTGGACAGACAAAAAACCCTGCGACGAAACGTCCCTGCAACACAACCTTCTCACGACAAACCCCCTCCACTATGCAAATGCCACATTTCCATACTTTTGTGTATGTCAAAAACAAATATTTTATGACTGTATGAGAGAATGATAGAATGATGGAGCCATTAAACTTAGCTATATGTCAATTAATTTTAATCAGTCAATCTTTATTTCACCGAAGGCAGAGCAAACACAAGTAAAAATCAATACGTGGAAACAAATTTATTTCTCGTGAACGAATGAAGAGTCGCATAATGGTAGAGATTAGGGCATTAGGCTGAGTGTTGACGTTTACCGTTGGCAGTATCGAACAGTTCTGTTTTCAAAGTACATATACGATCAAAATGCTGTGAAATTCTGCGGATCTACAGTTATATGAAATTGAGCTTAATTGTGTGAAGAAGGACTCTTGGGGTTTTTGTTGTGGGGGTTATTCGCCGCCCAGGTTCAACTGTCGTCCATTCAGCGTAACAAGCAAGCAGAACATAGGCCCAGAGTCGTCTTTTGGAGTACGACAAAGCCTTCGTACGCGTCCGTGCGTGTCAATTTCCCTGCGTTAGTTGCGCAAGCCAAGACGTCAGTCTGCGATCGTTACCGGCAAGAGTCGGCGGGCGACAAGCGATGAGACACGCACTATGCAGATTCTCTGATGAAAATCGGACGTCAGATTACTACGCTGTAAGTTACACAGTTTTGCATAAGTGAACTTAAAAGCTTTTAGTTGATGTTTGATTCTACTGCACGTGTATGACGTATCAACAGCAGACGTTGATAGCCTACAATGATGCGTCAAGTGCCTCATTAGCGTTACGCGGTAGGCCTACGTAAGTTCAACTTTAGGAGGGTTACAGGTAGTAACCGCCTCTCAACTTTGGTCAAATTGCTTTCACATGGCCGTCAGTGACTGTTATCAGATAGCGTTCTGCAATGCATATTTTGCATTATTATCGTTTAACATTTTTAAGGCTGTATAGCAATAATTTTGAGATGAGGTAGTAAAATTGAATTTAGTTTCACAAAGAAAACATACTTAGTTTTATGTACTGTTTTGTATATTGCACATTTTGATGTCTGCATATGATTAATTTTACATTTTTAATTTGCTTTCTTATCACCGTTTTGACTGTTTGACGTCAACGAATTTCTCTTGTTTTTGACAGACCGGGAGCCGGACATTTCCCCCTGGGCCTGTCAACTGCGGACGTTTCCCCCTCAGACATTTCCCCCGCCCGGACGTTTCCCCTGCTTTTCGAGTGCCTAGGACGTTTCCCCCTTAGGCCAGTAACAACATATTATCAGAGTCAGCGCAAGCCTGAGCAGAAATTTCTTGCAACACCAAAAAGCAATTCTGCCTTTGAAGTCTCGTCGCCGTTGAGTATTAACAGCAATTATGGATGTAGGCTTACGCGTCCACGAGACGATTAAACTCGACTCAATGCAGACTGAACCAGGAGAGTAGAAGTAGTCAAAGCACACATTTTTACGTATGGCTACATAAAAAGCAAAATTCGATAGATTGCAGACACTATCTTTGCTGTGGCACACACACTGCGCTTTGAGTGCCACTTTGACGTCGCCGTCCGCAGCTGTTTCTTGAGAAGTTGAGAAGTGAGACTTCTTGAGACTCAGACTTGCCCTTTGTTTGACGTATTATTTAGGCCTATTAATGATAACACAAGAGTTTTGATGTTTGCTGCATTCTTTCACCGAAAATTATGCAACTATCTAGCACTCGATCGATTTTCATGTAACAGTATAAGGAAGGGGGAACGTCCGAGGGGAACATGTACAGGGGGGAAATGTCCTACATCCGACAGACGGACCAGGAGTTTGTGTCGGTCAAAAGCAACCAAAGGCAAATAAGAAACACCTTTTGGAACAAACGTTTGAAGTTCGATCGCTTGCAAACGAACCTAGGATTGTAAGATCGTTCGACTTAGACTATATAATGTGATTAAATATTTTAGTCTTCGTCGGTTGACTGTTAGATATTTAACTCGTTTGATGTGGATATGAGCTTTGGCAGGCTAACAGCTCAGTGCAAAGATATAGGTTCGTCAAAGTTTAGACTAGATTCTAGGTGACAGGTGCATTCGTTGTGGACGTGTGATGGTGGGTGGTCCATGCGATTACGTAACGCGGCTCGGACAAAGAACGGACCGACTGGCCAGTGGCCGCGCGTCAAACTAACAACTAAAACCACGCCACGACATGGCGCATGCATGCATTGCTGACCATTGTCCTGCGCTACAGCAGGTGTGCCGGTGCTTTGATGAACGTTTAAAACTACCAACGAATCGGCTCTATAAAAAGTCTCATCATCCACGTTACGTCTGAAGAACGCACGCGACAAAGTAGACCCGCTGCCGGCAACGAAAATAACCGACGTCTGACCACTACGCAGCCGTCGTTATAGGCCGCATTACAATCTTGCCTGTTTGCCTCTCTGTTTGCTCCTAACTCGAAAACGAAAAGGGGTCGAAAACCTAAATTGGTGTGAACGTTTCGCAGAGTTATTACGGTTTTGGTTGAGCGTATATGGGTGGACAGCCGATAATATGCTGGCACAGGGTTGACATAGTTTTTCTTGTTTTAGTTTTTATTCACTTTGTCCGGCGCAACAATTTTAGCTTATATATTTTTGTTAAGTTTTAGTAATTGATATTTTGATTTTGATTTTAGGTCTAGGAAATAAAAAAATTTAATTTCATAGTAATTCACGTAAGACTTGAAAACGGTTTCACGTTAGGGCCTAATGTGATAGTCGCGGACTGCTTAACAGGGAAAACTTACCTGCAGCCAGTTTGATTTTTACACTTTGATACTTTTTGACATTTTAGAATATTTTCTTAATTTCGCTCTAGCTGTAATTCTCTTTTTAGTGCTAAGAAACTTTGGAAGTTCTCGTCGCAAAACAATTTCAGCTCTAGTTTAGTTATCGCATACGAAAAATAACCAGCCTCGTTCTCGTTCACAAAACAACACTCATATGTAATGTCGCGCAAAATAATGACGCTAGTAATCTATTAATGTATAGGTAAGTTAACACACCGAATATTAAAAGATACAATCCAATCCATATCCTGAGAGCTTTTTTGTCACCACACGATTTCTATTACTGTAATTAGGTCTCATTGTGTAGGTGCCCACGTCTGTCGCGTAGCCCGAACGCCGTTCACGATAGCGAGATCGGCGTGAATTTCGGGAATAGCGTGTGAAGAACAGTATGCTTGTGAGCCATTCGCACTACAATAATATCGCACGAATTGTTTCATATTATTAGATATACGTGAACGCACTGCATGTTGGGGTGATCGTCTGAGATTCAGCGGGTCTCTCGTTGACACTGTGCGCCGTATAAATTTGGTTACTTACTTATTCATCGTCCTTCGCACAGGGCGACTGAAAATGCGAGACTGGAAAATGGAGCACAAAATGTTAGTTGATATATGTACTTCTACACAGTGTCTGGAGAAAAGTAACCCCTTAGACGCCGTACAATAAACATATTACATCTAAAAGAAAAAAGTTGCTATTATTGCTATTTAGCAATTTATTGGAAATTAAGCGTAAGAAATTTTTATAGGCCTATCTGACGCTTTTTACTCACTCGAAACTGTATTGAAATGTTTTAAGCGTAACGATTAGAGGCTTTACGAATACGGACAGCGAGAGGCTTATTTGCATAATTGTAGGCCTAAATCTGACCATATTCTGTCAGGAAATTGTGTGCTTTTGATAGAACAGTTTTACGTAATTTTTTGCATGCAGTTATATCGTTTGAATCGTTAACATATATTTCACCTACGTAATATAGCCTAAAAGTGTTGATGGCTGAGGCTAACTGAAGTTTTTATACGTGATAGACCTATTTGAATAACTGTATGTCTGACATTTTTTGCCAATCAAGAAATTGTGTGTTTTTAACGGAACAGTTATACGTGTTTTTTTGCATGCAGTTATAGCCTCAGACGCATATTTTAACCACATTAACCACACATGTAGTTTGTTTTTCTCGCATTTTCCGGCCCTGCATTATTTGTGCTACATTTCCCATTCTCGCATTTTCCACCCCTGCATTTTTGACCGCCTTTGTGTCGCAAATTCCAATTACAGTTTCGCAAATTTGCATTTCCAGCGTCTTCCTTTGCACATCAGTCGACGTACGTTCAAGTTTTGCGAAACACTCACTCAAATTCTTCAATTAAAGCAGTTGACAGACTACATCAGACTAAAACTAAAACAGGACAACACAGTAGTGAAACACAAAAAAAATGAAATCTGTAGGAGTCTTTAAACAAGTCCGCCAGCCGAGAAATAATTTTGAGACTTCAAAAAGCTGCTCTAAATTACTTTAAATAGCAAAGATTTGCGATGCTTAAGTGTGTATCTTAGGCGGTGCCTCTTTGCGCGACAAAACTACGATGAAAGTGCATGCGTTTAAGTTAAGTCTTTGTTTTATCGCATACGTAGCCGCCTCTGCAGCTGAACTGTACTACGGCCCGCTGTTACAGACTACAGACGCCAAGTAATTGGCATTACGCTTTTACCGTGGGCGTCTGAGTGTCTGACCAAGGAAGTCTTATGCTGCTATCTATGTAGAGTTCCATGGTCTGACTGCTGTACTTCGGACCAAGACATTTTGGACTCAGTTCCGGTCCGAAGTGTCCGGTAACGAACTAAGTCCTGTTTATTTGATTAATTCTCGTGTATAATACGAAAATAAAAGCTGCGGTGGGGCAACAGAAGATGGGGGCATGTGGATTGTTCACTTCCAGCAAAAGCTAGTTTGCTTGTGACTGTAATGCGTTCAAAGTCTCCGTAGTGTGTTAATAGTTTTGCGCATGGGTCGTTATAACACTGGACAGGCGCTCGCTTCCTGTCACATTGCAGAGCAGATGTTACAAGTCGCCTCGGCAAGGCAAAGCAAAGCGTGCTCGAGTTAGATTACCCGACAGCGATTCGCCAATAACTCCACTACTAATTATAGATCCGGCTTTTTATGGCCGCGACGACACCTGGCTAGCGGTCGGTGTATTTTCGGCGCGTCTTTGTTACAGCAGACAAGTTCCACAACTATAAATCGCTTCTAACAAAGTGACGATTACAAACTGGGCAAATGATTTCAGCTTTGCGAGTTGCACGTAGGCCTATTTGTTTCGAGACAGTGCGTTGCATCGAAAAGCGTGAGAAGTAAGTAAAGCATATGTATTTGACAATGATACAAGATAGGACTATTGCAAAGATTATTGCTATGACTAAAAATTTTATAGCAAAATCGTTTTAAAATTGTGTAGTAACTGTTTCTGAACTATTCATATTTTTCGCTTATTTGTAGGCCGCAACATTATGTACAGGACTTACAGTGCTCACTGTAGCCAATATAATAAAAAGTCATAAACAAACGACAGTCGTAAAGAAATGCAAAACAGATCTTTTTGTACTCGGGGCAACCTGCAGTACTTAGATTTTGTCCATTTACGTCGTTGTTTTATGCCTTTATAATAGCGGCAGTTGACTCGGTAATAACGCCAGTTAGCGTTTAGCGTTGGCAATGCAAGCCGTATAATTTTTCAGAAAACATCGTAAATGCGCAAACACGACTCGGGGCTGATATATGTAAGAGGTTTGAGCGGAGGCGTAGTACGTTGTTTACGCTAAATTCCAGGCCAAATTACAGTGTACCGTTAAGAAAGAGAGAGACCGTTACTACCGTACCGGGTACGCATATTGTCTTTATGAGCTGCAGTCAATGGGCTGCGAGACGTGATTGCTCACGTGCATTTATCAATGTTCAACAAATCCCCTCTACTGATGAAACGTATGCTGTCAGAGTAAGTAAGTAAGTAAGTAAAATGTGAATTTATGTAGCGCATATCGTTAAATTAACCTCTAATGCGCTGAAAAGTCAAAACATTACATCAGTGCATACAGCCAAATATTACTATATGAAACCGATTTGCATATTGCAATGCTGTTAAAACATGCGTTGTGATTTTCTTGTGCGTTTAATGTCACCAACGGACAGCAATGCCATGCTTCGTCGCAATAGTAACAAGTAGAAATCAAAGACCGCGAGATGAAGCTGTCCGAAGCTGAGTTAAAAGCACTTAACATTCGAGGTGGAATTACTGCGAGCTGAAGTCATGGGTGACTGGGG
>Ga0056128_1011447_pt1 | contig 10940 bp, 5 predicted proteins | sample WorMetLIZISLAND2_FD_71113 | JGI IMG/M metagenome (GOLD analysis project Ga0056128, IMG submission 71113) | Marine gutless worms symbiont microbial communities from Max Planck institute for Marine Microbiology, Germany - Olavius geniculatus... ... | reverse complement strand
GCAGGAGTTAAGCCACGCTGCCCTAGATAGGCAGCGGTGGGCAGCGATAGTAAGAATGGCGTCAGACACCAACGGGCATTGAGCCCACGGTTGTCGATGATGATGATGATGATGACGTGAGAAATATATCGTTTCTCACTTTAAAATCCACATTTGTGAGCCTATCAATTAATGGCTCATAACCTCTCATCACTTCAAAACATGACTTGTAACTCCCGTTCTTGTTTTCAGTTGTCCGTTATAATCTTAGTGATGCACGGATTCCCAGTTCTGTAAACATTTGTTTTTTGCAATGTTTCAGTGTTGTGGTTGATGCCCAGAACTGGCAGGAAGCAAGCAAGCGTTACATATGCGGATTATAGTCTACTATCCTATGCCAGCCTTGCTATAAAATATTGGTGTGCACATATCACAACCTTACAACCTTGCATGGCTTTGAAGGTCGGTACGCGCTGATGTGTCCAAACGGTGCGAGATAGGGCCAAGGTTGCTATTGATCACTCACTAGGCCTATATAGGAAATCGCATACGCCCTTTCACATGAGATGAAAATCATTGATCTTGAATGACCTTGAAAGTCAGTACTGCAACAGGAACTGTATAGGTTGTAGGCTGTAGCGCGTCTTCCCTAGCGACTGTTGGGTTTTCTTGTAAATAGTCGTTAACGGCACGTGCTTGTGAAACTGTGGGATAATGTCTGTTCGTTCCAGCCTACTAGTTTTCTGAAGTCCCGCAATTGGCCTGAAAGATCTCGATGATTGATCATTAAACGAAGCAGCGATAGACTCAGATTTTGAGAGAGTCATGCTGGTGAAATATTTTGGTGTCTAGATTGTGGCGTATTTATGAACTGGCAAAAGGGGTAAAAGAGCGATAGCAATTGCGCGGAGAGCAACAGTTTCCTAAATGTGCCACTGAGCCAAGGGGCCAGGGACTATGGTAACATACCCATTTAATCTGAAACTTTTTGTAACTGATAGGCCCCTATACATTCTGGTGTCTCGCAAAAAGTGCACGCAAAAAGTGCACATTATCAGCGCCGATGGAGCATGGGAGTTCCCCTTTAGAGACGGTACGCAAATGTCCACGATTTTTTGGCCCTTAAATTATTAATGCTAAAAAATTCATGTTTAATTGCTGAATTAATATCGGAAAGGCCTCAGAACTGTGTTTATTTTTTTGTGTTTTTTAACTATTGATTCTAGCTGATCTACAGCAGTACGTAGGCTGCTACAGAGACGGCGAACCAGGTAATCGAGTGTTGGATGGTTCGCGGATTGCGGGTCCCTTAATGACAATCGACATGTGTCAACAGTTTTGCCAACGGTCAGCTGAGACGTACTTCGGACTTGAGGTATTGATCACTCTGCGTTTGCAACACTTCTATGTAAAATAACCTATACGGTAGGAAAATGTGCGTTTTTTAACGAAAAAATAGCCATATCTCGCCATTTCAGATGAGATAAAAATCATCGAACTTGGATGATCTTGAAGATCGGTACTGCAACAGGAACTGCAATGTATAAACTGTAGTGTGTCTTCTCTAGCAACAGCTGGGCTTCTTTGTTATTATTATATCCTGTTGTAACTCTAGTTATGTACGTCTTAGCGAGTGACGCAAAACTGGAGCTTTTTCTCGCTGAACTATAAGCACTACATAAGGATAAGGGGTTCAGTAATTATCAGTGTCAAGGAACGAAAGTTTCACCATGTTAATTTTACTTTTGGGAACGAAAGTTTCAGAAGACGAAAGTTCTGGAACTTTCGTTCTCGGGAACGAAAGTTCTTGGGTACGAGAGTTCCATGAATCTTTTATTGTGAGCATATGTGGAACTACAGGCAACGGCGATCCGAAAACTAAAAAAAAATCGCGAAAATAATAGGGGTCTAGGACTTTGCCTTCAGCGGGGTTCGAGGGCTGGTCAAACCCAGGGTGCAGAAGACTCCCTGGACAGACAGACTAAAAATTTTATGCACAAAAGCGCACTGTGCAGAACCAAACCATTAGGCGTAGGTGCAGAGCGCGTTAAAATACTTTTCCTGCATTATGGTGGCAGCTAGGACAACGCATAAGCTGCATGGTTGTGTGTCATGTGCAGTGGTACTACGAATGTTACTGCGGTCAGAGTTACGACAGACTTGGACCAGCAAACAACTGTAATGCAGTTTGTGGTGGCAACCATTCACAGACGTGTGGTGGTGATTTAGCTCTCAGCATCTACGCCGGTTTTACCTATTCCACTCACTATATAAGATTATTGTAAAGGTTAAAAACAGTAATGTAGGCCCTACGCTAGTGCTCGAGTCCGTCAGTAGACTCGAATCAGTCTCATCTTTTTATTTTTGTGACGAAAGAGACGTAAAAAAGCTAAACATAAAAAGTTACCCATGAAACTTACTGTAGCCCATAATGGCAGTATTATAAAATATATTTAGGCCTATAGGGTGCGGCAGAAAAAAGTGGACCCCTAAATTTTTTGCCGTTTTCTCAGCAACCGTTTGGGATTTTAATACGAAAAAATTTAGGGGTCCACTTTTTTCTGCCGCACCCTGTAATGTATAAGCTTCGCGCAAGCGACGGATGGATAAACGTATGGACGTTCTTATGTTGTATATACTGCAGTTTGTCCATTTGGCTTCCACGGTAGAAACTGCGCAGAGAAGTGTATGAACTGTCACAGAACTCGTGCAGACGAGGCTCGATGTTTCCGTAACGGCACGTGCACTCATGGATGTCAAGATGGGTGGACTGGTCACAGCTGCAATACGGGTTCATTTTCACATCTCTATCGCTCTGCATGTTCGGTTATTTTCTGTACAGCGTTTAGTCTAGGCCTATTTATAGTCGGATTAAGCCTGAAATATGTGCAATTGCAATAATGGCAACGAACACAAAGCATCAACGGAGAAGGAGATAAAGGCGCTAAAATGCGCTAAATGTAGCCCTATAACTAGGTCGAGCCAAATACAACAGGCCGACAGCAAATTATTCAAAGCCACTAGTAGCATTCGATGAACAAACTAAAATCAACACGTTAAAAGCAATAAGACCAGTAGGCCTAGGCCAAATCTATGATGTCACGAGGCAAACAGTTCCAAACAACTGGTTTACTACGAAACGCTGATTTGGTGCGGATTTTTATTGCCATGTCTGTTGAAATAGCTACGGGTGTTCTGGCGCTAAAGGATGTTGTTAACGTGCGTGTTTGCTTTATTGGTCTGTTCGTTAGTTTATTTTATCTTTCGTGAACTCTAACGCAGATGTACATGACATAATTGATATTCTTTGTGATGATTTGGACGTGAACGAGTGCAGCCTAGGATATTGTCATCAACTGCGTGAGAATTCACCGGGAAGTTACAGGTGTTTTTGCTACGAAAAATACACACTCGACAGCAACAACAGAAACTGCTCAGGTTGACTGTAGTCTAGGCTTAGGCCCTAGGCCTATATATGCATCTGATAAAACTTAACTAAGATATGGCACTTCTATGAAACTTTGTTCTACCGCAACAGCCAAAAACTACACTGTGTCCGGAAAAAAGTAACCCCCATAGACATTGTGCAATGAAAATGTCAAATCAAAGCGAATCTGAATAAAATTTTGTACACTGAATCCCAGTAAATTGCTGAAACGGTTACCGTATTTTGCCAAAAAATATCATTTCTTAGTAAAGTTATTAATTGTTCAATATCGATAACATAATATCGCCGTTACCAATATTTCGTTACATAAGTATACCGCTCTGATACTGCACATTTGCGTAACTCCCAACAAATAACATTCCTTTTTGGCAAAAATTTTACGTCAACAATGCGTCATCGATTGGCAGTCAAAATGCCAAATATCAGTTATATCTGCCAAACCAAACAATAGTTACAGCAGCTTTTGTGAGGTCACCCCAAAACACTTCAATTTCTGGTCAATGTCTGACGTCTTCCACAAAAACCTGAAACTGAAGTGTTATGGGCTGACATCACAAAAGCTGAATGTAACTTTTGTTCGCTGTGGCAGATTTAATTAACATCTAGTGATTGTCAATAGATGATGCACAGTTGATAAAGAATTTTGCTCGAATCAGACGTTGTTTGTTGGAGTTACGCAAATGAGGGGGTTTACTTATAGATATCTTTATTTCGCCTCAAGGGCAGCCACAAACACAATTAAAACTGTAACAAGACAAGCACACACACAAAGAAAAACAGATTTTTAAAAAATAAAAAAATAAAAGAACCGTAAAATGCAACCAAACACACACATATAGTCCTATGCTAAAAATGGAGTTATGTAACGCCATACCGGTGAAAGAGATATTTTGATATCGATATTCAACAATTAATAACTTCCCTAAAATAATATTTCTTAACGAAATTTGGTTATCCCTTTAGCAATTTATCGGTAAATTAACGTAAAAAATTTTATTTAGATTCGCTCAGATTTGACATTTTTATTGTGTGATGTCTATGAGGTTACTTTTTTTCCGGACATAGGCCTAGTGTAAATGTCAATAAATTGTAGTGATAATTATCAAGAACTGTTAAAGCAGAGAGTTTTGACGGATATAGCAAAAAAGTTTAACATTTCTAAAGACATATAATTTCGCATAGGCCTACACTCCGGCATTTTTGTCACAGATTTGGCCACTAGCTGAGACTGCGCACTATAAAAATTTTTTCCCCTTTCCCGTTAACATTTGCCCCTTTCTCTTTACTAGGGTATGGGACGCGTGGTGTAAGTACAACCCTGACTGAAATGTCACCAAAATGTTAACTTATTTTTAGGGCTTGGCTGTTCAGGCTAACTCAGTTTTTACGCATGTAATGCTTTGCGCGTCTTATAGCCATCGTCGAAGTGTCTGTTCTTCCGTCCGTCTGTCCGTCTGTCCGTCCGTCCGTCCGTTTGTCACACCCTGGCACTGTATCAAAACGGCGACACCTAAAAGCACGAAATTTTTACTGTGGGCTGCCGTAAGGACTCCAGTTTTAGTGACAAAATTTCCTGTTCCTGGGTGATGGGATTCCTCTCGAACGAGTGCGTCGAAGTGGGGTGCCCCTAAAAAGACGTTATTTTGCCACTATTGGTTCTTACAGTGTGAAAATGATTGCAGATAGGTACAGACTTGCTGCATAATCATAACAAGCACTGGCAACGTGCTAGATTTGTCAACATCGATGATCTTGAACGACATTGAATCCCCAAAAGAGGGGTTTCAGGTGAATTTTTTTAGCAATTTTTGGCTGCAGCGCACATTTCAACCGTGAATTGCGCCGAAATGGCTGGAGATAGACCAAAACAACCAACATGTGAAATTTTCAGCATTGAACTTAGATTTTAGCTGCCCAAGTTCCGACCCTCTAGGTTGAAGGAAGCCTGCGCAGTCGGGCGTCAAAGACGGCGACCCCTTAAAAGTAGTTATTTCACCGGTTTAACATGAAAACAGTTGCAGATGGACGCAGACATACCGCTTATCATAACAAGCATTGGTGAAGAGCTTTTGAACGGTGTCAACATCGATGACCTTGAATGATTTTAAACTTCCAAAATAGGGGTTTTTGTGTGTTTTTACGCGCGAAAGCAGCTACTGCTGATCCACGGGTGGATCAGTCAAAAACAGTGCAAGATTTGATCACCAAATTTTCACCGTCGGCTGCCTGGAAGACTTTAGTTTCAGGAACCGTAAAGCTTTTCTATATATTCGAAGGGGGTCACCCCGAACGAGGGCGCTAAATGAGAGGGGGGTGGGCAAAATTTGCGATTTTTTGACTAATAAGTCGCTTATGTCAATAACAGTGCGAGATAGGGCCTAGGTTACTATTAATCACTAATAGGAAATCGTACACTGGCTCTTGATTGCGCCGAATTCATCGACTTTGAATGATTTTAAACGCCAAAATAGAGGGTTTATGGATTTTGTTGGCGATTTCGGGCTGCGACACAAGTCTATATCATTCACAATGTGGCGCCACGGAACTATCGTTATGCGATCCATATAAAGAATTTTGTATTTGTATATAAACTTAGCATGAACACCCCAATTTTCAGCTAAACTACTGAACCGGAACTGCTACTAGGCTTTCGCGCGTCTCGTGAGCATTAGCTCAAATTTCTTGTTTTTTTTTTGTTGTAATTTTTCGGCTGTGGTGCACATTTCATAAGTGAATTGCGCCGACATGGCTGGAGATAGACCCGGACAACCTGCAAACAGTAACTGCTAAGGCTGTCGCGCTTCTTGCGAGTTTTGCTTGAATTACTTGTTACAGAGGACATTGCTTGTGTATGGTGTATTGTTTAGACGTGAACGAGTGTAGTGTAGGATATTGTCAGCAACTGTGTCAGAATTCACCGGGAAGCCATCAGTGCTCTTGCTACGAAGGATACGCACTCGACAGTAACAACAGAAACTGCTCAGGTGGTAATTCTGCTAACTTAATTGCAATGTGAAATATCAAACATTTACTTCTCTTTGAATTTTGGCTTGTTAGATTTTTTTTTAAAAATTACTACATTTGGGGCCGCAAATCCTTTATTTGGTGAGATTTAAGGCCAAAGTTGACATTTTAATTTTTTTCTGTCGGAAATTGGCATTTAGGCATATCTGTTGGGAAATTGTTATTTACTTTCGCCAATAGTGATGTAAAACGTACTCCAAAAATTTACTTGAGTAAAAGTACTAGTAAACCAAAGCATCAAATATTCTTAACCCGCGACCAATGGCGTAATTTCAGTATATCATTGGGGGTGTCTCAGTAATCAATGGTGGTCTAGTCTAGCAGTAACACTCTTTCAAAGGTACGATTTACAGGGAAAAAATTAAAATCATACATTTTTGGGCAAGCACGTCGAGAGAGGGTAAGGGGAAAGTTACCCCGCACCGCGTGACGTTTGGGGGCTTTGCCGTCGCTCAAAAATATAAAATACACTAGAATGCGCCGTTTTTAAGAAAGAAAAGTTCAAAACTTTTCTCTTCAGAGGGGCCTTGCGAGAATGTTTCCTCGGGCCGCACTGTAGCTTTCGACCGGCCTGACCCTTGGGGGGTTTGAAGACCCCTTTAGCCCCACCCCCTTAAATGACGCCCTTTTCCACGAAGCTGCTAAATTTCACCCTGCGTGTGTCACCTCACATTGTCAGAAACTAAACGTAAGAACGCCCAACAGTAAGTAAAGAACTTGAAGGATGTGTTGCTAATTGTGATTTGATTGCTATACAGTAGTTCAGATTTGTTCGCCGTCTTCGCTGGGCCTATCACTGACATGGTGTATTACACGATTTGCTAGACGAGGACGAGTGCAGCCTAGGATATTGTCAGCAATTCTGTCAGAATTCACCGGGAAGTTACAAGTGCTTCTGCTACGAAGGATACGCACTCGACAGCAACAACAGAAACTGCTCAGGTGGTAATGCAACAGGGCCCATCAGTGTTAGGTACGTGATGTAAGTGAGGCTTAATTAGCTACTGCTTAGAAAACAAGGCATCAGCGTCAACATAATACTACTGTTGAGAATGTGGCTTTCAAAGCTGAAACCCACTATAAACATCCACTTGTATAATTTTGGTTTTGGAAACTTGGAAAAGATTTTTAAAACACTGCATCAAAACACGTCTGCGATTATTTTGTTAAGTTGCCGTACGAGTATAAAATTAATAGCAGAACACTGTCATCGTCGATCACAGTCATGAAACAAGATAATGTTCATACGAACACGGAGTCTGCCCAATACAGTTCGATAGTTTACAGTAGGCCTATATGTCCGTATAAATATAATCAGTGAGCTGTTTAGACTAGTAGAAAAAATCAAAATGTTTAATTTTAAATTGTACACCAGCAATGTTATTGTCATCCTTCGCTATTTTTATATTATAACTAAACACGTTGTCAGTTACATGACCATTCGATTCGTCACCAGCGCTTTACTATGAATGGCGCCTTAAGATGATGGGGTTACGACCTTGATTTTTTGGGGTCACGTGAGGTCACGTGACGTCACTCATGTGACGTCATCGGTCACATGACCATTCCACTTGCGGTGGACGACTTCCTGTGGGTGGTCCATTGTGACCATGCGTCGATCTTGCACCGTTATGGAGATAATTATGGCGCCTGAAAGATAATGAGGTCACGACTTGACCTTTTGTTTTTTTTAAATTTTGACGCGAGATCTCCGAGCTCTTTTCCTACTCGTAAAACGCCATTATTAAATCCGAATTTTAGGCTGCCGTTACATTTTGAATCACAACAAACAATTTTTTCTATTTTGATATTGAACGATCTCGAATACACAATACACACACAGCCTACAGGGTGTTTCATAAAAAAAAACCTTTTTGTTTTTTTCGTAATTCGCTCAAATGATGAGCAATTTGCATGAAATTTTTACCAGTTATAGCTGAATAAATACTAATTCAAAGTGTTTAACAAAACATGGCAGTTGATTAAATATTCTTTGCTAGTCGTGATGTAACGCTGACATTATAATGTGTCATGGGTACAAACAGGCTAATCCCAATTGGTGCTGCCAGTTGCTACCCTGCTTCCATGGTGAAAAATCTGGTTCGTTGGTGTCAAATATTTGAAGTTTTACAGTTGCAGCCACTAAAACGTGCGAAGAGATCAAATTTTTGTGTCTATGGGGATAGTTGGTTTTTAACATGTTCGAGCAAGACAGTGCACTATCACACCGAGCTTGCAAGAAGTTAAGTTTTTGGATCACAGGACGCCCGATTTCATGTTTCCATGTTGCTTAGTGCTGACACGATAAGCATTTTTCATTAGCAAACCAGATTAAGTTCACTATCGAAGCAGGGTAGCAACTGACAGCACCAGTTGAGACTAGCAAGTTTGTACCTGTGACACATTATGACGTCAGCGTTACATCGCGACTAGCAAAGAATAATTAATTAACTGCCATATTTTGTTTAAATATTTTGACTTAGTATTTTTTTCAGCTGCAACTGGTAAAAATTTCATGTAAATTGCTCACAATTTGAGTAAATTATGAAAAAAACAAAAAAGGTCATTTTTATGAAACACCGTGTACATATACGCCGAAAACCCCGTGGAATAAAGCAAGTGAAAAACGAACAACACAGTAAAGACTGTGATTTTGTAAAATTTGGTATATATGATAACTGCGTTTAGATGTACGAAATGTATTTATGCACAAGCGTCTACACCATTCTGTGTACAATATTGTCGGTTGCGACTGCGTTATAAAATGTTACAATTTATTGATGGTAACTGTACATTGCATATGCTAAGCGCAAAATGTTGGCGGATATCTGAGTTTACTTCATGCGACTGGCCGCCAGGGCAACATGATCGTTATCTCTACTTTGAGTTCCTATTGGCAACGATTTCCACTGAAACTCACTGTTCTGGTTCAGCAGTGCATATCCGCATGATTGCATGTACCAAAAACCGCCAATATAATTTAGTTTATATGATACACGCCTAGCTGGTGGATGGGCACAGTTGCCAGAGTCGTCGTTCTCGCGATCGTAAGTACTGAATTTGACGCCATTTAGATTGTAGGCAGGGATCCCATCGACGTTCATTCCGTCACCTGCGTTCCCGGAGTATCCGCCGACAAGAAGAGCGTATGCAGTTTCTTCATCTCCGATGGAGAATCTGTCGTATTCGGCCCAATACCAGCGATTGTTAAATTTAGCAAGCAGATCGACACGTAACTTGCACTCTGCGCGTTTGGTCAGCTGATGCAGACGCTGGTTGCCTATCCAATAGTTGCCAGTTGCGTTGCCGAAACCAACCTTGAACCCGTTCCACGAACGATTGAAGAATTTATCCCTTCCAATGTGCTGCTGAACCAGAATTCCATTTGTAGAAGCTGTTGACAGAATACAGGCCAGTAGCAGCAAAACTTAGCAGTTATACAAAGGCCCGTAGGCGGTGTTTGGGTTTTGGTTTGGGTGGCTAATCTATGGAGACCGCCGAGGTCTGAAGGCGTAGCCCCCAGCGGGGGTTCTAATTTGGGCGGGGCCTCTGGTGGGAGTCAGAAGAGCGAAGCCTCCTGAAGCTGCAAGTTTTCCATTATTATCAACACTTAAAGTGGCCTCTCATAACGTCGTAACCAGCTAATTTTGCATCATGAGAACTAGTTCATCATAACATTGTCATGGATCTGGTCAACTGTACACGGTGTACAGCAGCAAGGCCAAATTTTAACCTGTCGAAAAATGCTTTTCAAAACTACAAAACTTGGGACTGGATAACGCCCTTTTTGTAAATTTAGAGAAAAATGTAACTTTTAAGCACCCAAATTCTTACTGTCAAAACTATACTGTCGAAAAATGCAGCTTTTTGTCCCGACTTTTTAAAATTATTTACGACTTCGGTGCTACTGTATGCATAACGATCTAATGGCATGTAGTTACGAACAGCTTGCTGAACAATCACAGACTTGTGGACTAGACTGCCAACAACCCCTGTTCCACCAATTTTGGCTTAAAGTAACCTAACCCATGTTTCAGCGGCGTTTAATTGACTTTGCTGCAATTTACGGCTAAGCCGAATAAAATACAGTAATAACGGTGGTCACTGTGGACAGCCTGTTAAGAAGTTATGAATAAACGCACCAATATGTCTAACGGTAGGCTACCATCGCCGACTCTCTGCGGCTATACTAGTGATTACAATCCCGGGATTGAGAAATTTGTAACCCCGGGATCCCGGGATCCCGTTTCGGGATTAGGCTTTCAAAATGGTCGCTGTTTTGGTATCTATAGTAGATTTATTCCATGCATGATGTAGTAGGCGGACCGTACAGAAGGTATTGCGAGTGCAGGGAGTAACTATGACCAGTGGCGGATTCAAGGGGGCGGGGGGCGGCCGCCCCATAGACTGGTAAAAATTTTGCACAAAAATGCGTTATTTTTGCTTAAAATTTTGAACATTTTCCCGGGAAGGGGGCTGTGCCCCTCCC
>Ga0056128_1011445_pt1 | contig 10943 bp, 10 predicted proteins | sample WorMetLIZISLAND2_FD_71113 | JGI IMG/M metagenome (GOLD analysis project Ga0056128, IMG submission 71113) | Marine gutless worms symbiont microbial communities from Max Planck institute for Marine Microbiology, Germany - Olavius geniculatus... ... | reverse complement strand
TGAAGCAAATTGAGATTTTTCGAACCGCTGTTGCGCCTGTCAGATCCTACAACATAGCCTCTGACCGAATCAAGCTTCTCGTCGGTTTCGATATATTTTACAATCAGAAACACCTCCAGCAATTTTATGGCAGAACTTTGTTTTGGACCCAGGTTTCTGTCGCAAAAAATCCGGATGGGTGATCTTATTCCTCGGAGCGAGTCGGGATCGACCTTGAGATTAGGTCGGGATCATCAAACAGCGCTCGGATTATGTCATTGACACGTCGCCCGTGATCTGTTTAATAGATTCTATCTTCAATAAGTCTGATCTAATCTTATTGCCGGAGGGACATGTATGAGTATCGCAGCCTCCTTTCAGCGGGCCTTTAGAACCAAACATCTCGATCCCTATCCCATGGAGATTCTCAAGCGGGTCGACCGGCCGACAACCCTGGTCAATGAGGACGAGATTCCCAGGCAGGATGAACGCGAAAGCGGGTTCAACCGCGCCTTGCGCGGGGACTGGGGGGAAAGCCTCTCCCATGAACGGCATCGGTTTGTCGCCAAACACCCGCTATCAGGGGCTTTGGTCCAAATGCAGTTCAGCCTCAGCGAGTTGGTGGATGGCGTGGCCGCCACCCGCAAGGCCCCGGTGACGCCGGATCCGGCTGCCATGGCGCGCCACATTAAGGAGACAGCCTATTTTCTTCGGGCAGACCAGGTCGGGATTTGCCGGCTGCCGCCTTATGCGGTTTACAGCCACAGCATGAATGGCGGTGCCCCGGTAGAGCTCGACCACAAATACGCCATCGCAATTCTGATCGACCAGGATTTCAAAACCGCCGATGCCAGTGTGGGCAACGACTGGATCAGCAATTCCATGAGTTTCTTGGCCTATTCGACTTCGGGATTTATTGCCTGCATCCTGGCCGATTACATTCGTCGTTTGGGGTATCCGGCCCGGGCCCACCATGCCAGGAACTATCAAATCCTGCTGCCGCCGGTGTTACTAATGGCCGGCTTGGGTGAAATGTGTCGCATCGGCGATATCGTGCTCAATCCGTTTTTGGGCCCGCGATTTAAGGCCGCCGTGGTTACCACCGATCTCCCCCTGGCGGTTGATCAACCCATTGATTTCGGTATTCAGGATTTTTGTAGTAAATGCAAACAATGCGCACGCTATTGCCCTTCGGGAGCGATCCCATTCGGTGACAAAGTGATTTGTAACGGTTATGAGAAATGGCCCAACGATATGGAAAAATGCACCAAACAGCGGGTGGGCAACAAACTCGGCGCCGGATGCGGTGTTTGTGTGTGCGTCTGCCCTTGGAATAAGCCGTTTACGCCTTTTCACCGATTTGTGCAGTGGACGATGCGCAATATCCCGGTTGCCAGAAATTTTGCGGTCTGGGGGGACCGGGTGATGGGGTATGTGCCACCCAATCAGAAAAACAAGTGGTGGCTTGATCTTGAAGATGTGGATGGGCAGCTGCAGGTTCCCGCCCGTGCGGGCTCCCGGGGTGATTTCAGGCCTCCCGGCTAAAATTTTTTGCCAGCGGGTCATACGAACAGCGACCGCTGGCCACGGGACTTCTAGGCTGATCTGAAAAGAAACTTAAGTCCATTTATTTCTCACAGAGCCCGCCGAGTTCCCAGAGAAAAAAAAGCTCTGTGCGCTCTGCGGGCTGTGCGAGATATTTAATGAAGTTTCACACGAGCGGAGGTCGCTGGCTAAAGGGCAGCCAGTCTGATCAAGGGAAGAAACTAATGAACATCGAACATCGAATAATGTATTCTGTCTATTTTAATAAAAGCTTGAGCGAAGCGATACCTCCCTTCGAAATTCGACATTCGATATTCTGCGGTTCTGCGGTTCGCTTTTGATGTAGTTTCATATAAGAGCTGATCCCCGGCGGCCATTCCAGTATCCGAATACATTCTGTGGGGTGTCATGGCAGCAGAAATAGCCAAAAGAAAATATGTCGGCGAAGGCATGTTCAGACCGTTGCGGAAAAGAAGGTTCTCGGATCAGATTGCCGAGCTGATCCAACAGAAAATATTAGAGGATAACCTTGAAATCGGGACCAGCCTTCCCTCTGAAAAGGAAATGGCCCAAGAGTTCGAGGTGAGCCGTTCGGTTATCCGGGAAGCCTTGCGAATATTGGAGATATCCGGCCTGGTAGCCGTCAGAAAGGGACCTACCGGCGGCATCTTCGTTTCCAACGTCTTGCATGAGCCGATAAAGCGTTCGTTGTCCAACCTGATTACGCGCGGGGAAGTCACCATTGATCATCTGTTTGAAGCCCGGCTGCTGATTGAACCCCAGATTGCCAGGGGAGCCGCCCGGCACGCCAGCAGGGAAGATTTGACAAAACTCCGCGAACTGCTTGACGACTCCACCCGGCACCTTGACGATCCGGCTCATCTCAAGGACAACAATCTTAGATTTCACCTTTTGCTGGCCGCGGCATCCGGCAATCCGGTGCTGTCCATCATGCTGGAATCGGTGATTGAATTGCTTGTTGAACAAACGTTGGACTTTCTAGACCTTTCGCTGGAGCGGCATTTTCTCGAAATCCATCAAAAGATTTTAGAGGTATTGGGTCAAAAAAAACCGGATGAGGCGGAACGGCTCATCCGGGCGGACATCCTGGATGTGAAAGAAAAGATCAGTTCGTATAAAAAAACAAAATGACGCCGATTGCCGGGCTAAAGGGTGAATACCGGTTATACGGGGAGATAAATCGATGGAAGCGATCCTCTTTTGCATTGCGGCTGCAGCGGCTATCGTACTGGCACTTGTCGGTGTGGGCTTTTTTGCTTCCTGTGTCTGGGAAAAAGAACGTCGTGCCACGGTTTATAGCGCAATACAGGCAGTGCTCATGCTGGCCCTGGTGATCGGGCTATTTTACTCTGAAAGCAGGGGCTTTTTTAAAACCGACGTCGGCTTGACGCTGCTCATGTTAACTAATGTGTTTGCAGCCGGGATTGGGGTTTTTCTGGGCTGCCGGGCAGGTTCGAATCCCGCTGCACTGGAAGGTACCGCCGGGTTGATCGTCAACGATGTAACCCGAACGGATGAAAGGGATATCGTATTTGCCCGCAACCGCACCCTTCGGCCGGGATCGGAAGAATACAAAATCTACTATAAGCTGCGGCCCGAATTGGAGAAACCCGATTCTGCCCGACGGCAAAGGGGCGGTCCCCTGGGGCACCCCGGTGTCATCGACCAACCCCATGACCGACCCAACGTCGCGGCCACTCTGGCATCGCTTTCCATACCGCTGCACCTTTCCCAATCGGAAAAGTTCAATCCCTCCGCGCATCCGGAATTCAAGGGGCGGCGCGTGGATCTCAGCCCCGAATCTGCCAGCAAGCGCGTAAAAGGATACACTTTGGGGATTGGCGCCGATCTTGTGGGTATTTGCACTATCAATCCCCTGTGGGTTTATTCTCACCGGGGAGAGATATTCAATGAAAACTGGGAAGACTGGGGCCGGGAAGTCGAACTGTCCCATAAATATGCGGTGGTGTTCGCCACGGAGATGGATCTCGAGCTTGTGGGAACCGCCCCTCATTCACCGACAACCATTGCCAGCATGGGCAATTATGCCCGCGGGGCATTTATTGCTACCCAGCTGGCCGCGTTTATCGCCAATCTGGGTTATTCGGCCACGGCCAATCATTTGCGGCACTATGATGCCCTGCTGGTACCCCTGGCCGTCGATGCCGGTTTGGGAGAAAACGGCCGACTGGGCTATTTGATGACCAAAGATTACGGTCCGAGGGTACGCCTGGGAGCCGTCACCACGGATCTGCCCCTGGTCACGGACTCACCGGTGGATATCGGTGCCAGGGACTTTTGCCGGATCTGTAAAAAGTGCGCGCACTGCTGTCCATCGAATTCCATCCCTTTGGAAGATCAGGAAGAAGTCAACGGCACCTTGCGCTGGAAGCTGAATGCCGAAACCTGTTTTGATTACTGGGGCCGGGTGGGCACGGATTGCAATATTTGTATGCGGGTCTGCCCCTGGAGCCACGCCAGCACCTTGCCCCATAAGATCATCCGCACCCTGATCAGCCGTAATTGCTATTCAAGAAGGTTGTTTAACTGGATGGATGATATATTCTACGGTAAAAAACCCAAACCCAAATCGGCACCCAAGTGGGCGCAGTACAGCAAAGGAGGTTGAAAATGAAATTTCGATCCCATTTGGTTTGGGGGTATTGATGGTGATCGTTCTGGAAATGGGATTGATTACGCCCCCGGTGGGACTAAATGGGTTCATTATCAAAGGGGTTGCCAAAGATGTTCTCTTGCGGGTCATATTTGCAGGTGTTGTCCCTTTTTTGATTGCAAGCGTGGTGGCCATTGTTTTAATCATGATCTTGCCCGGGATCGCTCTGTACATACCGACTCAAATGAGATGATGCTCTGCGAACCAGGCGCACTGTTGCGTCTATCTCCGATTTCGGATGCTGTTTTCTATTGACGTTGAAATAAATAGCTATTAAGTAGCTATTTAATATCTACAAAAGGAGGTTCATCCGCGAATTATTCAGCCATCCCCGGTCATTTTTCGACCGTCAATCCCAAACACTAAAAGGAGGGAGTAGCCATGAGAAAACGACTTACGTGCTGTGTGTTAATCCTTTGCGTTGGACTGGCCCTGGGTTTTATGCCCCCGGCAGCTGCCGAAGCCGCTTCAGTCAAACTCACCTACAGCAATTTTTTCCCGCCCGGACACATTCAGAGCAAATTGGCCGAAGCCTGGTGCAAGGAAGTGGAGAAGCGTACCAATGGAGAGGTTGTCGTCGAATATTTTCCCGGCCAGACCCTGACCAAGGCCAGGCAGGTTTACGACGGCGTGGTGGAAGGGATATCGGATGTCGGGTTTTCGGTATTGGCTTACACCCGCGGCCGGTTTCCGGTGATGGCGGCCGTTGACCTGCCCCTGGGATATACCAGCGGCACGGTGGCCACCAAGGTGATCAATGCGGTATACAAGGAATTCATGCCCAAAGAGCTGATGGACACCCAGGTGATGTATCTGCACGCCCACGGTCCGGGCCTGATCCACACCAAAAGCAAGCCGGTGCGCAAGATGGAGGACATGCAGGGCCTCAAATTCCGGGGTCACGGCACGAGCGCACTGGTGGTCAAAGCCCTGGGCGGAACTCCGGTTCCCAAACCCATGCCGGAAACCTATCAGATGCTTCAAAAAGGCGTAGTCGACGGTGCGGTCTACCCCTTTGAGGCCAACAAGGGTTGGAAGCTGGGAGAGGTCACCCGTTTTGCGACCGCCGATTTTTCGGCTGCCTATACCACCTCCTTTTTTGTGGTCATGAACAAGGACAAGTGGAATTCTATTTCGGCCGCCAATCAAGAAATCATCCAGCAGATCAACATGGAATGGGCGGACAAGCACGGCGAGGCCTGGGACACGAGCGATGCCAATGGCATCGTGTTTTTCCTGAACCAGGGAGGCCAGATTATCGGGCTTGATGCCAAAGAGGCTGAACGCTGGAAAAAAGCCGTCGCTCCCATCATCGAGGAGTACAAGGCCAACATGAATAAAAAGGGCTTCAAAGGCACCGCACTGGTTGATTTCACGATCAAAACACTGAACAGTCTGCAATAGTTGCTTGGACACAGGTTGAACGGTTCAGGGATCAACGTTCCGGGTTGAATTAACCGGTAAACCAAAGGGGCTCATTCTATAGCGTGTCTGTCACGCCGATTCGCCCAAATGGTTGAAGTGCATATCGCGCAGTTTGATCAATATAGTGGGCATCGCCCTTCGGTTGTAAACCTTGAATCCTGAACCCTGAACCTGTCGAATTCTTTTGGGGGGCAGGCCCATTTCGAGCTGTCCTCCCGATACTTTTGCGGCATATTTACACAAGTATACACTCATGAATCCGTTCTGGAAAATCATCCAGTGGCTGCTGGACAAGATGAAGATTATCGGAGCCGCCTGCCTGGTGGGCATGATGCTGCTGACCTGCGTGGATGTTGTCGGTCGCGCCTTCGGCCATCCGATTTTCGGTTCGGTGGAAATCGTCGGTTTTATGGCCACCCTGGCAGTTGTCATGGCCATGCCCTATACCCACCAGGTCCAGGGTCATATCGGTGTTGAAATTCTCGTGCGGCTGTTTTCCGAGAGAACCCGCACCATCATCGATATCTGCACCGGAATAATAAGCTTGATGCTGTTTGCCGTCGTAACCTGGCGGATGACGGTTTATGCCAATACCATGAAAGCTTCCGGTGAAGTTTCCATGAACCTCGAGCTGCCCGAGCACGTGGTTATTTACATGACGGCCTTTTGCATGCTGACTTTCACCCTGATCATTTTAAGAGATATTCTGGATAATATCAGAAAGCTGCGTTCCAAATGAGTCCTACGACAATCGGCATTATCGGTATTGCGGTCATGGTCCTTATTTTTTTCTCGAGGATGCCTGTCGCCTACGTCATGACGATGATCGGGTTTCTGGGCTTCAGCTTCATGATTTCTTTCAAGGGGGGGCTCAATCTTCTTTCCAGAAATATATATGAAGTTTTCTCCTCTTACGGACTGACGACCATCCCGTTGTTTATTTTCATGGGACAGCTGGCCTTTAACAGCGGCATCAGCGCCCGGCTGTACGACACCGCCTATAAATTTTTAGGCAGCACCCGGGGAGGGCTGGCCATGGCAACCGTTTCCGCCTGTACGGCCTTCGGGGCCGTCTGCGGCTCGAGTCCGGCCACTGCAGCCACCATGGCCACGGTGGGCCTGCCGGAGATGAAGCGCTATAAGTACGCTGACGAGCTGTCCACCGGATCCGTGGCATCGGGCGGCGGATTGGGCATGATCATGCCGCCCAGCGTCGTTCTGATCGTTTACGGTGTCCTGACCGAAGAGTCCATCGGCAAGCTGTTCGTGGCCGGTATTTTACCGGCCATCTTCGTTACCATCCTCTTCATTATCTCCATTTATATCCGCTGCCGCATTGCCCCGGAACAAGGCCCCCCCGGCGAGGCCTTCTCATGGAAAGAGAAATTGCGATCCCTAAACGGCCTGATCGACACCCTGGCTGTTTTTGGCCTGGTCATGGGCGGGCTTTTTTTCGGATTCTTCACGCCGACCGAGGCAGCCGCCGTGGGTGCTTTTGGGGTTCTGGCGGTTTCTCTGATCCGGCGCCAGATAACCTGGCAGGGATTTGTCAAATCATTATTCGAAACCCTCAGAACCTCATGCATGGTCCTGCTGCTGATTGCCGGCGCAGTGGTCTTCGGCAAGTTTCTGGCTATCACCCGGATACCCTTCAACATCGCGTCCTGGATCGGTGGATTCGATTTGCCGCCCTTTGTGATCATGGCCATGATCGTTTTCGTATATTTTCTGGGCGGCTGTTTCATGGACGCTCTGGCTTTCGTGATGCTGACCATCCCCATTTTTTTCCCGATCGTCACCGATCTGGGCTACGATCCCATCTGGTTCGGCGTCATCATCGTGATGGTCACCGAAATGGGGGTGATCACACCACCGGTGGGGATCAATGTTTACGTGGTGTATGGTGTGGCCGAAGGCGCTATCGGCGGTGTGCCGCTGGAATCCATTTTCAAAGGGATCATACCGTTTTTAATTGCCGTTATCGTCGGATTGATTATTCTGATTTTCGTGCCGCAGATTATTTTGTTTTTGCCGAACCTGATGTATTAGACGGGTTGCGCGTTGCGGGTTGCGGGGTACGGGTTACGAGTTGTGTGTTGCGGGTTGCGCGTTGCGGGGTGCGAGGGCCGGAATCAAAGATATATTGCGTTGGGCCGGGAATAGAGTGTGAGGTTTAGGGTATAGGGCATGGCGCATAGCGCATAGAGCATGGGGCATGGTGCAGAGTGGGTGGAGGTCGGGATAATTTCTGTATTCGTGCGTCTGGCTGCAAGTTCTGATATCGGATTTTTTGGTTGAATTTGAGTGGATGAGTTGGCCGGCGGCGTCGTGAGCGGGCGGGACTCAAAGATATATTGCAATGGTAAAGGTATAAGGTATACGGTTTAGGGTATATGGTTTGGGTTTCATGGTCGGAAAATCAGCGATTCTGCGCTTTGCGCCATGCTCCGGGCGCTATGCGCTTTGCTCCCTGCCCCGTGCGCCATGCCCTATGCCCCAGGCCCCATGCGTTGGGTCTCATACACGCGGCCCATCGCGGTATCGATTTCCATTCAAAGGTATTATATAAGCCTACACCTGCCGGAGGATGACCTAAAATGACTGATCCGAATTATTGGAACCCGGTGCTGGAAACATTGCCGCGGGAAAAACTCCGCGCACTCCAGCTGAAAAAATTTCGCAACATTCTGCAGTGGACCTATGACCATTCCAAGTTTCACCGCAAACTGTATGCTGATGCCGGCCTGACTCCCCGGGATATCCGTTCTTTTGATGACATTCATCGGGTGCCCGCCGTAGAAAAATCCATGATGCGGGACATCCAGGGCAAAGACCCCTTCCCCTACGGCGACGCGCTCTGCGTCCCCCTGGAAGAGGTGACCATTTTCCGACAGACCAGCGGCACCACCGGACAGCCCGTCTATCAACCGGATACCTGGCAGGATTGGGAGTGGTGGACCGAGTGCTGGTCTTACATCCTCTGGGCCCAGGGCTACCGGCCCCGGGACCGCGTGTTTATTCCGTTCGGCTACAATATTTTCGTGGCCTTCTGGGCCGGGCACTACGCGGCTGAAAAAGTCGGCTGCGAGGTGGTTCCGGGCGGTGTGCTGGACACCAAAGCCCGGATTCTTAAAATTCAGGAACTGCAGGCAACGGCCATGATGGGAACCCCGACCTATATCCTGGGGATGGCGGAAACGGCGCGCACGAAAATGGAGATCGACCCCGCCCGCATGACCATCAGCAAGATCACCTGCGCCGGTGAGTGCGGCGCCAGTATCCCCAGCACCAAAAAGCGATTGGAAGATGCCTGGAACGCCAAGGTGTACGATCATGCCGGAGCCACTGAAATCGGCGCCTGGTCGTTTGAGTGTGCCGAGCAGCCGGGCGGAATGCACGTCAATGAAGCTTTGTTCCTGGTGGAAATCGAAGATGTGGAAACCGGTGAAATCATTGAGGAGCCGGGTCGTCGCGGCAAGATGATCATCACCGCCCTGGACCGCCAGGCACAGCCCTGTGTGCGCTTTGACTCCAAGGACGTCATCGAGTGGGCTGACGAGCCCTGTTCCTGCGGCCGCACAACCCGCCTGATCAAAGGCGGTGTGGTCGGCCGGGCTGACGATATCACCAAAGTCAAAGGGGTGCTGCTGGCCCCTTCCGCTATCGAGGAAGTCGTTCGCGGTGTGGACGGCCTGGGCGATGAGTACGAGGTCGTCGTGGATAAGGTCGGCGACGCGGAGCGCATTCAGCTGAAAGTGGAGGTTTTAGATGAAAATCCGGACCAGGACGCATGCCGATTGATTGAATCCGAATTGTCCGACCAGCTTCGCTTAAAGACCAATCTGCGCTACGACATCGAAATCTGCGGTTGTGAAACCCTTCCCCGATACGAGGTAAAAGCCAAGCGTTTTAAAGATTTGAGAAAGTCCACCGACAAAAAATAAGAGGCCATGATGGACCCGCGATTAGACCTAAACAGGATTAACGCCAATATCGTTCTGATGAAAAAAGCGGCCGAGGAGTTGGCGCGGATGGGAGAGAATTTTCCCGCCCTGGCCAGGAATATCGTACGTATTCAGGCCAGCTTGAAAATGCTCGAGATCAATGTGTCCGACATCATGGATTTGTAGAGAATAACCTCAATTGGGCAAATACCAACTGAGAGTTATTCCGCCTGCGGCGGATCCGGTGCCTGTTATTGGTGTCAAAGGAATGGGATCCGTTTTAATATGTTGCGGATGTTGGTTCTATGAAATGTACTGTCAGGCTATTTCGAGTAACGATTAACAGATAACTAATAACACCTGCCTTTCGGGATGTCGCTCGGTGCCTTAGCAAGGAGAGCAACATGGAAAACGAACGGGAAATATATACGGACTGCACCCTGTGCTATCACAGCTGCGGGACCAAGGTGACAGTTGCAGACGGCAAAGCCGTCAAGATCAGGGGGCTGGCTTCACACCCCATCAACAAGGGCAGGCTGTGCCCGAAAGGGGCCAACGCCCTGGATCTGATCTACAGCCCCGAACGACTCAAGCACCCGTTAAAGCGCACCCCCCATGGCTTTGTGCAAATCCCATGGGAGCAGGCTCTGGATGAGATCGCCGCCAGGCTTGGGCAGTTGAAGGATACATACGGCGCCAAGGTATTCGGGCTTTTTTGCGGCTCAATCGGTGTTGAAAACCTGGAGATGTCCACCCTGATCCACCTGCTGCGATCCGGGTTTGGATCGCCGAATTTTTTTTCGGTGGAGAGCATATGCTACCGCATGCGCATCCGGACGCGACAGATGACCTTCGGCCGTTATCCGACCGAAGAGCCGGATTCGAATCTTTATGTTCTCTGGGGCCACAATCCCGATCACTCTGATTTTCCCCTCAAGTTCTTTCTGAAAAAAAACCTCAAAAAGGGTGCCAAGCTGGTGGTCATCGACCCGAAGCGCATTGCGCTGGCCGACCAGGCCGACATGTACCTGCGCATCCGTCCCGGTACGGACGGCGCCCTGGCCCTGGCATTGATGAACGTTATCGTGACCGAGAATTTATACGATCGTGAATTTATAGACAAGCACACTTTCGGCTTCGATAAGCTCATTGCCCACGTTCGACCCTACACCCCCGGGTGGGCCGAGGAGATCACCTGGATCCCGGCCGACGACATCCGCGCCCTGGCCAGGCTCTATGCCGGCACGGAGGGGGCCAGCATTTTCCAGGGCACCTGCACCCAGGATCAGACTGCCAACGGCACCCAGAACAGCCGCGCCTTTGGCATCCTGCAGGCCATCACCGGCAACATCAAC
>Ga0056128_1011444_pt1 | contig 10943 bp, 7 predicted proteins | sample WorMetLIZISLAND2_FD_71113 | JGI IMG/M metagenome (GOLD analysis project Ga0056128, IMG submission 71113) | Marine gutless worms symbiont microbial communities from Max Planck institute for Marine Microbiology, Germany - Olavius geniculatus... ... | reverse complement strand
TCGCCACACGTGGCTACGTACCCTGGGAGCAGATCTCCAGCCTCATAATCATGGCCTCAACTCGGCTTGGAGATGCGCCCAGGATCGAGAACACTGGAAGCACCTCGTGGAAACTGCTACGCTCCAGCTCAGGGCATGCGCTTGATGATGATGATGTCAAAACCAGGACCAACAAAACAGGGAACGTCAAAAGTACCCAACTACATGAACCCTAACCACAACCCTATCGCAAATCCATGATCCCCAACCCTAACCCTTACCTAACCCTATCCTAGCCCCATTTCTAACCCTAATTCCTAGCCCTAATGCTATCCCTTAACTTTATTTCCTAAACCTAAGCCTATACCACTGTTTCCGGATTTTGTCAAGACACCGATTATTGTATGTTGGACATGTTTTAGTTGGCACTGATTGTGGCTCATCATCGTAGCAGCAACAATTCTCTGTCGGGTGTTCAGTTATCGGCACTCGACGTCGCACTCAAGAAGCTGTCTCAGTTTGCCCGCTCTCACAAAGGTCCGTCTCCAGTGGCGTTGTGGGTTAAAAAGTAGCCAAGGTAGAAAGTTGTAATTTTCCGACAGACACTGCAAATTTCCAGACATAATTCCGACAGATGGTTGCAAATTTTCAAAGGTTGCTGAAGATTTCAATTTTTCCCCAGAATTTCTTCAAAATGGGGGCAGGGATGGGATTTTCAGACACAGATTTTGCATTTTTTGACAAAAATTTTTGAACAAAAATTTATGGACATGCAGAAAATTTTCTGACAATTTTTGGCCAGTTGAAAATTTAGGTTCCTTTCCTGCTACCTCAGCCATGATGCCGCTGTCCGTCTGTGCGGCTTCTGTTAGCTGTCATTATTGTTATTTCAGTGAATGTCTACCAGAGGTGCGTTTCGCACTTTTTATTTCTCTGAGAATCTTTGACATTCTCTTAGAATATCTGAGATGCTGCATAGAATTCGCATTTCGCACCTGCCTTTTTTCCGAGATTCTCAGAGAATCTCTGAGAATCTCGGAAAAATAAAAAGTGTGAAACGTGCCTCAGGTCTTTCCGCATCAGGCGTAAATAAATACCGTAAATAAAACTGTCATACATCAAATGCTGACTAACTTAAAGAGTACTGCCAAGACATCTGCATGATCCTATTCACACTATATCTGTTTTTGGATGATTACTAAAGACATTTTTTCTTTCAGAGTACTATCGTATGCAGTGCATTAGAGGCTTTTGGCATTGATGCACTATATAAATTTACGTTTTACTTACTTACTTACTTACTTACTTTGTGGTAGATGGTCTAGTGGTTAGTATGCTGTATTTAGTTGCCATACGCAGTACCTGGTTAGTACCTGGATGGCTGACTGATCGTCTGTGGACAGGTAAACCATCTCAGGTATGTAATCAGCCACCCAGGAAAACTCAGCCTTCCATCCCTCCGAGGTGGGTTTATCAAGTACCAGCTTACCTGGCTGTGGTTAAGGCTGGGCACGTTCACCTGTGTCGGGATAGCAGGTAACAGTGTGTGATTCCATATGGCAGGTGATGCTCTATAGCTCTGAAATGATTTTCTTATGAAGAGCTATACAGTACACACTCTTCAACCCCCTTTCAACCTATTATGAAGTGATTTTTAGCCAACTGTTCTTAACTAATGGTCAAGCTATTGGCATGGTCTGTCTGTCCGTCTGTCTGTCGCAGATGTATTGTGGCTAAGCTTTACGTCGTTGGGGGAAACTTTTTACACGAATAATTAGCCACGTGTGTTAAACTTTGGCGTGCAAAATTTCAGCCATCTAGTGCAAGGGGAACATTTTCAAATTGGGGGTTGAATGGAGGGGCAGGAAAAATCTGCATTTTCAGTGGGAAATTGGCCATATCTTGGAAATGGTGAGATACTGGCCAAGGTTGCTATTGATCGCTAATAGGAAGTCACATATTGGCTTTTAAATGACCTGAAAATCATCGACCTTGGATAACCTTGAAGGTCACTGACAACTAGTACTATCCTAGCCACAGCTGGGCTTTTGTTACTAGATGTCAGTATACAGGGTGCGGCAAAAAAGTGGACCTCTAAAGTTTTTCACTGTTTTTTCAGCAACCATTTGGAATTTTAATTTGAAGTTTTACAGCTTTATTAATTAAAACCTTCTACATCTAACTGCCGAGCAACATATGATTCTGTTGAAAAACGACCAAGTTATAGACTTTTCAACATGACCGCCTACCGATTTTTTAGCATTAAAAATGTTCAAGCTACAACACCAATTCAATAACATCATTGAAACAACACAGTTAACTAATGATCGGATGCCAGAATTTCATTGTCACTGTGAGTGTTCGAAGTGTCCATCGCCAGCTCCAACACAAGCCTTCAGTCGCTTAATTTGATAAGTCTTTCACAGCCTTGTCAATCGGTTTTTATGGCAGGTTGCCCTAGATAACCTAAAGCGCTTCCTTGACTTTGGAGATTGTTTTCGGCTTAGTTTTAAGCTTGCAGTAAGCCTCCAACATTGCAGTCCACACGTGATAGTCCATTGGGTTTATATTCAGCAAATTTGGAGACCACTGGTCCTTTGTGGTGAAATCTGGACAGTTGACCCGCAGTCCATTCCGTGCACTGTGTGCTGTGTATGCTGGCGTGCCATCCTGCTGGAAGATGAACCCGGTGGGCAGCCAGCGGTTAATTTAAAAGAACGATAATTTAGTGATAATTTATAAACAATATAAATTGCTGTTTATCAAAACGTCACTGTGACGTCATTGGCAGTAATGTGTAAACGGTTTTTGAAAATTAAATAGCATTTTTACCTTGAACGTTTTTTAATGCTGAAAAATTGGTAGGTGGTCATGTTAAAAAGTCTATAACTTTGTCCCTTTTCAACAGAATCACATTTTACTTGTCAGTTAGATGTAAAATGCTTCTATAAATAAAGCTGTAAAATTTCATATTAAAATCTCAAACGGTTGCTGAAAAAACGGCGAAAAACTTTAGGGGTCCACTTTTTTGCTGCACCTTGTACGTCTGCTTGCATAGCAACGGTACACATGCCACGTATTGGTCACAATACGCCCGGCTTCAACTGGTACGGCACGGAACGCCTGATTCAAAAACACCTCAGCAGGCGAGCCATTCCAACGTATGTGTATCCTTCAGTTTCATCTAGCCAGCATGTTTCAGTACTTGGTATTCGCTCCCTTTTGCCGACCATTACGTTCGATACAGCATGTCGTCTGTCTGTGACGCGTGTGTTATGACTAAACGGTATTTGTATGGGGTCGAAAATTGGTACCGTTGGATAGGACGAGGACGAGTTCCTATAGGCTGTCAGTAGTAACCGTGTTTATCTACAGTGTTTTGGCTGCAATTTTGAATGCACAGTTTCTACCTGCAAGCGTCACCTATGTGCGCAGAATTATGCTATCGTATCCTAGTGTTTATTGTAACATTCAATATAGCAGTGTCATCGTAGCGTGTGTGGGACTACAGTCACTCTTGATAAATGCTTTCCTTCTGCAACTGGAAGTTGGACACAGGGCTTCAGATATAGGACGTATGGTCATCGGTTGGCCCACCCTAGCTGCCGCTGGGCTTATCGTTTGATCCCTTCCATAACGTTGATTTTGTTGATTTATATGTTCCATTTCTCGGTGGTGCGGCTGAGGGGTCTATAAAATGTCATATCATACATCATGTGCATTTTTGTTCTGATAAATGTGAGACAAACTATTTTTCGTCATGTCTTGATATTGTATTTTGTAACCGTGCTCTGTTGATTTTGCCGCACAGTTGCACTTACCTTATGCATTTTCCACATTCAGCAGATGATTCTGGTGACGAGTCTTTAACACAAGTTCTGTAGATATTATTTTCCACGACAACGTCAGTCGCCAGCTATAAAACGTACCGCATCTTACGCCAATGCAGAAAATACATCTTTCAGTAGTTCTGCTGCAAATTCAGGTATTTCTTCAGTTAACTAATCTTATAACCTACTTTTGTCCTTGTATCTTTCACCGCAGAGTCCGGAGTGTTATGACCGCCCGGAATATTACCTCAATCGAGTGTCATGATTGAAGCATGTCTCGTGTCCCACACAGAACACACCATCATCGATCACAGTCAAATTGCATTGGATTTATTGCATTGGTGTAAATTGCGGCATTTTTCATAGCCAGTCATGCTTATCTGTTTTTTTATTCCATTTACGTCAATGGCAGCAAGACAAACAAGAAATTAAAGCTATAGCTCACGAGATGCACGAAAGCCTGTAGCAGTTCCGGTTTAGTAGTTTAGCTAAAAATTGGGGTGTTCACGACGGTGAAGATTTGGTGATCCTAGCTTGCACCATTTTTGACTGATCTACCCTGTGACGGACAGACGGATGGACAGACAGACAGACAGAATTGCGATGGCTAAGACGCGCAAAAAATTGTGTACATTTGAATATTGGATTTAAACTGCATTTTTCAGACTTTTCCCCCAGTGTTTTCAATGTTCTTGTAAAGTTCGTTAATAAATAACACCCAGATTTTTTTGCTATGTTTCATTATGTAATGAAATACATATTCAAGTAGCATTTTGAAGAACTTTGCAGTTTATAGTTAGGATGTTTTGCCATAGACAACTGCAGATGCCAGTCTGCCCTCAATATTTATTATGTATGCTGCTGCTGGTGCAGATGGCAAACCACTGAAGACCAAGCATATGCTGTCCGACTCAATGACAGGCGTTGCTGTCTACTTTCAGAACGTCACACCGCCATCACTCGTCTCCAAGCTTTCTCGACATGTCATTGCGTATCCATATAGTTTATCACAAAACTGGAAAATTGGTTTGAAAAACTCAGGTTTTGAAAACCATATAAAATAGGTTTTAAAAACCTAACAACCTCAAAAGTCCAAATTTTTGTTATGTCTGTTGTGTAATGTTTACCTGACTACCAGTCTACCGGTATAACAAAATGCATCCGAAAGTAATTACTGTGGTTTTGTTGTTTTGTGGCAAGCCCATTTGGCAAAAGCAATGCCTTTATGTGAGGAGGCGAATGCCCCAAATAGATAAGGACTCTTGACATGTTCATCAACTTGTTCGAGTAATCTATTATTTTGAAACACATCTCTCGGGGATATCTACAAATAACCGAAATGGTGTTGAGCTGAAGTTCTGCTTCCCATTTTGGACTTGATAGAAGTAACTGTTCGATTGTCTGTTCCCATCTGCTACAATGTGGGCCATGTGATATAGGCTGGTAGAAAGACACAGCCGTATCTCATTTAACATGATTTCCCATGGTAAAACACCTCATACCTCATGCTATAACACATGTGTACAGAGAGACACCATCCCTGTCACCGTTCAGCAGCTAATAAAATTAGGCCAGAGGTAAATTTAGCCTAGTTGCATGAATTCAACTCATGAAGATGGATTATTTAGTGCAACTGATGTGATAGTGTGTTCCTTAACAAAACTCTGTCAGCTGTAACGGCGACGTTCATGATTATGTCGAGCCGACTACTACTCATATTGTCATTGGTGATGAATTATCAAATTATTCTTCACAGGTAACGTTCGACATCTCTTGTACCAAGTGGCAGACACAGACAAGTTACTACAGGGTTCCCACGCCTCCTGGAAAGTCCTGAATTTTTTTCTTGAAAATTCCAGGACCTGGAAAGTCCAGCAAAATCACTTTGGTCCTGGAAAGTCCTGGAAAAATAATCTTGAAAGTCACGCATTTTTATAGGCTCAAATGGAAAACAAGCACCAATAGTATATCACCCAGTTTGTGTTGACTGTTGCTTACTTAGTGTTGATGAATATTGCCACTCTTAATATTGCTACTTTGCCGAAGTTTCTGCAATAGACTATACTCTGAATAATGTAAATGAACGATGTTTTTTCATCATATTTACACATTCGTGGGCTACAAAAAGGTCGTGGAAAATTTTTCATGGAGGGCCCTGGTAAGTCCTGGATTTTTTTCTCAGTAAAAGAGTGTGAACCCTGTTGCTATTGCCTACATAACTAGAAATTTGGGGCAAAGCCCAACGTGAGTCCACCCGTCACCGTAAGTATGACTGGGGAGAAAATTCAAAGGGGTTGAAATTCTCCCGGTAGCAAAGTCTCATGGCCCAAAGTCAAATGCATTAGCACACGCAGAACACGCACTGTCGACTTAGGGTACGTAAACAATAGCCATGTGATCTCTAGTGTTAGTGTACCAAAGTTCACCAAATTTTTTTGTTCAACGCGGGAGAGACAGTAGTTGATAACGCCGTTTACAGCTTGTCGATATCTCTATCCACTCATTAAATATCTGTGGTCAACAGCTGAAAGTTGTTGTAAAACGTACTAAATTTTGGGCGTTTTTTTGCCCTCCAAAATTTTTAGGGTCGGTGCCCTTTACAAGTTGTACCCAGGTTATCACCCCCACCTAGTGGCACGTCAAGTGGAAAAGTTAAGGCTATAAGGCTACATAAGGCTACTTCCTCTGGCTCCAAAGATCTTGCAGCTAATACACTGAATTTCAAGCCAATTTTTGACCTCTGCTTTGAAAAAAAAATTGTAAGGGTTACCCCCATCCCCGGTGGGATGTGCGCTAGCAATTCTTAATCATTCTGTAGCGTGTTTGAAAATTTGAGGGTGCAGCACCTCCTAGGCGCCGAAATATGGTCTCCAGAAAAAGTAATTAGTAGACCAAAGTTCACCAGACTTTCTTCGCTGAACACGGGAGGAATTGCGGTAGATCAAGTACTTGTCTGATTTTGAATATCTTCATTCGTTCCAGAGATATTCGCACCAAAGTTTGAAGTCGTCCAATATCAAGCCAAATTTTGCATGTTTTTGGCCCCTAAAATTTTTTAGGGAACGCCCCCAAATTTTTGAACCCAATTTTCAAAATTCGGCCTACTACAGACCACGATGCAAAATTGTGTAGCGATCGGCTGACGGAGCTCTTTGCACAAGTGTAAGAAGAATCTTAGAGTATGGTCAAATCTCATTATACTAACATGCATATGATGAAATTCTGGTACCAAAAACAGTCTTCAATGTAGCCATAATTTTGTCATATGTGCGTCTTCGATATGACAAGGTTTGACTGTAGTCTGAAAATTGTCAATTAATAATTAGTAGAAATTTTTCTGCTAGCTTGCAAACAACCAGTATCATCTGCTGTGAATTAGTGTATAAGAAAGCAATCTGTAGTTTTTAGGCTGGAACAATCGACACAGTAACAGGTTCAAATTTTTAGCACTGTAGTGTGAATACCTAAACACTTGTCTGATGTGAGTTGTTACACGGATGATTCTTATTCTAGTAACCACTTAATGTCCAATATTATGCCATTGTTTGACTTGTAGTAACTTAGTACTTTGGCTTAATACTTAGCCACATTTTATACTGAAGTTACTTTTTACTCAGTATCAGTTGACATTTTAACTCTTTTCGTGAAATTTTCTACGATTGTACTATAGATATATTGTGTGACACAGGACGTTGGTGAACAAAGGAAGATTGTTACGGTCGACTGGTTAAAAATACAACTCTCCGCTCGACACTAACTAGAGATGGGACTTGCTGAAACTGTTGCATGCTGATGACTATTTTTCCAACTTTTTTTATTTGTTACCATTGACCAGTTACTGTTAAGATTACATAGGGTGACTTAGAGTGTTTTACATGAAAAAGATGAGGCATTACAAATATGTAGGTTTTGTTGCTTATGCATCACAACAAAAGACTGGTGAATGCAACGTGACTTACAAATATGTTTTGCTGTTTTTTTTCATTTTTTGATAATGTTTATTTCATGTGCACAGACCACTTCAGTAGATCTGGGGGCAAAGCAGGCCCATAGCCACTTTTCTAAAAGAGGTAGGGATGCCAGTTATATGCGACTATGTGAGCGATCGCATATGCGATCACATATTTTGTCAAAAATGCGTAAATCCCATTTTTTCTGCATATAATGGCATTTTCAAAATCGCATATGCAGAAATTATGCCGCATATGCAAACATCTGCATATATGCCACATATTTCCATATATGCGGTCACATTTTTCAGCATTTTCTTTATCCAGCATTCGTTTAAGACCGTTAAATATTTTCGGCTGCAGACGATTATTGGTATTTACCACTAGACGTTGACGAAATTGAAGCCGAAAATGTTGAAACCGTGCAGAATAGGCCTATCAGTGTTAATCTTGATCAAGATTATGACTCTCCATCACTCAGAAGTTGGACGGGTTGCAGCTCACAGAGGTACATGCTGGAAATATGCGGCACATATGTGCTGCATATTTTGCCAAATTCCACATATTTTGCCTTAAAAAGCCCCGCATATTTTAAGAAAATTCTCTGCTACAAACTGGCATCCCTAGTTTAGCTGTCAAACTGTACGCGATAAACTTTTAGCACTATTCCCTTTTTTCTTGTCTTAACAGTTTAATTAAAACATGAAACACGATCATATGTAGAGAATATCATTTGTTATTCTTTATGTTATTTTTACGGTGATTGTGTCAACAAAATTCATTCCTGATCAAGCGACTGCAGTATGTAACGCCATATTGGTAACGCAGATATTTTGTTATCAATATTCAATAATTAATAACGCCACTAATAAACAATATTTTTAACGAAATTTGGTCTTCGCTTCAGCAATTTATTGCGGATTAACTGTATGAAATCTTGTCCAGATTGGTTCAGATTTGACATTTTTATTACCATTCTACTCCTGATGTGCTGTAGACAGTTCAAAATGTAACATGTCTACACAACCTCATTATGTGTTTGCCATTCTGATATGGACTGATAACTCCAAAACAACAAAGGTGTAGAAAAACCATAACTGGTATGAAATGTACTGCCAACGGCTCATGCCTGAGGTGCTCGCTTAGCAAATAGACAGATTATTCTGACACTGGGTGGCAATACTCGGAACCAATCTTTTCTTGTAAAACTTTTCCAAGACCCCATGATAAGGCATCCACAGAAATTACATTGGTAATGTGAATTGCGTAGTTACAGCGAAATCAACTAAATATTCATTATATCCATTATACACCAAATTTGTCTAAGAAACAGGAAAAAACAGTCCATTGCTATTACATCATTTGGGAATGTTCGGTCCTTGAATTAAACCTAAAGCCCGTCTTTCCTTCCTCCTTTTTTTACGGAGCTTCTTTTCCTCCTCTTCTTTACGCAATTGCATCTCCTCGAAGCGGGGATCTCGCGGGTCGATACTATAGCCGAAGTAGTCCCGTGCCTCTTCTAGCAGTTCACGTCTCTTAGTTTCTTGTTCGCGTTCTTTGTCAGCTGCTTTCTCCAGCCGGACGTTGTATTCCTTTATGAACTGCGGCATTCTCGACATCTGCTTTTCAACAGTTTCTCGCCTGTGACACATAATTACAACAGACACTTGCATACGCAAGACACCGTAATTGCAACTTTAGACCCTTTGCGGAAGAAGTGAAGTAAGAATCATCATAGGAACCCAAAGTGAACTGGTCATTATCCGTGTACGCACAATGGACAAGGGGCACACAATGTGTAAGACTCATCAGCATGGCCTGGGTAGTCGCTAAGCAACTGCTATGTATCAGATTACATTCACTGCAGCAGTGAAGGGGTTAACACAAAAGGCATTATCTTCAGAAGCCGAAGTAACTGATGCAGTATTTGCAATGAGCACTAATGCACTGTTCTTAACAGCATTCAAATATGATGGATAAAAATATAAACACATAAACTACGCTACTAAATAAATAACTAAAACCACCTTAGCCTGTCATTCAGCACATACTCGATAGTATGTAATAAATAATAAGGCCACAACTACAGCAATATATTCACAATTAAGTGATTAGTTAAATTATGACCACTGACCAGGTGGGTGTAGCGAAACACTGCACTGGCCACACTGGCACTAAATATATGATCAGATCACTAAACCTAACCCTTAACCCTAACTCTAACCCTAACCTTCAACTCTAGCTCTAACACTAATCTTCCACACATGATCTGATCATATTTGACATTGGTGCAGTCATTGCGGCCGATGAGGTGTTTCGTGGCATGTACCATATTATGGTTTGTCAAATGCCCTTGTACACATGTACTGTATGTATCGGTTAACAAACGCATCAAAACTGTCATCTTACTTCAATTGCCTGCTTGCGTCTTTCTCCTCACGTTCACTTTTCAGACTTTCTAACATCTCCTCGAGTGACGGTTCCCAATCTTTTTCAAATTTGATCTGCTCCCGGACCTCCTCCCTGGACGGCCACAGTATGCCCGGATCAAGTCCAGACTTTCGTCCGAATTTTCCATACAACCATCGTCTGTAGGCGATCGACTGAAACATTTCCTCGTACCAATCCGGCTTCTCGGGCGGATTCATCACTGACTCCATACGATCCCTGTACTTTTTCGGCAAACGCGATACGTCTCTCGCGGCCATTACTTCGGCATCATCTTCAACATTCGTGGTCAACTCCTGCTCTCCTTCTACGGAAGTAGAATCGGACGAATAACGACGATTAACATATGCAGATTTATTTTGATGAGACAAGTAAACACAAGTACACCGCAGAAATTTTGTATCGCGCCGTAAGAACTTTACCACAAGGTGCGCCATATTTGTTTACGTCTGTCACCATAGATAAGAAGCTCGGGCACAAGAAAGCTCCATTTCTGGGGAAGGTGTACTTTGCGGAATGCGGAATTTTTGTAAGGTGTATTTTGCGGAATGAAAATTTGCGGAAAATGATGCTGTTGTTGTTGTTGAGTTTTCTCATAGTTTTTGTCCGCCGTCTGAATATAGTAAGCTAATTTGTAGCATTGTTTTGGTACGCCTACGTTGTTGATTTAATAGGCCTATTTTAGGCTTTCGCTAACTACACAAACAACACACAAATGGGTGAAAATCAAACTGAT
>Ga0056128_1011442_pt1 | contig 10946 bp, 4 predicted proteins | sample WorMetLIZISLAND2_FD_71113 | JGI IMG/M metagenome (GOLD analysis project Ga0056128, IMG submission 71113) | Marine gutless worms symbiont microbial communities from Max Planck institute for Marine Microbiology, Germany - Olavius geniculatus... ... | reverse complement strand
CGCTTTTCTGTGGCGGGCCCGTCGACTTGGAATTCGCTGCCAGACAGTCTTCGTGACCCAGAACTGAGTCTCGATACTTTCAAACGTCAGCTGAAGACATACATTTTTGCGAAATATTGACGGCGACAAAATGTATTCAGCGCATTATAGATCTGTTTGAGTATGCGCTATATAAATTTACACTTTACTTACTTACTTACTTACGTTGCACACTCTGCACAGATTTGAAGCTGAAATGGTATGGTCAAGTAACTAAATAATTGCAGTGGCCTATAGTTAGGCCTACTCGCATTTTGCTCTTTGCTGCATCTTTGAAGCATCACACCGCTGCAATACCGTCTATAGCAGTCCACATCGGCGAGGCGACCGAGCGTTGCCCGTTTCTGCAGCAAAAACTTGGAACAGACTGTCAAGTGACGTCATCAAAGTGTCTACGATCATTAAGACTAAACTTAGGTCTCTAAACCTTCTGTGTTTTCCGTATTTCCCATAGCTGGCTGTAAAGTGACTAAAATACTAGGCATTTTTTACTTTAAACTTTAATATAATGTAATACAAAGCATCAACACCAACAATTTATTTATGCATGGGCATGAAAAGTGGGGGCAAGCAACATTGTTTGTCCCCCACACGAAAAAGTGAGAAGGCAATTGTCCCCTTTGCCCCCATGGTTTATGATTTAAAGTACATACTTTAAATTTCTGGGAATGAAGGGGGGAGTCGTTTGATCACATAGCGCATAGGTACTGAAAAAGTCCTGAATTTGGCTACTTTCTCTATGAAAGACCAAGCAGCCGAGTCACCAACATTGACTATAACGTCGTAATGGCATTGTAGCACTAAGTTCTGAATTCTGTTTACTTTAGTAGTGAATATTTACGGTTTATTTACTGTTTACTAGATAGTTATTGTGCTTTGTCATTACAGATTAGGCCTACTTCTCGTTTAGATTTTTTACAAGTACAATTTGTATACGGTTCAATACGGACTACAGTGTATTATGCGAGTGCAATGACACATACTACACTGTAGACCATGTTGAAACTAACAAAACAGCAAAATTTGATACCGTATTTTAGGTGAAATTTGGACCAAAATTAGAAATTTGGACAAAATTGATGAATTTAGATGGATTAAAAATGGCATTTTTGACAACACATTTCCTGTGTCCCATTAAGCACTACGCATCTGCAATGGCAAACATAGCTGCCAAGGTCCGGAAATTGAAATTGTGAGAGCGAGTCCCCTCCCTGTCCTTATTTCCTTTCCTTCGCTTTTTCTTTCTCGTCTTTTGCTTCTTGCCGCTTTCACTCCGTGTTTTCTCTCGTTTTTACCCTTTTCTATCCTTTGCTTCAAAATCTAGCTCGGGGCTATGTGAAGGGCAGCTGGTGGCCCTGGTCTAGGCCTAGTGTCCTGCGGTTTTCAGTCATACCCATTTTGATTATCACATACGGCCGAAATGTCAATGATCTTTGGAGTTTGGACCGGTCCGACAGCGTTCGGTGTTTAGTACGCACAACTAGAAACGTAAACAACGTGTTTTTGTTTTTGGTTGTTTATGCAAGTGAAAGCATGATTTCCTGATGAACTTGGTGTGATTCTGTTGGAATGACATTTGTCGTCTGGCGCGATGTCGTTATTCGGAAATCTTTTTGGCGAAGATGGCGGCGACGATTCGGACAATGACGAAAATTTCGGCCACATGTCATCGTGCGTCGGTGATAGAATGGTGGGGACTAGTAGCGGGATCAAGAGAGCTGATGAAAACACGGGTCTGACCGACGGCGCCACTACTATGCAGCTAGTAAAGCCGCCAGCGCCACGTCCCGAGCACGGCTTCTGTGGACTCACAAACCAGGGCGCTACTTGCTATCTCAACTCTCTACTTCAGGTTATATGCGCAGCATTTGGCCAAAAGTTATCAACCTGTCCACGGATCATTGTGTTATAAATTACTTGGCAATTATTTACTATAAGGAGGCCAGCCCAGATTTGTGTATACATGTATGACAGTAGCATGTATCGATATAATGACTTTCGTTATATGCATGTTTTTTAGGTAACATCTTTGCGAATAGTGTTACTTACCTCATTTTATACCTGAGACTGTTGGACTTCAACTTTCCACACATTCATTGTTTTAAGTTGTTTATAGTATGTCATCTTGCTAGGCAGGGGCGTCTATCCCCCCTAAGTCCTTGGAGCAAGTTCCCCCCCCAACTCAAGGTGATTCGCCATAGGCACCACAGGGTGTCTGTAACTGGCGCATTAGCATAATCATTCAGCAAATAAGTAAGCAGGTGGTGAGAGGGCACATGCGGTGGACAGAAACTGGAGTGGTCTGGCTTGCATTTATGCAATTGACCAATTAATCGCCTCAAATGGCAAGCCCTGGTGTGTCTATGTGCATGTGTGTGTGTTTGTCTGTGTTTGTTTGTCTGTCTGTCTGTCTGTGTGTCTGCGTTTCTGTATCTGTCTGTCTTTCTGCAACTGATGCCAGTGACACTGACAGTGGCAGTTTTCAGCACAGTGCTGGTTGATGCATAGTTGTCTGTTTGTCTGTCTGCCCACGTTGTTTCAGATGCTGTCAATGACATCGGAGTTCTGCAGATGTATCTTCAGTCTCAGCGCCTCGGAATAACTATGTACAATTGCCACGAGACTGTGTGTACACAGGTACTAGGTACTTTGTCTGTGATGAGGTGTGTCTGTATTGTATAGGTGTGTGTGTGTCTCTGTGTCTGTGTGTCACTATGTCTGTCTGTCTGTATGTCTCTCTGTCTGCCTGTGATGCCAGAGTTCTGCAGACATCTGTTCATCATCAGTATCTCTCAATTGCCATATACAATTGCAACGAGACTATACAACAATACTTTGTCTGTCCATGTTGTTTCAGATGTTGTCAATGACGCCAGAATTCTGCAGACGTCTCTTTAGTCTTGGAGCTTCAGAGCTGGGCAGTCTTGAGAGCCATGAGTCATTGTCATCATCAGTGGCTGCTGGAAAAGTGCGGGTAATTCTGGTGGAGCTGCAACGTCTGATTGGTCGTCTTCTGCTGCTGGACGTGTCTGCTGTCAGTACTGAGGATTTGACATGCAGCTTTGGTTGGAGCAGTCGGGAGCAGCACGAGCAACACGATGTGCAGGAACTCAACCGCATTCTCTTCACGTAATATATTGCTCATCCTTTTCATGTACACGTGGCACTGAAAGCCTGGCCCACCTTTTTTTGAGAAACTGACTTGTTGGGTACTATTGCTTTGTTGATTTTTTTGGTTAAACAGGTTGATTGTAGTTTGAAGAAGGATGACCAGATTTTAGTAGTTTTGGTAGGAATATTCCTGACACAACTGGCCACCAAAATGTTCAAAAATTCAAGTTACCACTGCACCCAGCTTCTGTTCCTGCACAACTTAGGAGAATCAGTACTAGTGCTACCGGTTCTGCTGTTATGTCCACCCCGTCATCCTTATTTTCCATGTTGCACCTTTGCCCAGTCGGAAGTTGTGGGTCGGACGATGGATGGATGGACAAGTGTATTTGAATGACTCGAGCCTGCTGCCATCAAGCACCAGCTAGAGGAGGGACAGAGAATTAACGACGACTTGATCAACAAAACTGGCGTTTATTACAAAATGTCAACAACGTTTGACAGAATAGACCATCACCACTCCCAGCTAACTGACCACATGGCATGTGACTGACTAACTGCCCAGCACCACTGGCACCGTAAAACTTGGCAAAAAACACAGCAGACTTTTTATAAAAGAAGTGCAAAAATGACAGCAGAATCACGGCACAAACATGGCATCAAATCATGGGCCTGAAGACCATTATACAGTTTATAAAACTTGATGATCATTATTACATGCAGTGCAAGTGTAAAATTTTGTCACTGCGGAGTATTAAAATGTATATTTTTATGATGACATTATGCTCACATATTGAGCCATAAAGTAACAAAGCACATGACCTTTGGTAGCATAGGCAAAGGTAAAAATATTTTTTGTCAAACTTACACAATAAACTTCAGCTTATGTTGAATAAAAAAATTGTAAAAATCGCAAAATTTCGTCATTTTGGCCAAAAAACACACCATTTTGGTAAAATCACAGAATTCGATGAAAATCATGTTTTTCGTGATTTCCATGTTTCTGTCCCAAACTACTAGTAATATTAACGCTGGTGCTAGTGTGTTGCCTGCTGTATGTTACAGAGCCATTGAAGACTCGCTGGTCGGTACGTCAGGCCAGTCGCTGATCAACGATCTCTACCAGGGTCAGATGACCAACTCCATCCAGTGTCGGTCTTGCCTCAACACCAGCCAGCGTAAAGAACACTTCTTTGACCTTGGCATTTCTGTGCTTTCTGCAACTACCACAGCGACTACTACTGGGGACACTATTAATACAGCTAATAGTAGTGGTGGCAGTCACAGTTGTTCCAGTCTGGAGGACTCTCTCACACGGATGTTTAATGACACAGAAGTCTTGGACGCATCTAACAGGTACAGATGTTCTGCTTGCGGGAAGTTAACGGACGCCACAAAGCAGTCGCGACTGATACACATTCCACCAATCCTGACTATCTCTCTGCTCCGCTTCAACTACGATCCGCTGCGGAAAGAACGCTACAAGGAGACCGGGAACTTCGACTTTCCACTGCTGCTTGACATGTCTTCCTACCTGCACCATGCTAACCCAGACACCGAGAAGGAGCCATCGAAAGCATCTGGTGCAGATTACAGAATGAAAGGTTGTAATTCAAGTGGCCTGGAGAAATGTGCAGAATTCTTAATGAAGCAGCATGGCACTGGTGAACAGTGCGGGGTAGAGGATTGTACGATGAACAGACATGACTGCTGCAGCGGTGCAAAGTTTGATTGTGACAACTTGGGTTCAGGGTCTGGGCATGTGTCAAAGTGCTGTGACTGTGCTAATCTGCGGATGTCTGTAACTGGTGTCAACAACGGTGAAAAATACCATGTAGCAGATTGTGGTACGGAAGCTACAGGCAAATATTGCAGCACAAACTGCTGCAGCAGCAATGGCTGCAGCAGCAATGGATGTGAACTAAGTGACAAGTTGCATTGTGACACCTTGGGTTTAGGCTCCAGGTACACGGTGATCAAATCTGGATCTTCACCATTTGTCAAATCACTTGCTGACAACTGCAATGTTGGCGCAGTCGAGAATGGATTTGACTGCACCTATCTGGTAACCCACGAAACTGTTTCATTGACAGAGTGTGATGAATCTGCCATCATGAGAGATCCTGCCACAAACGGACTTGGTTGCGGTGACACGTTGGGCATGAATGATACCAACCCACGCAGTGTGTCGGGGACCAAGTATGAGTTGTTTGCAGTGGTCGTGCATCGTGGAAATGCGCATGGCGGACACTACCATGTACTGATCCGTGACCTGGACGCCCGCGGATCCTGGACTAAGCTGGAAAGTTCGACCATTTCCACAACAGATGAAAAAAACCAGAGTGCCTCGTCTCAGCAACCGGTTGTTTCCACAACCGACATCTCGACGGAATTGGACATATCTTCTCCTCGGTGTCTGGTCACTGCCATCCTGCGGGATTCCGGAATCACAGCTGGTATGCGGATCGGTGATCTCACCAGGAAGATTGCTTCCATGACTAGAAGATCATGGCGCAAAGCTTACAAGCCTAGGCATGGGTCATTCACTAAGTTTCTCATGGACAATGCCGATGTATTTGCCTACAATCACACCGACAGTCTGGTGTCGTTGGTCGAAGATTTTGATCACTCCCAGTCAGGAAGTAAGCGGTTGGGAATTAGCCCAGATACTGGATCACTCAAAACTGATGAAATGTCCAGTGTTTCCCACAGAATGTCTGGCACGGATACAGTTTCATGTGCAAAGCATTCCTCCAAACAGACAAAGTGTGAGACTGTTAAACTGTCACCACAAGAGTCAGAAATCAAACCCACTGATGCACCAGTATCTTTTTTTCCCAGCACTGGAGACCAAGATGCAAAGCAGCCGCATGATTGGCCATCCGAGTTTGAGCATGTTTCATTGTCCGAGTTGAACAGGAGCAAGAATGATCAAAGGCAGGAAGGACCTTTATCATGTGAGTTAGAATTAACTGACAGTAACATAGTTCTCACAATTCAAGACCCCGATCAAGTTGTACATCCTAGTGGTCAGTCACAGGTTCAAAGTGTCCCATTGTCCAAGTCAAAAACAAACATGATTGATAAGGCATCTCGTGTTCAGAGTAATCACAAGTCAAAACTAGTACCATGTCTAAAGCAGCACAGGGTGACCAAGCAGGCAGAGATTTCATCACCGAGGTTGGTGATAGCATGCATATTGCGGTGTGCTGCTGGTGCCGGTCTGTCTGTGACTGATTTGTGCGCCAGGATCTCGGAGATGACAGGCGACTCGTGGCGTAAGCGCTACAAACCACACCACGGATCGCTGGTCAAATTCCTTGCAGACAACTCAGACCTTTTTGTCCATGACGTCACCGGTGGCTGGGTGACCCTGAACCCCACTATGGATGATCAGGTCAAATTGGGGAATCCACTGTCGGCCACGCCGACCAGGAATGGTGCAACAGATTCTTATGGAACGTTGCTGGATGCAGTCCAACACCCACACGTTTCATCCGCCATAGGCGAGACTGCGACCCTTTCCAGACGAAGTCGTAAAAAGAAATCCAAGACAAAACAGACTCTGACGATCCAGAAAACACAGATCATTTCCACAGTACCAGAAGAATCTAGGCTGATTCCTGGTGATTGCCAGTCTGACTTGAGACCCGTGGCACAAACCAAGCAAGAGATGGTATCAACTTTAGTTGAAGAGCCCAGACCCAGAACTGGTGGTAATCAAGCAAGAGTGGTTTCATCGCCTTTGCCGGAAGAACATACCGCCCCCAAACCCGGTGATTGTTGGTTCGATTTCAATGATTCCATCATTTGTCCCATCCGCACTTCCGACATCTGGAGTCATTTCTCTGGGAAGGAGTGTGCGTACATGCTGTTTTACCGAGCTGTGCCACTGACGACCTCCAACGGTTCCGGCAGTAATACTATGCAAATCCCAGACTGGCTACGGTTGGAGATCGCAGCAGAGAATCGTAAGCTTGTGGAGCAGCGTGCAGAGTATGAGGAATTTGTGAGTGCTGTGAACGTTGAGATACATTTTGGCCGATCATACGAGTGCCACGAGAGCATACTGCAACCACGTGTTGGAATGTGCTTCTACGTTGAGCATGTCATTGATGTCCGGCGGGATGTGGACTATCTGCTCAACATTGTGGCAGAAATCGGTGGGGAACTGGCCGAAAACTGTCGGACTGTACACATTGCGCAGTCACTGCCATTCGGCGGAATACACCTGTACCGGGAGGTGACGGCCAGTCCGGCTGATTGCACGCTGAAGTCTTGCGGCATTGCGCAGTCGACAAAGCTGTTTGTCTGGAACGGCCGCGAGGTCGATGGCACGGCCATTCTGGTTGGGTGTGAGAATGAACCGATCTCATTAAGGTTTGGTCTGGAGGCATCACAGTTGGTGTACACTGCCACATTGGCACGCAACACAACCCTCCTGGCACTGATGGCATTGGTGGCCAGGCGCCTAGAACTACCCGAAAACCTCAAAACTTTACAGCTCTACCTGTCGAAAGCTAGCAACAATCGCGAGCTGCTTTCGACTGCCACCAACCTGGATAAAACTGTGTCAGAGGTGGGGCTTCGTACCCGGGACCGACTCATCATCTGTCTTCCGGCGGGGTTTTCCTCTCTGCCAAAAACTCTGCCATGTTCATCGTCTGTAGCACACTACGCCACTGACAAACACTGTCTGAAGCAGCTGGTGGTAATGTGTGAGAACCACATCAGTGGAGTGGACCCAGTCACGGCTCAGGTCGAGGCAGATTCCTCTGCATCAGTCCAAGAACTAAAGGTCCTCATAATGACTTGCTCAGATGTCCCCATTGAGCTGGTGTCCGAGGTCCGGCTGCGGGTCCGGCTAGATGACCTAGGGGGCGTGTTGGGACCGCCGTTGCATGAGAACATTGATCTTGTGGGTGCTGGACTTTCGTCTGGAGCTGCTGTAGTACTGGAGCGTGGGAGGGCTCCGAAGAACAGTGAGATTGTGCTAAGCGTGGGCTTGAATGCTTCCACTGAGGTCGAACTGACAGTAGATCGAGACTTGGCGATTCAGCAGCTGTTACACGAGGTGTTGTTGCGTGCTACTGAACGTGGTTCTAGCTTGTCCGCCCTAGAAGCAACAGGCACAGACTCTTGGACACAGAAGCCATGGAGTGGTTCCCTGCTACAGGCTAAGCGATGGAATGGTTTACTGCCAGGAGCTGAGGGTCCAGGGTTCCACCTATGTCGGACTGATTGGTCCGGGAATGCCTCCACACCACTGTGTGAACAGCATCAGACAGTCAGCGATGCAGCTCTCAACCATGGAGACCACCTTATCCTCCGACCCGGCTGCCCTCCACCCCCAGGATTCCTTCGGATCGCGATCCACCCGGAGTCAAGTCCGGCGCGTCCGTGCTGGTGGGACCCGATGCGGGACATGGTCGCCTGCGTCTCAGCAGATCCGGTCGGATCCCTTGTGGTGTCCAGGTCAGTGACCCTGGCAGAGCTGAAGTGCCGGATCATGGCAGAGGTGCTCGCGGACTTTAACATTCCCAGTCCATTGTTCCTGCGGTTGAGAAGTCTTGTGAATCTGGGGCTGCATCCGGGCACAGTCCTGCGGGGCCACTATCGGACACTCAGCCAGCTGAAGGTTGGGTCTGCAGTTGGAGTCGAAGTTCTTCCGGTAGAGGAGGACCTCGGGGTATATGAGATGGTGCTGGTGGTACGTCGAAGACTGCCGGGTCAGAGGCAGTACGCGGACTGGTCGCAGGAGGTGGTCTGGAACACCGGCGGATCACCCACCGTTGAGTCCCTCCACCACATCATAGCAGAGTGCGTCGGTGAGGCAGACTCAGCAATCCGCCTGGCCAAACATATTCCGGACAAGTATAACTGGCTGGTGATTCCACATTCCAGTAAAGACACGTTCCATCCCTGCACTGTGCCCGGTCGTGCCACACACAAGAAGAAGTGCAGGAAAGGTGGCAAAACTGGTGGCGCGGCAGGCGGATCATCTTTTTGTGATCTCACGTTTGCTCCGTTCTACCTCCAGGATGGTGACGTCATCGGGGTGAAGGTCTGGGATGAGCCGGGTGGGCAGGACATTGACTTTAGTTCTGTAGATGACGATGTGGGCAGAGAGAGCCTCAAAAGTCGATCCGCTGCTCTCGATGTGGACAAAAAGTCATACAGTGAAACAACATCGGCCACGCCCACTTCCTCTCCGGAGACGGCGATCAGGATACATGTCGATAATTTCCGTTAGGACATCTGTCCAGAGTGTTTGTTTTTGTTCACTTGCATGATGTTTGATTGATTGTATACAGATTTCAGTTTGATTTATGGCAGCAGGGGTCTCAGTGTACACTGGATATATCAGGCTTATTTAGCAATGGCAACCAAAACATTTAGCCTGTGAATTTTTGATATTTTCAAAATGCTTTACATGTATTTGTATAGACTCATAGGTTGAAACGTAACTTCATCAGTTCAAAATACAACCTTTATAGGCCTAATTGTTTTTGATGGTGTTATAGCAACCGCTGCTGCCTTCGTCAGAACAACTGTCTGCCGCAGCGACACCTGGTGGACAGTCGTTCTGATGGAGGCAGCAGCGGTTGCTGAAACGGCAACAAAAACAATTATAAATGTTGTATTTTGAGGAATTTTTACGCGCAACAGCAGCTACTGCTGTAACGTGTCTTAGCCGTCACAATTCTGTCCGTCCGTCTGTCACACTGGTGGATCAGTCAAAAACGGTGCAAGTTACCAAATTTTCACCGTCGGCTGCCTGGAAGATTCTAGTTTCAGGAACCGTAAAGCTTTTCCATAAATTCGAAGCGGGTCACCACGAATGAGGGTGTTAAATGAGAAGGGGTAGGCAAATTTTGCTATATCCAGCCAATATGACGTTAGCAGAGCGATAGAGGCGACCTCTGGTGAGTACAAGTAAATAAAACACTACAGACACTATAGCCGTGGTCGTCTGGCACCCTCTGGTGAATGAATTAGACTTTGTTTTACTGTGTTTCAAACATGCACCCCAGCTGTTGCGCGTTTCTGTTTGCGTTAGCAGATCACTTGTTCATAACTTATGAAGTTACATTTCAACCTATGAGTTTTTTTCAAAGACATTTGATCGAATTACGGACGTGAAACGTTGAAGTTGGTACGAGAATGCAAATCTGTGACAAAGAAACATGCTCGGTTCCGGAACCACCTGGTGTTTATATTGACATGTAAACAAAACATCACGCTGAACAGTCTACGGTTACATTGTCCCAAAACAATTATAAAGGTTGTATTTTAAGGAATTTTTCCTAACTTATGATGCTTTTCATGTACTTTTCAGCAAATATTCCCCCGGAAAAAAGGTAACATTGTCTAAAATGTTCATGCTCTGCAATTGCTTGTCAGCTGTAAATTTGCTTGCTCGAAAAATCAAGTATAAGCATGAATTATTAGCTTACATGTTTAATCTGGCAGGCGATGCCAAGTGGCTGTGGGCTGCGGATAACCTTTGCCTACACCCTGGGTGTTTAAATTGAGACCCCTGGTCCCTACAAGGTGATGTGTTATATTGTCAGTCAGTGTTTAGGCTCACAGAGTTTTGAGATGCCTTAAGCAGTCATTGCTTGTTTGTTTCTTTTCGACTTTCATGTGTTTTACACTAGTGATAAGCAAGTAGCATACAGGGTGGTCCAAAAAAACGGATACCCAGTTTTATTTTTGGGATAACTTCGGTAATTCAGCACCGATTTTAACCATTCTTTCACTGTTACAAGCAGAAATTTATGGCGCGTAAACGT
>Ga0056128_1011439_pt1 | contig 10948 bp, 6 predicted proteins | sample WorMetLIZISLAND2_FD_71113 | JGI IMG/M metagenome (GOLD analysis project Ga0056128, IMG submission 71113) | Marine gutless worms symbiont microbial communities from Max Planck institute for Marine Microbiology, Germany - Olavius geniculatus... ... | reverse complement strand
CTGTGACGTCATCGGCAGTAACGTGGTAACCGGTTTTTGAAAATTAAATAGCATTTTTAGCTTAAACATTTTTTAATGCTGAAAAATCGGTAGGCGGTCATGTTCAGAAGTCTATAATTTTCGTTTTTTAACAGAATCACACTTTACTTAGCGGTTAGATGTAGAACGTTTCTGTAAATGAACCTGTAAAATTGCATGTTAAAATTCCAAGCGGTTGCTGAGAAAACGGCAAAAAACTTTAGGGGGCTACTTTTTTTGCCACACCCTGTAGACTGAATAGGCTATATCTATAAAACTGATGGCAGTATGTGGGTCTAATTTAGACTTTTAGTTAAGGCTGCGTTTTTTCACTGTAAACACCATAAAAGTTGTGGTTTAATTGATGCAGATAATGCATAATTCGCGGTGAATTCGCACCACGTGTGTTTCTGAGTATAACTCAGTACACATGCACAGTACAATGCAATAGTTTTACGCGCGCGTTATCAACTGCCAACTACAAATAAAAAATCACTGAAATAAAGGCAAATGAGCCTAACAGACTTACATGTACAGTTTTCCAGAATTCTGGTACAGCACGCTGAAAAATTCTTTGGTTAATGTTACATCTGTCATCTTTAAGTACGCCAGAATACAGACTAAGAACAAAAATTGGGAAAAAAAATAAGGTGACTTGTGGCATGAATCAAAAAATTTGTGGCGTGTAGGCAAATTCGTGGTTGCCAGGATTGCCACAACAGTTTACGCCCTTACCTATAGTCTTATAACATGTCTTACAAACTGACTGAAATTGGAATAACTTAACAAACATATTCACATTTACTCATACGCAGTACTGTACAGACAGCGCTACATCATCTGAACACCAACTAACTGTCGCACGCTGCAAGACTCAACTCTGTTGTCGCTGCTGCTGCGGCCGTTGCAGCTGCAGCAGCCGCAGCCACAGCAGCTGCATCCGTCGCGCGTTACTAAACTTTCAATATATCAACTCAGTATTGTTTTTAAAATGTTTCTCAGCCCAAAAAAGCTCTATATACAAAAACATTTTGCCACAGTTGCTCAAAAAAAACAGTGATATGATCGGTATGGCTTCGCGCCTAGCGAAAAAAATTCCAACGACAAAAACGTTCGCCAGGAAGTCTAGTTTACGGCACAGTAAATTTTATGTGGATATGCATTAGGGTTCTCGCGCGATTAGGCAACAGCGAATATGTGTAGTGTGGTTGAAAACGACTAATTTTCTATGCCATGCCAGTTCTATGCCAGTTGCTCTGTTTTCTAAATCTTTAAAATTAGGCCATAATTGTCGCAAAAACTTTTGACAGAATTAATTTTTCAGCATGGGCTCTAGCTTACGGAGGTGTCGCACGTATCATGAGCATTAGCGCGAATTTCTTGTTGTTGTAAAGCTTAATTAGTTTTCTAAAGTGCTTTTAATTTACATGGGCCCAAGTTCAAGGGCAGCTGTCAGTGTTCTTGTTAAGAGCCTTATTGTCCGGTTCACACATCTAAGTTTTATATGTTTGTAACTGTCTACTGTGTCTGCTGAGCAAATAAATGATTTGATTTGATTTGATTTGTACAATGTAGCTGGCACTACGGCAGAGACAACGGAAGAGGCGACAATCTGTGAGTAGTATATTTTGCTGGTTGATACCGATCCATAATTTACTGAAATTTCGGTGAACTGAACACTGTGGTGGTCGCCCTGTGTATCTTTTCGCGTCTGTGGAGACGTTTCAGGGTTTGAAATTTTTCTCCTGGCAACACGCTAACATAGGGGCCTACAGATGTATGTTCTAGTAAAAATGGAATGTAGCCCCCAAAACAAATACCACTATAATTCTATAAAAATTTGTTCTTTTTGTCTGGAATTTTGAGCTTAATAAATGAAAATTAAGTCGAGCAAAATGAAGTATAGTATAACATTAGAAAACAACAAGCCCAGTTGTCGCTCAGGAAGGCCGACCGTACGCCAGTATCAGAAGACCAGCGAATTTGGGGTGCAGTTAATACCCTTATTTGGGTGTAATAGGAGGTTATTGGGGGTTTACCTTGGTACCCTGGGGTAGCCGCCGGGCAACCGTATTCACTTGTTCAGACAGTTTTCCAGCAAGCCGTACCACTTAACCACAATACATGCGTTATAGAAAACGACAGACGACAAGACGACACTTCATGTCAAAGACACGACTTAACGGTCGGCCAAAAACGCACTTCACCGTCAATTTTATTAACATTTGGTGAAACTCCGGAAATCAGTAAAATTGTATAAAAAAATATTTTTGCATGTATTATAGTGATTTTAATGATTTTTACAAAATTAATGTTTTACACGGTAATGTAGCGACACAGTTAAATTGTGGTGGGGTATTTAATAATTAGGCCTATGTTATTGATAATAATAATAATTAATAATAATTTATTATAATTGATAATTATTATTGTCCGGAAAATGTGCCAGTGAAAGAATTGTGAAAATCAGTTAATATTTGGCGATGATATGGGCATTGAAAAGTGGGACATTTTTTTGGGACACTGTGTTGTGTGTTTCGCTGTCATTGTACAGTGCCTGAGCGTCGCTGTGGTTTGACGCGTCGAACGGTGGAGCTCGTTCTACCGAACGGTCTGCCGTGCAGTCCAGCCGTCGACCTAAAACTCACCGTCTGCTCAGGCGTCTGCGGCACCAGCTTCGTCGAAGGCAGCGTCGTCTTCCCCGGCCAACTGACCCAACCTCACCTCAGGTTTATGAATGAACGAACGCCTGATTTAATGAGACGCAACAAACGCGTGCATCAACACTGCATAAGCAAAGAGTAGAAACACACAAATAAAAACAAGCACTAAACCTAAACTAAACGAAACATACATCTGTTGTGAAATGAAGACTTAGTCTTGGCAACTTTAGAATTACACTGTGGCACCCTGCGGTAACACAAAGTTATTCAGCGTTTTCGTAGTTCATGATCATAATATACTTATGGCCTACGTTTCTCCGCAGGTAGTATACTAAAAAGACAATGGGGAAGGAACACTGCCCGTTTCATTAGGGGGTCTAAAAATAAAATAAGAATGAAAATAGATATTTTTCCGCTCCTCCGTTCCTACACTTTCCTAGCTGCAACCAGAAGCCCGGAAATTTGTTAGATCTTGATGTGTAATAATACCGGTGTAGTGGAAAATTCGTCGCACTGGAAAATTATTTCCACACGCAGCACTACGGGTTAGGGTTAAGATTAAGGATAGGGTTAAATATAGGGTTAGGGTTAGCGTTAGCGTTAGCTACATTATGACAATATGGAGGTGGAAAAAGTTTTCCAGGTGCGACAAATTTCCCACGACAACGTTACGAGTCCCGTACGTGGCTAATGTTACGTAAATCGTCTGTTTCAGAGGCGAGTGCGACTGCTGTCGCGGCATCGGCACGTGGCGCAATCAAAGTGCAACGTGTAGCGGGCGACCGGTCGACTTTTCCGTCTACACGTTGCACTCGTGTTTCTGCGCACCTTGTATCCCCAGCGGCGCCTGACTGCACGTCGTGTATGTAATTCTTTTAGGTTTTGGATCGTTTTCGGTGGAATTGATTGCCCCCTCCAAATATTTTCCTAGCTTGTCGAAAAATTTCGTTCTTGCCCGAAAATTCTTTGCTGGAAAATTGTTGCCAAGTGGACAGAATTTGCCACTGAAAACGTCCCAATTTTAATAAAAATTTAGGGTCAAAATCGAAATCTAAAAAGCTGTTTTTTGGTGAGTTTTGTGCCATTTTTGCCTGTGACGTCTACTTCAACAGTGAATGGTGTCGAAATTACTGGATATAAACCAAGAATACCTGAACATGAAATTTTTCGCATAAAACATAGATTTTAATAGTATTTAGTTTCGAATTCTTACTTTCGAGGTATCCTCCCTACGAAGGCGTCAAATTTGGGTATCTTTATCTTCTTCAAAACACATAATTTTATTGCACGCTGTATACTGATTTCCCAGATGGCAGCACTGATGCTGTTGCGTGGCATGTGAGCATTGCTCAGACTACTTTTATAGTTAGTTACCATCTTACCAGTGCTTGCAGGTTTCAGCTTTTTATGTGCTTTTGTCACATATTATTAATAAAATGCAGTGCTAATTTTGTGTTAAACGTCGCGAAATAAATGATATTTTACATTAATGTCGTTTCAGGTTTGGAGCACTTGAAGACAGAGAACGTTGACGCCACCATTTCTCAGTTTTTTCGTCAAACATTTAGGCCTAATACGAATTACATACTGTTTAACTTTAGCACACAGAGTCGGTAAAAACATATAATGTTCACAATTTCAAAGCAACACCTGCAATTCTGTAATGTTTCCACGTCCCGTTCGATGTTAATTCGTGCAGTGAAAATTCATCGTGGGCTGCAAAACATGTAGGCCTACTGCGTGTGGCGAAAAAAAATTCCGAAAGTTGTTTGTCATTTTCCGAGAAACCGCTTGGAATTTTAGCGCAAAATTTTGCACTCGTGTTACCTGGCTGTTCATGCATATTTACTTAAAAGTCCTGAAAAGCATTTTGTTGCCTTTAATTGCGACAAAGTTATTAAATTTTTCAAAACGAAAGGCGCATGATGTTTGCGCTGCAGAAAAACAAATTGTCATTTGAAAAACACAGTAAACAGTTTGGCAATTAGTGTAAGAACTTAATGTGTCCATCGCCATTTTTTACGCACGCATTTAATCTTTTATTTATTGAAATTTTTAATAGCCTTCTTGGTGGCAAGTTGTCCCAGATCACCTGCAGTGCCTGCTTGAGTTTAGGGATGGATTTCAGTTTTGGCGATAAATTGTCAAAAAATACGATAAGAAATGCCCACATAAGACTCTACAGGTTTTGCTTATAAAGTGTACATCACTTTGGTATCGCGGATAACAAGATGCACCCGGTTTTTTTCAATACACGTCACCCATTGCAGCATTATTTTTTAAACGTGCAAATTCACGATGTCTTTTTTCACAAAAATCGGTAACTTTGCAAATAGAAAAGAATATTAAATGCTGCTTGGCCAGTATAAGCAGATATAATCAGGCAATTAGTGTGTGAAATGTGGCTTTAAAATTGTAAGTGGTTGCCCAGAAAATGGCAAACAAAGTTAGGGGATTACTTTTGTGTTGCACCCTGTATATTTATTTTAGCAATGTAAATAAAGTGTTGATAATAATGACGGCATAAGGCTAAAATAAGAAACTCATAGCAATCATTGACGTAGACCTATGGCGAATCGATATGCTATGTAGTGCGACGTTCGATGATCATTCCTTTGCTTTGTCCGAGAATGTTGTTCCTGTGTGTATCATTCTTGCCATTTATCTCTGGTCTTGTCTCTGTCACACGTTTAAGATTAGAGTACGTTTTTTCGAATGTCGCCATTAAAAACAAAAACAAAATCTGCTTTTGAAGCAAGTGAAATTCGCTGCATACTAGTGGTGCTTAAAATGTAGAAAATTTGCAGTCAAGAGCCAGTGTACGACTTCCTATTAGTGATTAATAGTAACCTAGGCCCTATCTCGCACCGTTACTGAGATACAGCGACTTATTGGCCAAAAACGCAAATTTTGCCCACCCCCCCTTTCATTTAGCGCCCTCGTTCGGGGTGACCCCCTTCGAATTTATGGAAAAGCTTTACGGTTCCTGAAACTGGAGACTTCCAGGCAGCAGATGGTGAAGATTTGATGATCCTAGCTTGCACTGTTTTGGACTGATCCACCCGTGTGACGGACAGACGGACAGACAGACAGAATTGCGATGGCTAAGACGCGCTGAAAGCAGTAGCTGCTTTCGCGCGTAAAAAATTAATAAAATTCTTGGCCGGAAGGCCGAAGACTATCTCAAGCGCAAGACCAAAACTTGGGATTAAGGCCAAAACCACTGCTCTTGGTCTCCTGGGGGCGCTTCAAGAACGAGGCCAAGTCATCGAGAACCAGAAGTAGAAAAAAAAACTTTTAAAAATGGCTTTTAAGTTATATATTTTTTAAGGTTTTTAAAGGTATTTTTATGTATTTTTGGTTTAATGTCCAATGAATCAACACCGCACACAAAGTTACGAGCCAGGAAAAACATATTATACATTTTGTTTGTCACATAACCGCATTTTTTATAAATCATACCAAGATAAATTAATCAAAAATCACGATTAAAACATAAATTAAAATATGGTATTATAAATAAATTTCACAACAAACAAAAAACCTTAAAGGCTAAAAATTATACCTTGAAAGTATTTTTGTTAAAACCTTTAAAAATTTAGGTATTTCGGACCGATGTTTCAGCTCTGTCGAAGACACATTTTTGCACCCAGCAGTTTTTTTTACAATAAACATTCAAAAATTGGCTTACAATTTAGCACATGATCGACCGCCTATAGATTTGGGGATCACAAGTAATGAAACATTGTCACGTGACGTGCCGAGAGGCAGGCATGATAATGAACTGAGGTATAGCCTATACCGAAGTACCGTGCAACTATTTGTAGTCCGTTATTTTTTTGGTTGCATAACAGTAACATGAATGTCATGAGCAAGTAGTATTTCTAAAATTGCACGCTACTGCAGAGTTATTTCATCATGGGTCAATGGGTCACTGGCAGTGACCCATGACCCACGTGACCCATCCAAAAATGGTGACCCATTTGACCCATGACTCATGATCTACTGACCCATTTCCATCTCTGGACCTGTGTGGCGTAACTTCCTGCAAGACCTTAAAAATTCCTTGTGCTTCTGCAATTATAACCGCCTGGCCAAAAAAATACAGACGCGACGATTTTTACGCGCGAAAGCAGCTACTGCTTTCAGCGCGTTTTAGCCATCGCAATTTGGTCCGTCCGTCCGTCTGTCCGTCTGTCACACGGGTGGATCAGTCAAAAACGGTGCAAGCTAGAATTACCAAATCTTTACCATCGGCTGCCCGGAAGACTTTAGTTTCAGGAACCGTAAAGCTTTTCCATAAATTCGAAGGGTGTCACCCCGAACGAGGGCGCTAAATGAGAGGGGGTTGGAAAAATTTGCGATTTTTGGCCAATAAGTCGCTGTGTCTCAGTAACGGTGCGAGATAGAGCCTAAGTTACTATTAATCACTAATAGGAAGTCGTGCACTGGCTCTCGATTGCCACCAATTTCAATGACTTTGGATGACCTTGAACGCTTAAGTGGGGTTTTTGTGGATATTTTTGGCGATGTTGGGTTGCGAGACACTTTTCAAGAGCGAATTGCGCTGAAACCAATTGAGATAGACCTAGACAAGCTGCGTATGAAATTTTTAGCATTGAACGTAGATTTTAACGGTCTATGTCTCGATTTTCTAGGTTCAAGGAAACCTGCGCACGAGGGCATCAAAGAGCGGTACCCCCGTAAAAGTCGTCATTTTACCGTTGTTGGCCAGTCTTTCGTGAAAACAGCTGGAGATAGACTGACAGTTTGCGAACAGGAACTGCTATAGGTTTTCGCGCGTCTCGTGAGCCTTAGCTCAAATTTTTTGTTTTTGTTTACGATATTTCGTGTAATATTGCACAACGGTTCACATAAACGAAGCGACATGGTGAGTAGTATAATGGATGATGTTAACTAATGTAAAATAGCAAACAGACTGTTTTGTTTCAGTAAAGTTTAAAAAATCGTGGTAACGTGCACTGCCACAGCCTTGGAGAGGGGGTGATTGTCGCAGTTTTCACGAAATAGTCATTTTTATAACAACTATTTATAAAATTTAAAAAATATCAGTGGAATGCTTATCGACATTTTTCGCCCCTTCCATGCATGTTTGTCTACTACGATGACTCACTTGGTCACTAACTTTAACCTATAGTTAGGTCCCTAGTTTTGTTTACGTGAAGTAGTCACGTGACGTCTGTTTTATCACTTGCCCGGTGTTTCCAACTTAACCAGCAACGCCGACAAGCTATTCCAGCATATTTACGATCTGCCTAATTACCAACACTTGTACTTTCGTATAAGTGTTGACCGAAACGAAATCCGTTCGATCTGTTTTTTTTGTGTTTACGGAAGATTAGTTTTTTGGCACTGTAAACATTTATATTTCGCAAGGTAGTGTAACGACGCAACTACGGTGTGGTGGGGCACTTATTTTGCTATCCAAGACTGCTTAGTGTTATATGACAGGACTTTTAGACGAATGAATCTATCAGAAGCCAACTCAGTCGCCAATACACCATTCTGGACACAGTCAGGCGTCGCAAGCTAGAGCTCTTTGGTCACATGCCGCATGCCGGAGAACAGAATGTTAAAGAAAGTGTTGTTCGGGACGGTGGAAGGTCACACAACTACGAGGGACGACCAAGGAAGCGATGGCAGCGACGTCAAGAGCCACAGCGGTGCCCGGGGAAACATTCTCGCGGGGCCTCTCTGAAGAGATAATTTTTCAATTTTTCGTTCAACTAGAAATACGTTCTGTGGAACTAGGTATCTGTTTCATTGCCACGCTATAGCTTAGCAGCTGCGTTTCAGCGTTTGACGCTCTTGTGAGCCTGCAGCTAATTTTGTCTTTGAATAAAGCGGTTGGTTGCCATGACAACAGAGGTCTTCAGGGGAGAATTTTCATGACACCATTGCATAGCCCGGGCCCGTAAATAGGGGGTAGGTGAAAACAGCGTGCAACTATCTTTTTCGGGAGCCGAGTTATAGTCATTTTTGTCCCAAAATTCGTTGCCATGGCAACAGGGGTCGGCAGAGGAATTTAAATGACACCATCGGATAGCGCGGGCACGAATATGGGAAGTGGGTGCAAACAGGGAGCAATTATTTTTCACGAGGGCCGAGTTGTAGTCAATTTTTGTCCAAAAATTCCTTGCCATGGCAGCAGGGGAGAAATTTAAATGACACCGTCGGATAGCCCGGGCCCGAAAATAGGGGCAAACATCGCGCAACTATCTTTTACGGGGACCGAGTTATACCGTTTTGAAATTTCCATTGGCTGTAGGCCTAATGCAAAATTTGGCAACATGTGAATGGTTGCTATGGCAACAGGGGTCGATAGGGGGTAAGTTTAAATAACACCGTTATATTGCCCGACCCCGAAAATAGGGGGTAGGTAAACACAACGCGCAATTATCTTTTACGGGGACCGAGTTATACCGCTTTGAACTATTCATAGGCCGTAATTTTAAAAAGGGTAGAATACGGGAAGGAGTTATCAGATTTTTGTCCCAAACAAACTCGATCTTACTTTTCGGGCCCCGAATCACTGTTCAAAATTTCATCAAAATCGAATCAAAATTGCGGCCGTAGGAGTGTTTACAGACAGACTGACAGAATGACAGGAGTGATTTTATAATCTGTCCCATGCTATACTATATAGCAATGGGACAGATAAAAATGACGCATTCTGATGTAGCCTACTTTATATTTTTGAACGACGGCGACGCCTCTTAAACGTCACAGGGCCCGAAGTAACTTATTTCTCTACCCCCCTCCCCTCACTCGACGGGCTTGAGGGCTGGGTCGACGATATACTGAAGCGGTGCAACATGACACTACAACAGGCGTCAGACCATGCACAGAATCGTGTGAAGTGCAGGACTTTTATAGCTGGCCCTTACAGTTCCTAAACCACAGGACAAGAAACATCACATTGTAGCAAATTTTCAACAGAGTGCGACGATTAAAGAATTCTACAAATCGGCCAATATTTTGTATGGCAATGGCAAAAAGTTTGACGGCTTACAGTGTAAAATTAAATTTCATTTTGTAGAAACAGTAGGCCTATAATATGCTCTGCTAGAGCGCTGTCTAGGTCGCGTCGTATAACAATGAGTTTGTATTAGGTGGACATCCGGTTTCTGTTTTGAGTCTCATGGCAGTGACCCAACAGTGTTTAGTATTTTTTAGCGTTCGGCGTTCGAATTGCCAGCTTCCGTATCAGGGTCGGCAGGGTGGCGACAGCCAGACGTACCGTACGATTAGCTCGACATTCGGGTATTGTAGGGCGATTGTTTCACATCAAACGGTGAGAAATAAACCACATCGTCACTCTGATAAAACGCTGTGCCGGTTTCCGTAGGCCCACACAGTCGTAGGCTGTCGACTTTTGCTGTTTTCGAACAGTACTGTTGCAAGATTTGCAACTAGCTGCAGAGACTGACCTGGACACACATGTCGACAGCTCGGGAGGTCGAGCACAGTGACCCGTCGTGACACGGACAGCGCACAGACGCAAACAGCGTGCTGCATAGTGCAGCAAACCCACGTTAATACATCTGCAATAACAGATAAAAATGGCATGCATAAGCTTTAATACGATTTAGTGTTAAAATTGAAAACATTCAGAAAGTCTAGTCTAAGGGAGAAATGATTTTTGTACACAGTCCGGTTGTCATTGCAGAAGAGTTTGACGTGACCTAAAAAATAAACATAGAGAGTTAATTAGGCCTGTCTCTACACATTTATGAACAGACATACACGCTTGCAAACGTTTATTTACGGTAATGGTACAATAAAAAATATTTTTTAGTAAACTCAAGGGTCAAGAATTGACTAATGAGTATAGGCCTGCGTGGAGTCATCAAATCACAACTTTTATTAGTCGAGTCGTTGGCACTCCATGAAATTATGTAGCTCATTAAATTTGGGAAAAAGGTTTTAAATCTGTCGGGATCTGATGACTACAATACAACTGTTAATTCGCCCAACCCTAAAACTCCGCAAAAAGTACACTAGCCTAGATAGGGTGTGTCGTTAAACATAGTTAGCGAGACTCGTTGTAATTGGCTGAGTGATTAGTGAGGTGCTGTATTATAGATTCGATTTGAACCAGCGCCAGACTGACGCCTTCTCGAGGAGTCTTTGATAAAGTCCTGAGTCGAGATCGTTGGCGGGCGGCTGTTATCAGAGACGTTAACATGCTGAGAACGAGCACCGACTGAGGCAGCTATAACAGGTGCTACAGTAGCTTATAGCGT
>Ga0056128_1011436_pt1 | contig 10950 bp, 7 predicted proteins | sample WorMetLIZISLAND2_FD_71113 | JGI IMG/M metagenome (GOLD analysis project Ga0056128, IMG submission 71113) | Marine gutless worms symbiont microbial communities from Max Planck institute for Marine Microbiology, Germany - Olavius geniculatus... ... | reverse complement strand
TCGTTCAACTTGGCGAATTGATCACACAGCAAACTCACCACGACATAGTTCATTGCTTGTGGAAACACGTAGCAGGCTGTAGAGTATAGGTCGGTTACAATAAAGAGAACATTGATGATATATGCATACGGTTTCGGCACAGGTGGCGCATCAAAGAAAACCGTCATCGACATATCAGTGAACTGACCGCTGGCGATGACTGGGAAGATATACAAAACGGTATTTGATACTGTCAATGTCCAACAAACTAATGTTATCACCATCGCTTTGCGTCTGTACTTCGGAGAAATGTCAGCTGTGAGCAAATTTACTTGACGAAATACTCGATCCAGACTTTCCGTGTGACTGGCCACGTAGTACGCTGTATGCAAGACTAAAATTAGCAACAAGCTTGCAAGTAGACAAAGTTTTAGCAGCAATTCTACGCTAAGCGTATCTTTGCCGTGGAACAAGATAAGGTGCCGAAATGCGTTGGCGTACATCACCGCCAGCATGACGGTACAGTAGATTCGTCCTGTATTCCAACAGCCATAACATTTTCGGAGACTTAGTTGTCTTGTAGCCGCTGTAGATACGCGCGATTTACGACTAAAGTAGAGGCCAAACAGCCTCATGCTGTTAACCAGTGGCGACAAACTTTTCTTTATTTGGTCGGTCGCCTGCATCGTCCTTTCCTGTCCGGTCGAGACTTCTTCCTGCGTTTGAAGTTCAACCACAGCACTTCTGACTCTGATGTCGTGAGTTGCTTCCATCACACCTGCTCTGCTGCGCGTCCACGAACGTCACTGATGACGTGCTGTAGTTATTTTTATGTTACAGCATTAGAATTATTACCTAGTCGGACCAGAGCGGACCACAAGCCCTCCCGAGAGTAAGAGTTAAGTAGCATAAGTAAGTGAAAGTAAGTAAATGCAAATGTGTCACATGTTGCTCTATAGACCTACACTTCGGCGAAGGCGTAGACCCAGAAACAATAGTGTTTTGAATAACGTACACATTTACCATGGCCAATTACCTTGTGTGGCGACATCGGGATCAAGAGACACTCCAGATCTAGTGAGACCATGAAGCGTGGCGGACGTAGTCTACAAAGAAGCCCATTTTCTTATTTCGGTTTTTAGCTTTCATATCTATTCTTAAACCCATTTACGCCTCAGCATTCGATGCCATTTTGGCACGTTTGTTGTGCGTGAATAAACAACTTTGCCAGTCAGTAACTACTTTCGTTAATTAAAATAGCATTTGTATAGGCATAAGTGTACTAGTACGCTTAATTAATGTGTTAAGCGAATACTGTTCTGCGGTGCAGATTACATAATAGCCTATACGCTTGACCGCGCCCTGCGATTTTTTGGAGGGGTTTTTGTCTGACAGCCGTGAACTGCAACTACAGAGCATAACAATTAGCCTAGATTTTAGTTCATAAACTACAGTAGTTAGAACTCGCGATTAATGCTAAAAGCTATTCTGCGTGATATTGCGGTAGTACATTAATTAGACAATGCAAACGGATGCAACACGTTAGCTACTAGCCAACAGATACGTCAGAGATCAGTAAGAATGATCTATTGGTTAATAGCACACAGTCTTTAGTTTTCGACCAATTTACAATTTGCATGTTTTCAAACCCGCAGACAACTGTTATGAGCTGTTTACCTTAAAATGCATTAAGCATCTAAAATTTGGGGGCAGAGTCCAACGTAAGGCTCCCGGCGCTTTAAGTCAGACTGGGTAAACAATTTATTTTAATTTAGCCTTGGAAATGTTGAAGCTTTTAACGTAGTTTTTTTAAATAGTTTGAATTGACAGATAAATCTTTTTTGTACAGATATTTATTAACATCGTTAGCAAAATATAATATCGCATAATGTTAAAATACATAAACACAACAAAACAATTGAATATGATCTTAATTATGCAAAATAAAAAAATATGTACTGTATTGCACACTAAGTAGCAATGCAATCATACACTGTACAAACGTTGTACCCATTGCCCAGTCCTTGCCTTGTGCAGTAACTGACAAAAACGAAACAAAAACATAAACTTGATTCAACTTACGTCCATGGCGCTTTAAGTAAGCAAGAAAGTCAGTAGTAACTTAATGAGCACACAAATCGTATATGCATACGATACAAATTTTCAATCAAGTTTCGACGTAAGTTTAAAAAAATATTTTTTGCTCGTCATCATTACGATGTTCGTTTATTTAGCAGCGTACGAAACAGAGTGTTAGTTTTACGCGTTATGTTAATTAAGCAATCATATCGCATTGGATAAAAAAGTAATATTTCGCTGGTGGTGCTTTCCCCAGATAGTGCAGAAACAAACGATGGATAAAGTGGAAAACTAAATGGTCATTTGATGGCAAGTTGTGTCTGGAATATTTGTACCAAAAATTATCAAAATCTGATATTGGTTTTCAAGTTACAGTCACAAATATCGGGGATGTTTTTTGAGACACAGTGTATACTCACGAACAAAACCAAAAATTTCATGTAAAGAATGATCGCCAGAATTTTGTCTATATTTAGTCGGTGCATTTTCAGTGTATTTTGTATGAGAAATTTCTCACTTAACCACCCAGCACTATCAGTAAAAACCACACTACGGTAAACATTGAATAAAACATTGCTTACTTTTTCTTTACTTTTTCTTTATCCATTCGGTTACTGTTTGCCACTTTCCATTTGCAGGCTGGAAAAAAAACTTTGTAAGATGCAATCTTAACTTTTAAAATCTCAAGATCGAAATACGGCCTAAACACAGAATAGTGTCATAGCCTCACAGCCTGGTAGTGAATACACGAGGCGACCGTCGCGGCGATTGGTTGCAACGATCTTCGCGTCCGCCCTTTAGTGGTGATGAAGTGTAACACTGGCGCCATAATTAAGAAGAATAATAATATAATAAGTCGAGATAAAATGATGATAATTAAAACACATGACATCAGGAAATACCGGACCACGCATAAAATGATGATAAACAGCGTATGCTACTCAACAATAATATACAGAGTAGGCTACAGGCTAATCGTGCCTTTGATAACTAACTGGCTCATTTAAATTCCGATGTTCTAGACTATTTGAAACACTGTTAACAGTATTTTTGCTTTTCACTATTGGAAGTCTCTGCTGCCCATGCAGTACCTATGGCCTAAGCATTACGTTATCGCTATCAATGAGATGCAGAGTCAATATGACGTCACGGAACGCGGACGTTGTCTTGGCAACGAGCAGAATATGGCGTCGACTTGAAACATCGCCGACAATCTCCGTGATGCTATTAACAACAACAACAACCATTCTGTATGCTGGCTCGGTATGTATTCACACTCGTTCTAAACAGTCTTTCATAAGAGTTGGAGGGTCAAATAATAATGCTTTTGTATGGAAACCCATTGTAAGGCTCGAGTCAATTTGTAACTCAAAGAACTCTAACGGTATCTGAAAGTTGGACTGGATCCGCTATTTCAACAAAAATAAAACTAAACACGTGGTTTTTAACCGTTGGGATGTACCAAAAAGAGAATGGAGAGCATTTGATTTGGATGAATTAAGTGCCATAGTATTTTTACATAACCAGAAATGAAGGGATCTTATCATCTTAGGACATGACTGGTGGTGACAGAGAGCATTATAATTGCGTGTCGTCTGCTTACTGCTGCTGAAAAACATGATGAAACTCAACAATGGTACATGTAGAGGATACCTCAATTCCGTATTTTGCTAAATAACATTTTGTCCATATATATATTTTGCTCACGAACTGCATGAGAATAAAGCAGATGACGATGATGAAGTTATTCTGTGTTTTGTAGCTGATTGAGATCTGAGTACGAGAGCCGCCGATCACATCGTGTAGTGCGCAAACAGACTCAGTTACACTCAGCATAATGTCTTCACACAGTCGGTAAGTCACTAAGTCTCGGACACGGTACTCGGTGTGCTAAACTGGACCGTATAAATTGGTCACGCAGGCGAATACATAGAAAACGATTTCGCCTTTCACCACATTACTTTGGCACTTGTATTAATTAATCGCTTAAGTTTGTTGTAATTGCTACCACTCCTTGGCGAATAAAAGATGTGTATGTGAAGGTGTGATGGCTGGGCGCAGTGCCCGCTGTGTCCACGCCCGGACAACCCGTGCGTCCCTCCACAGCGAGGAAACCCACGCTGCGCGCCTCGGCCGCGTCATCGCTGTCCGACCACCGGCGTCCACTGTCATCAGAACAAAGTCTGCTGCACCCAACTGCTCAGCTGCGGTGGCGAGTGTCTCGAGTTCCTGCCGTCGCCATGCTCCACCATGTCCGCCATCAACTGTACGCCCAACCTGCCACCTAGCGGCTGGAGTGTGCTCGGATGGCGACCTGGTCCGCCTGCGATGCGCACCTGTCCTCGGACCCAGTACCCGACCAGCACGTGCACCAAAGCGCCGCCGCCCGACCTCCCCTGCCCTCGCCCGTGTGAGGCACGCTATCTCAAGTCACCCGCTAGACCGCGCACTATCCGCTACGTGCCCGACCAGCCGTGGCCGATTAGTCAGCCCCCGTGCAATCCACCACCTCCTGTGCCGCCCTACACGTGTCGTGCCATCGGATCCAGGCGACTCACCGAACACATCCAGTTCAAATACTCCTATCCAGGTCTGTTTACGGCTTACTTCTTGATTCAAGCCCGTCGAGAGGGTGGGGTATGGATGAAAGCTACCCCGGCCTCCCGACGTTCGGGGGCCACGCCGTCCGCCAGAAATATAAAATACGCCAGAATGTACTATTTTGAAAAAAATGAGAAATTTTTTCCCCAGAGGGGCCCCGTGAAAATGTTCGGGGGCCGCGAGAATGTCTCCCCGGGCCCCGCTGAGGCTCTCGACGGGCCTGTCTTGATTTCTTGGCCGACCGTTCGGTCGAGCCTTGGGTACGATATGTCGTCTGTCTTTCGCTAGTCTGTAATGCATTGATCGTACGTGGCTAAACGGTACATCGTAGGGGGTCGAAAATGGTACCGCTAAATAGGGCGATGACGAGTTTCTATAGGCTGTCAATATTAACCACGTCTCTAACTAAGTTTGGCCGCAATTTTGAATGCAAAGTTGCTGCCTGCGGCCATCATCCACGTGCGCCGAATTACCGTATCATATCTTAGCGCTGACTGTGGCGTTCCATATAGCAGCATCTGCATCATCATAGCGCGTATGGGACTACAATCATTCGGATAAATTGTTTTTTTCGCGACCGGAAGTCGGATGCTGGTTTTCGGATAGGCCGAGAGGCGATACGATCGGCCCGCCCTAAGCGATAGCTGAGCTTTTTGTTTCGTTCACTTACAAACATTCGTAAATTCGTAATCATACATATATCCGCTGTGTTTACACAGAAATGTTACTTTTCAAGTGTAGATGTTGTTTTTATACACATGCAGTCTCTTTTCCCTTTTTACGTTTCGATCTTGGATGACTTTGAACAGACATTCAAGGTCACAAGAAAAGTGTATCAAAATCAGTCGATCAGTCAATCCGAGTTTACTTTCTAGGCCTATTTTGTGTGAAAGTGTTTACTAAAAATTCTAAACGCTGCACATTGCGCTGATAATAATCATAAATGGCAGCTGAAAAGAACAATATTTTGTTGTTGTCGCAGGTTACGAAGACACGCCATCGGGTCGACACGTTCTGTGTAAACCGTGCGTTGAATGCTACGAGAGAACGGCTTACTGGAACTCCGGATGCTCACGGGTCAGTTGAATTGCATTTACAACATTGCCGTTTCTGTGTAAGCTACAGAGTATTTAAGCTGTGGTCACATGTTGTAAAAAATGCTTTACTCTGCACGTAACTACTGCTCAATATGTGTGCGATGCTGATCGTTTTTATCGCAAAATTTCTGCAACATTCTGTTTTACGTGCAACCATGGCTGCACGTCATTGATTATGTTTTGAAAAAAGATGGCGGCACGCCTTGTGCCGACATGCATGCGGCCATCCGTTTATTCGCCGAAGGTCATACTGTACCCACTGCGCTGTGCTCAGTGTGCAGTGGGCGCCTGAACCGGGCAACGTGTGATCCGCGAGCCGTAACATGTACGCCAGATATGCGTCTTTCTTCTGTAGGTTTTTGACGACCAGTGTTATTGACCTTTGACCTCTTTGACTGAAGATTAGCAATTGGCTTCTCTTGCGTTTGGGAAGACACAAATTTTGGTTTTTGTCTTTTTTTCTTTTTACATTAATAGGCCGTGTGAGAAAGGCAAACGGACTGACTGGCAAGATACGTAAGCGACTTATTTGAATGGCCATATTGTAGCCAGGAATATTGTTGACATAACTTGTTTTAAAATATGTGTATTGTGCATGTGCATTAACATGTGCAGAAACCGGTTTCATTCTACATGGCAGCCGTGCCGGAGCCGGACAGTTAAATATTCTACGCTGATAATACCGGAAACAGCAAAGGATGACGTCATAGATGTCGCGCTACGTCAACAACCGACTACGATTTGTTATCATTCTGACTAGATCGCATACACGTACCCTATACCAGAGTTTTGTTTCCCTTAAATTAAGGGTTCACTTTCTAGTTTTGGGTGACATCCCGTTAGACAGTGCAATCATCGTCTTTTATCGTATACCGATTATACAATGTTGTTTTATTTTTCCGGTTTGTTAAAATTTATTTTTATTTGCTTTAATATTTATGGTTTACATAGTGAAATGTTTCAGCCAGGGGTGTAGGCCTAATGCTAAAAAGTGAGGACAGGTGAAACTCATTGGCGTAAGGAAAAATATGGGTTAGCCTAGTTTTCGTGCAGTTTTAGCGCTTGGTTATAAACCCGTAATATGTACAAAATTGCAGTAAGATCACTGTAATTCATCAAAACGTATTGCATGTTTCTTATTTTTTTCAGTTGCTTAATATTAATAACGATAATTGACAGAGAAATGGAGACATGTTAATAGACCTGTATTAAAATGTTTCAACATGTGCGTTATTATTGCACAATCAGCGGCCTTATTTTTACACGAATTTTGATAAATAATAGTGGGGGACATTCTCTCCCTAGAAAAATGTTTTACGGCGCATTCCCCATGTCCACGCCTCGCGTTTTTGCACCCCTGGCTTCAGATTCTATATAACAATATAAGAAACGTTTCTCGAATCGCCTGCACTTTGGACATTAAAGCCTAGTAACGGATTGTCCCTATTCTCTCTATAGATTCCCAGACATTGTTGTTCGCGAAAGTCTGGATAACAACACGGGTGGTCTCGGTTTGACAGCGAGCCGAATTTATAAGCACCACGCAGTTCCACGCTTAACTGTTATCGACATTAACAATCGATCGATTAAGTGTATGTAGACTTATTTTGTCGAACATTTGTCGATTATTGCTGATAACGTTTGTTGGGTGATGTGTTTCAGCAGATTTGAATTTTTAGCACTATTCTGTGATAATTACATCTAACTGCTACTTTCATGTGCAGTTGTTTTTATAGGCTAGGCCTAGCGCAAATATTTGTAACTTTTTCAAACTACGGACAGATTGAATGGCTAGACTTTTCACAAAGATCAGGGTTCCTCCAGGTTTTTTGTAGCAAAATTTCCTGACTTTTCCCTGACTTTTTCCAGTCACGGAATGACAATTTCCCTGACCTTTGCGAAACAATAACCCAATCGAACGAACGTTAGAAATGTTTCAGTATATCATAAGGTAATGAAACAGTAGGCCTATTAATTGAGCAATATGCAAACGACAGAGGCCCTGGTTGGAGGGTCAGGGGGCTTCCGGCTTTGCCCCCTGAAGCTAAAACACTTCTAGCTTTTAAACGTTCAATCGAAGCTGCAAATTTGCTTGCTTTTTAATATTTGGAGACGCAAAAACTCACAGATGCCTGCAGTCTGCATGACCCAAGATCATTTTCCCCAAGTTTTTTCTGACTTTTCAAAAATAATATTTTTCCCTAACCTTTCCCTGACTTTCCCTGACCACTCAAATTTCCTGACTTTTTCCATTTTTCCCTGACCTGTAGAAACCCTGCAAATGAAAGGCTTGATATCTCGTTTTAGTGAACGACTGCCAATAGACCCTAGCAAGTTGTAATGGGCGGTGTATAATAGGAATAATACTAACATCAGCATGGATGTGACAGTAGCCTAGCTGACAAACTGGTAGAACGATAAAAGCTTACTGGTAAAGAAATAAATAAATTAATAAACAGACAGGCTACGTACGTTTAAAGTCTGCAGGTAAGCCTATAAGCTCAGACATGGCCGCGCATTCAGTCTTAAGGCGCGTACAGAGCGACGTAACTTAACTAAACCGAACTGACACGATTTAGTTTTCGACGAAGTGACAAATGGGCGAGCAAGGCGAGCCCGATGATCATTGGTTGATCGGTATGTGCGCGTAGTCACGTATAGTCACCGACGCCGTTGGACGGTGCCTACTGTAATGCATTACTGCTTGCCCATTAGCCAGTTCGTCAAGAAACTAAACCATGACAGTTCAGTTCAGTTCAGTTACGCCGCTCTGTACGCGCCTTCACATAGGCCTAGAAAAGACGCCCTGAGCAGCAGCCGCAGCTGTAGATGACGTCACGCTGTTTATCATCAGACGTTTCAGACGCCGGCGAAGGGAGGCCGTAACATCAGCAACATCAAAACGGTAGGCTGTTATGTAAGCTAAATGTACAAGAAATTTGAGCTAGTGCTTACGAGACGCGCGAAAGCCTATAACAGTTCCTGTTCAGTAGTTTAGCTGAAAATTGGGGTGTTCACGCTAAGTTCATATACAAATACCAAATTCTCTATCTGGATCGCATAACGATAGTTGCGTGGCGCCACCTTGTGAATGATATAGACTCGTGTCGCAGCCCGAAATCGCCAAAACAAATCCATAAAAACCTCTATTTTGGCGTTCAAGGTCATCCAAGGTCATTGAATTCGGTGGCAATCGACTTCCTATTAGTGATTAATAGTAACCTGGGCCCTATCTCCCACAGTTTCTGAGATACATCGACTTATTGGCTAAAAATCGCATATTTTTCCCACCCCCTCTCATTCAACGCCCTCGTTCGGGGTGACCCCTTTCGAATTTATAAAAAAGATTTACGGTTCCTGAAACTAAAGTCTTTCAGGCAGCCGACGATGAAGATTTGGTGATCTTAGCTTGCACCGATTTTGACTAATCCACCCGTGTGACAGACGGACGGACGGACGGACGGACAGACAGACGGACAGAATTGCGATGGCTAAGACGCGCTGAAGCAGTAGCTGCTGCTTTCGCGCGTAAAAATGCCCTGTGTAATCTGTTTGTTGCACTGACACATGCGACATTAAGACAATACCACGAGGTCGCCAATAATTTTTATTTATTTATTGTAAACTCAAATCTCAACAGCTGCTGAGAATTCCAACAATCGATACTGGCTGTAAAATTGTTGTTAAATATCACTTAATGCGATCTTTCTACCAGGAACTAGCTCTTTAGTCAACTACCAACACTCAGGGAACTAAATCAATATAATATAACAGTTTATCGTAGGAAAAATACTAACATCAGCATGGATGTGACAGTAGCCTAGCTGACAAACTGATAGAACGATAAAAGCTTACTGGTAAAGAAAGAAATAATCAAATAAACAGACAGGCTACGTAAGTTTAACGTCTGCAGGTAAGCCTATAAGCTCAAAGATGTATGTGATAATCTTTGCGCTTTTTATGAACGAATGACATAAACTTACCGTGGCAATCAGCCAGGCTTTTTAGCTTAGGATGGAGAAAATGGACGTGATTGCTGACCTCCAGTGATATAGCACTTTTTTAATAATCTAATAATCCAATTTCTTGGATCAGGGTGTCGCAATCGTGACGACACACGCGCTTAGTATTAGGGTTGTGTAAGTTTATGCGATAGAGACCTAGGCTACTGTTTGCAATTGCGCATGCACTTTACAATGTTTTGAACGAAACAGCAAATTTTGCTTATCCTTTAGTTCATAAATTTACTGTGAGTGTGCTTAGTATAGGTTTATCATAGATCTACTTATAAAGAAATTACGGCAGATCTGTGATCTGAAGCTGTGTGTAACAGCATTATATATTTAGGTGTAGGCCTATACGTGACATCTTCAGCTGTATTCACTTGCTCCTTTAGCAATTCTAAAAAGTCTACTTTTCGGGCTTTTAATACACGTTTTGGTCGTGTTGGCCGTGCCACTTCACCCGACGTCATTGTACAGCTGTTTAAAGTGAAATGTCTGCCGGCGTTATACTATGGCTTTAAAGCTTGTTCTGTTAACAAAACCGTGACTAAGTCTTTGCAGTATGTCATTCAAAGTTGTTTCAGCAAAATATTTCAGACTAGGTCTGATGACGTTATGGCTAAGTGTATGGATATGTTCAAGTGCTTACCTGTAGCTGACGCAATTTCTAGACGTAAAAGAATTTTTTTGGTCACGGTTCAGTCAGTGTAATAACTTTTTATGTCATCTCTGCTGTCTTGCTGCATCAATAATTGAGTTCTGACTATAGACATTATATTACATTTTAGTTGAGTCTTAGTTAAGTACTTCTAGTTAAGTTTTATTATTGTCTTTGTTTATTCCTTGTTTATTTCTTGTCTACCGAATACGGTGAATAAAGATGTGTATGATATACAAGATGCAGTAACGCCTCCCGTCATCAATCACGTGATATCCTCTCTGCTGCAACAGCTGTCGCCATCGGAAGATAACATCTCACATACGCTATGTCCACCCTCAGTAGGTAATGACTACAATGCATTTATCTTACAGACTCTGGAAATACAATGTAACGTAATGATTTGTAATTAATAGAAGAGTTAAGATGGCGGACAGGTCAGTCGCGTTTACGCTAGCTCTCTGTTTTTGGTAAATTTTCATGGTTTACGTTGGATTTCTGTCAGCATTTCACGCATCTTTAGTTGCATCTC